>Ga0206954_1242_pt1 | contig 12144 bp, 5 predicted proteins | sample Alteio_BWOrgHeat_37_FD_153250 | JGI IMG/M metagenome (GOLD analysis project Ga0206954, IMG submission 153250) | Enriched cells from forest soil in Barre Woods Harvard Forest LTER site, Petersham, Massachusetts, United States -... | ecosystem: Environmental > Terrestrial > Soil > Temperate forest > O...
CTACAGCGTATTTTTTTCCGCCCGAGCGCTTGTTGTTACCCCACTCTTTATCAGAAAAATTCCGCAGTTGTTGATCGACAATGCGCTGTGAAACATTATCCGGAAACCTGATATAAACCTGGCAATTGCTGCTGGTGCTATTCCAGTTGTTATAATAGCCGTAATCTTTTGCGTGTTGTCTCCAGGTGAGATAGGAAACTAAAACTTTCAGGCGGAACGCAGAGTTTACGCGAGAATCCTGCAATATACCTGCAACCTTTAGGGTCAGCAGGTTATCCATCTTCAGGGTTTTACCCATTGCAGCATGCCAGTCACCAAAATATCTGGTGGCGCTGCTTTTATCCAGCACTACCATATTAGGGTCCTTTAAGGCTGATGGACTGCCAGCCAGCCACTGCGCTGATAAAACATCAAAAAGCTGTGGCTCAGCAAACATCACCCCGGCATCCTCAATAAATTTCTTATCATCAGCCGGATTACCGCTGGCTGCAGGCGCGGTAACCTCGCTGCCATAATTCAACTCAATACCTGCAACTTTCGCCTTCGGAAAATATAGGCGAAAAGCATCGACGGCGGGCGCCGAAATGCCTGCATTATAAGCGATGTTGCCATCACGAAGGGTTTGCGTGGTAATGCGGTAGGTGCTTTTATAACCCGGTTGAAAAGTATCAAAGCTCAGCTCGAACCGCACCACTACAAAAATGAGCAGACACGCTGCAATGCCAACGGTTAAACCGGCAATATTGATGGCCGAATAAGCTTTATGGCGAACGATGTTGCGCCAGGCGATCTTAAAATAGTTTTTTATCATAACGCTTGCTGATTAATGAAATATAAATCCTGTACCAAATTAACAATGTATTAAAAATCAAATAGTTGCATCTAAAATTGGAATACGAATGTGTTCGTATATGTAACAGCAGGTGTACGGTTTTGATACATTCTGGTTCATAGTTCATAGTTCATGGCGGGAAAATCAGTTGGTTACGTCTCTTACCATGAACCATGAACTATCAACTATTCGCTCCTCAAACTCTCCACCGGGTTGGCCAAAGCCGCCTTGATGGATTGAAAACTCACCGTTACAAATGCAATCAATACTGCTGCGCCGCCTGCTAAAATAAATACCCATGCATTGATATCGATGCGATAGGCAAAATCCTGCAGCCAATGATTCATAAAGTACCAGGCCAACGGCGAGGCGACAATGACGGCAATAAATGTAAGTTTTAAAAAGTCCCTGGCGATAAGCGCTACGATACCGGCCACACTGGCGCCGAGCACTTTACGGATACCGATCTCTTTTGCGCGCTGGGCCGTTGTAAACGCCGAGAGCGCAAACAGGCCCATACAGGCCAGTAAAATGGCCAGGCTTGAAAAGGTGCTGAATATTGCCGCCTGCTTTTGTTCGGACTGATACATGTTGTTATAATTATCGTCAAGAAAACGATAAGTAAAGGGCATAGTAGGCACACGCTCTTTCCACAGTGCCTGTAAGGACTGCAAAGTGGCGGGAGCGTTTTGCCCGGTGGTTTTTAATAGGATATAATTAGTAAAGGCCGTGTCGAGGAACAGCATCATCGGGCCGATAGGCTGCTTAAGCGATGCAAAGTGGAAATCCTTGATGACGCCTACAACAGTGCCCGGCGCGCCTTTAATAACCGTTTTGCCTATAGCCTGTTGTGGTGACCAGCCCAAATTTTTGGCTGCCGTCTCGTTCAAAATAAAGGAATATCTAAAGTTTTTGTATTTGTTGGTGGTATCCATCAGTTTAAACTCATCATCGTTAAAATCCTTTCCGGCGATGAGTTTCATATTCAGCGTTTTTATCAGGCCCACGTCTGAGGGCAGGCAGATGATGTTCAAATCTTTTTTACCATGACCGTCGTCGGCGGTAATGCCGTCTCCCCATTGCACGGAAGTGGGCATGGCATTTGCACCGCTAACGCTGGTTACACCAGGTATACGGGCAATCTCGCTCTTCAGCGCTTCATAGTGCTGGTGTGCATTGTCGTCTGTGGTGATAACAATGACATGGTCCTTATCATAGCCCAAATCCTTATGCCGGATGTAATTTAGTTGCTGAACGATGATAACAGTTGCGGTGATAAGCCCCACTGATATCATAAACTGGAAAACAATAAGCGCCTGCCGAAAAAAACCGCCGGACGAGGTTAGCTTTAAACCGGATTTTAGAATGCTGATCAGTCGTATGTTAGACAGCACGAAGGCCGGGTAACTTCCGGAGGCAAAAGCAATAAACACGCACAAGCCCAGCATAACCAGTACAGGGAGCGGATGCATCCACACGGTAAGCGATAACTGCTTGCCGATAAGCTGGTTAAAGTAGGGCAAAAACAAGATCGCAAGTACTGCTGCAAAAACAAGCGCAATTACAGTCAGCAAAAACGACTCACCGATAAATTGCCCGAAAAGCTGTGATTTTTGAGCGCCCAAAACTTTGCGGATGCCGATTTCAGTGCTTTTAGCACTGGATTGCACCGTCGCCAGGTTGGTATAATTGATACATGCAATGATAAGAATGAGCAGGGCGACGATACCAAGTCCATAAACCCACGTGGAGTTGCCTGAAGGTTCCAGCCCATCCAGCGCCGAACGCAGGTGCACCTGCAGCATCGGTTCCAGGTTATACGTAAGCGGACTATTTGCCGCCAGTTTAAGCTCGCCCCTGCTTACGCCTTTCATGTAAGTATCCAGTTGCTGCTGAAAGCCTGTTAATTGGTCCTTATTTTTTAACAACAGGTAGGTTATGTAATTGGCTGTCCACCACTCTTCGTGTTTGGAGGCGTCGATGGTGCAGAATGAGCCGATAAAATCAAATTTGATCTGCGAGTTTTCGGGAGCGTCAGGAGTAACACCCGTCACCTGGAAAAATTTTGGCGGGCCGTACCAGGCTACTGAAAGTGTTTTGCCGATCGGGTCGCTGTTGCCAAAATATTTTTTTGCCATTGATTGTGTGATCACTACCTTATTGGCTGCATTAAGCGCCGTTTTGGGATCACCCCTTAGTAAGGAGAATGAGAAAACTTTGAAAAAAGCAGAATCTGCATACAAAAACCGTTTCTCGATATACATCTGGCTACCATATTTCATCACAACGGTGCCGTTAATCGTGCGCACAAAATTTTCTACCTGCGGAAAAGTGCGTTGCAATTGCGGACCGGCCTTACTGCCGGTAGTCGCGTATTTTTCCTTTCCGCCTTCACCAAATTGCATCGTCATCCTTACAATCCGGTCAGCGTTTTTGTTAAACCTGTCGTAGCTTAGCTCGTTTATAATAAACAAGCCGATCAGCAAACAACTGGTGATGCCCACGGTTAAACCCACCAAGTTTATCAGGGTATACAGCCTGCTTTTTTGCAGCCTGCGCAATGCGATTTTAAAATAGGTTAATATCATGTTATTGGTTCATTAGTTCAATGTTCTTTAGTTTACTAGTCTGAACCGTTGATTGAGCTGATTAAATGATTAATATGAGTTTTATCATCAATGAAATCGCAAAAATCAGCTTAATCAACGGTTCAGACAACTACTCAGATCGCAAGCTATTCACCGGGTTTGCCCTGGCTGCCCGGATGGTTTGAAAGCCGGACGTAATAAGCGCTGTAAGCAGCATGCCGGCTGCAGCGAGCGCGAATATCCACCAGTTCAGCGTGGTTTTATCTGCGTAACCTTCCATCCATTTATTCATTCCCCACCAGGCGGCCGGGCAAACAATAGCAAAGGCCAGCAGGATTAATAATATGGTTTCCTTTGATAGTAAGCCCACTATCTGGCTTACCGATGCGCCCAGCACTTTGCGCACGCCAATTGTACCGCTGATGTTTTCGACCCAAAAAACGACCAACTTTGGCGTTATCCATATAGCGCTTAAGCCGGAGACGCAGGGCGGCCGCGAATGGCAAAAGGCAATTGCCCGTATGGGCCAGGCCTGGAAAGAGCTTTACCCTAACGACGATTTTGAATATCACTTTTTTGACGAAAGCATAGCCAAATTTTATGTGGCGGAGGAGCGCACCTCTACTTTATTAACCTGGGCCACCGGTTTATCCATTTTCATCAGCTGTTTGGGTTTATTAGGCCATTATGCCAACCACCTGCATATATTGTTTTTGACTGTACGGAATTTGAATACCAATGGCCTTTTGCGGGTCGGTAAAGCCGAGTATAGCCGCGTAGGTTTTGTTAATTAAAATACCGTGGCTGGTGTCGGCGGCAGTTAGGTTACGGCCGGCGAGCAGTTTAACATGATACAATGGCAGGTAGTTTTCGTCGCCCTTTTTCATGTACACCTGCGTGGTTATTTCTTTCTTGCCGTCTTTATAAGTAATGTCCCTGGAACTCCAGCCGCCAGTGGCCGGCGCATCATTTCCCAGGCTTACCATGGCTACCTGCGGCAGCGCTTTTATCTTGTTATACAGCACCTGCTTTAAATTTGCGTCCTGCACTTTCCAGGGTGTGTTAATGTAAAGGATAGCATCCTTTTGATAACCTAAATCCTTATGCGTGGCGTAATAAATTTGTTTGCTTACGATGATTGTGGCGATAATAAAAAATTGCGCAACCACAAATTGGGTAACCGTAAGCGATTTGCGCAACACGGCATTGCGTGTTTTGCTTTTATTGTTTACCGATTGGTTTTTAAGCACCGAAACCGGTTTGTAGCTCGATAAAACAAAGGCGGGGTAAAAGCCTGCCAAAATGCTCACCGCGATGATCACCAGCAAAAGAAAGCCTGCTAAATAAGGCTGATTGAATACGCTTGCATTGATGCCTTCGGGAATAAAATCGGCAAATAGTTTTAATACAAAAGGTAACAGGCAAACCGATATCATTACCGCAAACAGGGTAACCAGGAAAGTTTCGCTTAAAAACTGTAACACCAGTTGCCTGCGGCCGCTGCCCATGGTTTTGCGGATACCTATTTCCTTTGCCCGTTGCGCCCCTTGTGCCGTAGTTAAATTAATAAAGTTGATGCAGCCCAGTATTAACAGCAAAAACGCAACCGCCATCAGGCAATATAGTGTGGTTTTATTTACCACGCCATTATCGTAGGCATAATAGTTGGGGTTGAAATGCAGATCGCTTATGGGCTGAAGGACGAACCATTGTTTCGATTTATCGTCGGGCTTCGGAGGGTTATATTTCTTTAACAACCCGCCTAACTGCCGCTCAATGGTTTTTGGCGCGGTGCCATCAGCCAGTTTTACCCACAGTTGCGATGAGCCGTTGGTGCTGCCCCAGTCTTTTTGCTGCTGGTTGATATTGTCAATGGTTTTAGTGGTGGAGAGCGAAATAAAATCATTAAAGGTGAAGTCGGTATTGTCTTCCGGCTCCATGATAATACCCGTAACCACGGTTTTAATAGTGTCTTCATAAACTACAACCCGGCCAAGCATTTGATTATAAGGCAGGCCTGGGAAATATTTTTTGGCCTGTTTTGATGCAAGCACCAACCGGTGTGGTTCGGCCAGGGCCGTTTTTGGCGACCCGGCTAGCCACTTGTAAGGAAAAATGCTAAAAAATCTTTCGTCGAGATAAACAATGCCGTTCTGGTTCTTAAATTTTGAAGCATTACTCCCATCCTGTTTTATGGTAACCTGGTAACCGCCGTCGGTATAAAACGGTGCCGACACCTGCAAACCGGTAACTTCATTTTTTACCGCATCACCCAGCGGCCCGGTTACCCCGCCGTTATAACCGGGATTACCCCCGAAGGTAAAATTGGTAACCACGCGGAAGATTTTATCCCCGCCGGGGTGCGTCTTATCAAACGATAAGTCGAAATGTACGATCAGATAAATAGCCAGCGCCGCGCTGATGCCTATGGACAAGCCAAGTACATTTATCAGCGTAAATACCTTGTGGCACCAAAAATTGCGCAATGCGATTTTGAAATAGTTTTTTATCATGGTTGGTTTATTGGTTCATTAGTTCACTGGTTCATTAGTATTTGTTGCTCGTGTGACGTTTCCACCTTTTGCCTTTTACCTTTCGCCTTTCACCCCAAAAACCTACTCCGACCGAAGGCTATTCACCGGGTTAGCCCGGGCTGCTTTGATGGTTTGGAATGCCGATGTCAGGATTGACGTTGCCAGCATCAATATGCCGCCGCCGGCAAATATCCACCAGCTGATGGCTGTCCGGTCGGCAAAGCTTTCCATCCACTTATTTAGCGCCAGCCACCCGATGGGAACAACGATGATAAAGGCAAGTAAAACCAGCCACACGATCTCGCGCGAAAGCAGGGCTACGATTTGCGCTACCGTTGCGCCAAGCACCTTGCGTACACCGATCTCTTTGGTGCGCTGGCTGGTAGTAAAAATAGCAAGCCCCAGCAAGCCCAGGCAACTGATCAATATAGACAGGCCTGTGGCCCATTTGAGTAAAGAGACCGTATTTTCTTCCTTATCGTACAATTTAGCTACTGTTTCATCCACAAAATGATATTCAAAATCGTCGTTAGGGTAAACCTGCTTCCAGTATTGCTGCATGGCCGCTATGGCTGCGTGCCAGTTATTGCCGCTGGAAGGTTTCAGGCCGATATGAAAAATCGCTTTAAAGCTTTCATCCGTGCTGGTCATAATAGCAAGCGGCGCAATAGGTGCGTGTAACGATTCCTGGTGAAAATCGGAAACCACGCCGATGATCTGCATGCGGGTGTCGCCGTTAAAATTGTCGATGTTTTTGCCGACTGCATCATGCGGATCATTAAACCCAAGGATTTTGGCATAAGTGCTATTAATAAGGAATGCCTTGCCGGCATCGCCAGGCAGCAAATTACGACCGGCCAGCAAATGGATATGATAAAGTTTGATGTAATTTTCGTCGCCGAATTTTTCATCAAGCCCCTCAGTTGTTATCTCTTTCTTCCCATCGTGGTAATGGGCTTCGGTGCTGCTGGTATTTTCGGACGAAGGCTCGTCGTTACCCATACTCACCATTTCTACCTGCAGTATTGATTTGAACTGGTTAAGCAATACCATGTTTCCTTTGGGGTCTATTTTTCCAAACGGCGAAGCGACAGTCAATATCCCTTCTTTTTTAAAGCCAAGATCTTTATTTATCGCGTAATAAATTTGCTTGCTAACCATAACGGTCGCGATGATGAAAAATTGAGCGATAACGAATTGTGTAACGATCAATGATTTGCGCATCCACTCGTTGCGCGACCCTTTTCCACCAACCACCTGGTTTTTAAGTACCGCGACCGGCTTATATCCCGACAAAATTACCGCCGGGTAAAATCCGGATAGCAGGCTTACAACGATTGATAATGCCAGCAGGAACAAAATGATGCCTGGCTGTGCAAATAAATCGAATTTGATACCTTGGGGAATAAAGCCTGCAAAAAGGCGAAGTATGACCGGCGTAAGAACCACCGCTACCACAACCGCGAATAGGGTTGTGAGCCAGGTTTCCGACAGGAACTGCACAATCAGTTGCATACGTGTGCTGCCCATAGTTTTACGTACGCCAATCTCGCGGGCGCGCTGTGTAGCTTGTGCAGTTGTGAGGTTTATAAAATTAATACAACCACACAAGAGCAAAAACAACGCTATCCCAAGCAGATAATAAAGCGTGGTAACGTTGGCTGTTTCCCAGCTTGCGATACCGCCATAATTGGCATCGAAATGAATTTTACTAAGCGGTTGTAAAGCCAGCGCCTGTGTCCTTCCCGGTTTTGGTTTGTCATTTTTTTTGAGGATAGCATTCAATTGATCCTGCACCCGCACAGCCGAAGCGCCGGGCGAAAGCTTTACAAAAAACTGCCGCATCTGATTATGGCCGCCCCAGTTGTGCAGCTGAAGCTGCATACGCCAGCTCATGTGGGTGAAGGCTGTTTGGTAAGAGATAAAATCGTGAAAGGTAAAATCGGTATTGCCATTTAATGGCTCGACAATACCCGATACAGCGGTTTTGATCGTATCGTAGGTAACGATTTTACCCATTAGCTGGTTATAAGGAACGCCGGGAAAATAAATTGCGGCCTGGTCGGAGGTTAAAACGACATGATCGGGTTCGTTCAGCGCAGTTTTGGGGGAGCCGGCCAGCCACTTGTATTGGAGCAGTTGAAAATAGCTGTCATCTGCGAAAGCGATATTTTGCTGCTGTTTGAATTTAGCAGGCGCGCCGCCAGCCTTAGGGATATATACGTCAGGCAACAACAGGCGAAAAACCGACGCAGATACCTCAAGCCCGGTCACCTGGTCTTTAACCGCCCAGGGTAAAGGCCCGCTTACGCCCGGGTTATGCGCCAGACTGCCTTCGAAATTGAAGTCGGTTACCACGCGATAAATACGGTTGCCGTCTTTTTCGAACTTATCATAGGTAAAATCGTGCTGAACCAGCAGATAAATCACCAGGCAGGCCGCAATGCCCACTGAAAGCCCGGTAATGTTTATCAGCGTAAACACCTTGTGCCGCCAAAAATTGCGGAATGCGATCTTGAAATAGTTTTTTATCATTTTTTTGGGATTTCACCGATTATTTTTTGATTACACCGATTGCTTTTTTAACTGCCAACTGCTACTGCCAACTGCTACTCCGAACGCAGGCTCTTAACCGGGTTTGCCGTTGCCGCTTTAATCGATTGAACGCTGATGGTTGCAAAGGCAATGATCACCGCAATGATGCCTGCCGCTGCTAAAATCCACCAGCTAACGTCGATGCGGAAAGCAAAAGTCCCCAGCCACAGGTTCATCGCATAAAGCGCAACCGGGATCGCCACTGCCGCGGCAATCAATACCAGTACTAAAAAGTCTTTCGACAATTCGGTCACAATTCGCGGCACGCTGGCGCCAAGCACTTTACGCACGCCAATCTCTTTTACCCGCTGGCCTATTGTGAAGGCCGACAGCCCGAACAAGCCCAAACAGGCAATAAATATGGCAATACAGGCAAATATGGTAAACAATGTACCCTGCTGCTGCTCGCTTCGGTAAAGCTGGTCGAATTTCTGGTCGAGGAAAGTAAAATCGAAGGGCGTAGTGGGTGCATAATGCATAAAGGTATTCCGGATGTGGCTTACCGACGCCTGGACATTCTGCCCGCTGACCTTAATGGAAACCCTGCCGTAAGGCTGCCAGATCAGTATGATCGGGATGATCGGCTGATGCAGCGATTCAAAATGAAAATCTTTCATCACGCCGATTACATTGCCTGTTACATTGCCATATTTTATTTGCTTATTGATGGCTTTTTCAGGCGTGCCCCATCCCAGGGTTTTTACCGTAGTTTCATTAATGATGAATTTGTTGGAATCGGTTTTTATATTGTGCGAAAAATTACGGCCCGCGGCCATTGTAATACCAAATGTTGGAATAAAGCCGTCGTCAACGGCCACTTGCTTCAGGTCGACTTTTAACGGCTGGAAAGTGCCACCTTCCAAAACGGATGCACCTTGATCATCCAGCAAGCGCCCCGATGGGATGCGCGAAGAACGGCCGATTGATTTTATATTCGGATTACTCAGCAAATCGGTTTTAAAAGCATCAAACTGGTTACCGACTGCGCCGCCGCCTACCATGGTCAAAACATGATCCTTATCAAAACCAAGGTCCTTGTCCTGTATGTATTGCAGTTGCCTGAATACTACCGCAGTTGCCACGATTAAGACGATTGAGATAGAGAACTGCAGCACAACCAGTATTTTGCGGAAAGAAAATGTGCCGGTTTGTACTTTAAATAAACCCTTCAATACTTTTACCGGGATGAAGGACGACATAAACAGCGCCGGGTAAATGCCGCTGATCAAACCCACAATGCAGGGCAGCAACAATATGGGAATTAAAAAATACCAGCTAATAAGACTGCCGACGGTGAGCTGCAAACCCGACATGTGGTTTACTGCGGGCAGCACTAATGCGGCTATGCCAAATGCCAGCAATAGCGATACATAGGTTACAATTACCGACTCGCTCAAAAACTGGGCGATAATTTCTTTACGTTGCGCTCCTACCACTTTTCGGATCCCTATTTCCTTTGCACGGAGTGCCGAACGCGCGGTAGAAAGATTCATGTAGTTGATGCAGGCAATAAGCAAAATAAACAGCGCTATAGCCGAAAAAATGTAAACCCTGCCCGAGCTTCCGTTTTCTTCAATCTCATCGTCGAGATGCGAAGTGAGATGTATGTCAGTCAGCTTTTGTGCCGTAAGTTTAGTGGTATTGTGCACTTTAAGCTTAGGCGGTGCTCCGAGGGCGGCACAATACTTGTCTAAAAAGTCAGGAAACCGTGCCTCAATACGCTCAGTTGTATAGCCCTTCGGGAACATCAGGTACGTATAAAAGGCGTTATTGCCATAGCTGGTTGCCAACTGCTTTTCGCCGTAAATGGTTGAATCGTTTAAAGTGCTGAACGATACCAAAATATCCGGGTGCATGTGCGAATTGAAAGGGAACGGATGATAGATACCCTTAACCGTAAACGCGTGTTTATTGCCATCCAGGATAATTTGCTTATTGATGGGGTCCTCGCCGCCGAAATATTTTTTGGCTATGTCCGGCGTAAGCATGGCGCTATAAGGCTCCGTTAGTGCTTTACGTCCATCGCCCTTTAATACCGGGACGGTAAAAAAGTCGAAGAAGTTTTCATCGGCGAAAAACGCATTCTGCTCATTAAACAGTTTTTCCTTATAGCGGAAGGAAATTGTACCGTCGGGCAGGGTACGCGTCATTTCCTTCATATCCGAAAATGCCAGCTTCAACCCGGGGCCGAACGCCGGCGCTATCGAACTTAAATGCAGGCTTTCCACATTCGGCGCGGAGTAGAATATGCGCGTAACGCGGTAAATATCATCGGCGTTTTTGTCATACCGGTCGTAGCTTTTTTCATTGATAACGTACGTCAAAATAAGCAGGCAACAGGTTAATCCTACGGTTATGCCGAATATGTTGATAAAGGAGATAAACGGATGCCTTTTGATATTACGAAAAGCACTCCTGAAATAGTTTCGTATCATGGTTAATCAATTAGTGAATTATTGATTTAGTGAATTAGTGATTTAATTAGTTTTGAATTATTGAATTGTTGAATTATTGAGTTATTAATTATTTATTTTTCAACTGCCAACTGCCAACTGCCAACTGATACTGCTAACTGCCTACTCTGAACGAAGGCTCCTCACCGGGTTGGCCAGCGCTGCTTTGATGGATTGAAAGCTTATCGTTATAGCGGCCACAAGCAGCGCAATCACTCCAGCTAATATGAATATCCACCAGTGTATTTGGGTACGATACGCAAAATCCTGCAACCATTTATCCATCGCGTACCAGGTTACCGGGAATGATATTAATGCAGCGATTAAAATAAGTTGCAAAAATTCTTTTGATAGCATGGTGGTTATGTTTCCGGTAGTGGCGCCCAAAACCTTCCGGATGCCGATCTCTTTTACCCGTTGCCGAATCATGAAAGCCGCCAGCCCGAATAAGCCAAGGCAGGCAATAACGATTGCGATGATGGAAAAAGAGGTGAATATATTGCCCACGCGCTGCTCTGCACCGTATAACGAAGCAAACTGCTGGTCAAGGAATGAATAATTAAACGGCGCAGCCGAGTGATATTGTTCCCATTTGTTTTTAATATCGCTGATCAGGTGCTGAACGTCGGCGGTTTTTACGCGGGCAATAACTTTGCCTTTGGAGTTATTTGAGGCGATCATCATCAACGGCGCAATTTTTTGCTTGGCCGATGTGAAATGAAAATCCTTTACCACGCCAACGATCATATAATGCCGCTGACCTGAACGGATGATGGTTTTGCCTATCGGGTCGGTATCTCCGAACCCCAATGCACTTACCTCGGCCTCATTAATGATAACCGAAGTGGAATCAGCGGGACCCGATGGATAAAAATTGCGTCCTTTAACCAGTTCCATCTTCAGCGTCGGGATGTAGTTAGGGTCTACCCAGAAGATGCTGGTGGCTATCGCATTGCGGGTACCCTTGTCGGCTATTTCCTTGGCGTAGATTTCCGTCCCGCCGGCATCATTATAACCAGGCGCATTATCGGTCTTGGTGACGCTTACAACGCGGTTGTCATTTGCTAAATCCTGTTTAAAGGCATCGATGTTGTTACCCAGTGTATACGCGTCGTTAACCACCAGCACCTGGTTTTTATCGT
>Ga0206954_1185_pt2 | contig 12007 bp, 5 predicted proteins | sample Alteio_BWOrgHeat_37_FD_153250 | JGI IMG/M metagenome (GOLD analysis project Ga0206954, IMG submission 153250) | Enriched cells from forest soil in Barre Woods Harvard Forest LTER site, Petersham, Massachusetts, United States -... | ecosystem: Environmental > Terrestrial > Soil > Temperate forest > O...
TTCTCGGTGGATGATTTGGGTGAAGGATTCAGGTTCACGGCGCAAACGGTTGCGGCAGTCGATCCCGGGCGGATGTGCCGGTTCATGCAGGCCGCGTTGGAATGTCTGGTGAATGCCCTGGAAAAGGCTCCGGAGACACAGGTGCGCTCGCTCGACGTGCTGCCAGAAGAAGAGCTGCGCCGGGTGCTAGGCAAATCGGAAAGCGCAAATCAAGAGCTAACCCGGGAGAGCCTGATCGAGTTGTTTGAACAGCAGGTAAAGCAAAACCCGCAGGCGACAGCCGTCGTATTTGAAGACAAATTACTAACTTACGCGGACTTGAACGAGCACGCGAACAGGCTCGCGCATCAGCTGATCCATCGTGGAGTTGGGCCGGAAGATGTTGTTGGTTTGGCGATGTCTCGGTCGCTCGACATGATTGTGGGAGTTCTTGGAATCCTGAAGGCAGGTGCAGCCTATTTGCCTTTGGACGCAGATTATCCCCCGGAGCGCCTGGCATTCATGGTGCAGGATGCACGTCCGAAAATCTTGCTGACAGAGGAATCGCTTCGTTCACGGATTCCCGGAGCTGTGGAGTTTTTGATTCTTGATGATCAGCAAACCGTGGAGATGTTGTCAAAGGAGCCGGTGACCAATCCGGCAAATCAGAAGTGCGATAGCCAAAACGCTGCTTACATTATCTATACCTCTGGATCCACGGGAAAGCCCAAAGGCGTGGTGGTTACCCACGGCAATGTTGTGCGTCTTTTCAGCTCAACTCGGCAGTGGTTCGACATCGGGCCTGCAGATGTGTGGACGATGTTCCATTCCTACGCCTTCGATTTTTCCGTGTGGGAGATTTGGGGAGCGTTGTTGCATGGTGGTCGTTTGGTGGTCGTACCGCACCTGGTAAGCCGCTCTCCCATGGACTTCCTGAAGCTTCTGGCCGAAGAGCGAGTCACCGTACTCAATCAAACGCCATCTGCGTTTTATCAATTGATGCAGGCGGATCACGATATGCCGGAGCTGTCACAAAAGCTGGCATTGCGCTACGTGGTGTTCGGTGGGGAAGCGCTCGATTTCTCGCGCCTGAAGGATTGGTATGCAAGGCATGATAGTGACGCGCCAATATTGGTGAACATGTACGGCATTACGGAAACGACCGTGCACGTGACCTATAAAGCCCTGGAAGCAGCCTCTACCGCCGCGAAGAGTAGCACTATTGGTTCTGCCATCCCAGATCTTCGTTTGTATGTGCTGGATGAAAATCTAAAGCCGGTTCCCATCGGGGTTGCCGGCGAGCTGTATGTGGCAGGTGCCGGATTATCGCGTGGTTATCTGAATCGTGCCGAGCTTACGGCAGAAAGATTTATCGCCGATCCATACGGCGTTCCAGGCACGCGCATGTACCGCACCGGAGATGTGGTGAGGTGGCAGGCAGAGCAAAACCTCGAGTATCTGGGACGTGCAGACCAGCAAGTAAAAATTCGCGGATTCAGAATCGAACTGGGTGAAATCGAGGCGGCGCTGGCTGCTCAACCTGGTGTTCTGCAGGCAAGAGTCATCGCCAGGGAAGATGCTCCCGGTGAGAAGCGGCTTGTGGGATATGTACTGCCGAAAGATGGCACACAGATCGATTCCGGCCTCATGCGCCGTGAGTTGTACAAGCAATTGCCCGAGTACATGGTGCCTGCAGCCGTGATGGCGGTCGAGGCATTCCCGCTTACATCAAATGGCAAGCTTGATGTGAAGGCACTGCCAAGACCCGAGTTTACCTCCCGGGAATGGAGAGAGCCGGTAACAGCGGCCGAGGAAGCACTGTGCGCGATATTCGAGGATGTTTTGGGTGTTGAACGTGTCAGTGTCCATGACAACTTCTTCGATCTCGGCGGGCATTCGCTTCTGATCATGCGGCTGGCTACTTCCGTCTATAAAGCGCTGGGTGTGCGTCTTTCCATTCGAAGCTTGTTTGAGGCTCCCACTGTGGCGCAATTGGCGGTGCTGCTCAACGATCTCACTGGCCGTAGTTCCCTTGAGGTCATTCTGCCGGTTCGCACACAAGGAAATCTGGAGCCGCTGTTTAATTTTCACATTGGCAGTGGACTGAGCTGGGCTTATAGCCGGCTGGCTCCCTACATCACAGAAGGGCGTCCGATCTATGGCGTGCAAGCCCGCGCCTTTGAGCAACCTGGTTGCTTCCCAGAGACCATGGAGGAAATGGCTGCCAGCTATATTTCAGAAATCAGAAACATTCAACCCAGAGGACCGTACCATTTGCTGGGGTGGTCCTTCGGAGGATTTCTGGCGCATGAAGTAGCTTTCCAATTGCGTGAGGTGGGAGAAGAAGTTGGTCTGGTCGCAATTCTGGATGCTTATCCGGTTGTGAACTCTACGTTGCTGGATAACGTTGTGCTTGAGGGTTCCGTTGAGGATTACGTGAAGCAGTTTTTCGAATCGCTGGCCGATGCCACTGCAGAAGTCGTTGATATTGCTACTGCGAACGAGATCATCAAAAACTGCATCAAGCTCATGTGGAATTTTACGCCTCATCGGTACGACGGCGACGTAGTGTTTTTCGAGGCAACGCAAGGGAAATCGGAAGGTGCTCACGCAGACATTTGGACTCCTTATGTGAGTGGCGCAATCAGGACTTACAAAATGGATACGCATCACGGTGCCATGCATCTTGATTCAGCCGCTCAAATTGGCGCGATTGTGTCTGAAGAGCTGCGCAGATGGAGTACGACGGAAGGCTTGCGCGTCAGGGAAGAAGACTTGCTGCTAAAGACAAAATAGAATTACCCTGGACCCGATCCTGCTGTGAGTAAGATCGGGGAGCAGTGAGCTTTAGTCCGCTGGAATACAACGAATCACGGAAAAATGTGGGATTATCGCGCTATTCTGCTCGCAATGCATCCATGGGCTCAATGCGGGCTGCGTACTGCGCAGGAAGATATGCGGCCAGCAGTGCGACACCGGCCAATACCATGATAGAGCCAATGAGTATTATGGGGCTAAATGGCGACGTGTTGTAAAGCATAGCCTTCACCGCACGGACTGCAAAAAGCGCACCGACGCCGCCTAGTACGACGCCAATGCCAACCATCCGGCCAGCGTCGGAAAGAATCATTCTTAGAACCATTCCGCGCTGCGCTCCCAGGGCGATGCGCACACCAATCTCGCTGGTGCGCTGGGTTACGTTTATGGCCAGCAGACCATAAAGTCCGATAGCGCTCAGCAATAAAGCCAAAATAGCAAAAGCAATGCTCATGAGTGACATGAGCCGCTCAGGACCAATCGATCGATCGATCTGCTCCTGGAGCGGAAAGAAGGCCAGTACCGGAACATCCGGAGCATATTCGGCGATAGCCCTGCGGAAGGCGGCGATGGAATAGGCGTCGGTCTCGCCACGCATCATGAATTCAAGATGATTGCTGTCAATCCTCAGCGTGTTCATGCTCAGTGGGAAGTAAATGGTTCGTGGCGGAGGCAGCTTGAGATTGACATACTTGGCATCATCCACCAGCCCGATGACGCGGCACACAGTCGCATCCAGCGGCTCTCGGTCCTTTTCTGTAGAGGCAAATCCATGAACATACAGTCCCAGCGGCTGCGGGTGGGGAAACAGAAATTCTGCGGCAGAGCGGTTGAGCAGGCATACGGTGCGGTCATGTTCGCTCCATTCAAATTCACGCCCGGCCAGCAATCGAATCTGCATGGTCTTGAAGTAGGCCGGACTGACATCATTGAAGGCCATGTGCGGATCGTCGGGAGGATTCACTTCTTCACTCACTGCCGCGAAGTGGCCGGTAATCTCGCCACGGTTGGCAATCGGCGTCGCCAGCGTGAGAGCCACCGACCGGATCCCTGGCATGGTAGCGATGCGCTCGATCATTTGATGATAACGATCAAGCAATCCCTCGGCAGGAAACGCCTGAAAGTCGGTGCGAACCATGATGATGTGGTCTGCGTTAAAACCAAGCGGCTCGCGCAACAGATGGAACATGCTGTGGGAGAAGAGTCCGGCAACGACTACCAGCACCAGAGAAAGGCCGATTTGTAGTGGGACGAAAATTCGACCCGCACCAAGGCTGCGCGTCCCCATGCCCGTCCGGCTCGTCAGCATCGCCGTTGGGGTAGTACGTCCGGCGGCAATCGCCGGAAAAGCTCCGAACAGCAGTGTTGTCAGCAGTGCCATTCCCAGGGCAATCAGGATCATCGAGCTATCTGGGCGGACTACTACAGCATCGACCATCCAGGTCGGATTCAGAAAGCCAACGAGAAAATCGTTGACCCACCAGGCGCACGCCAGACCGAGGATGGACCCGATCAGCGACAGCGTAAACCCTTCCGTCAGGCATTGCCGTGCCAGCCGCCAACGGGTTGCGCCGAGTCCGGCGCGGACGGTAAATTCATGCCTGCGGGCGTGGTTGCGCGCAATCAGCAAGCCCGCAATGTTTACGCAACAGAGCGCCAGGACGATGAGTACAAGAGCTTCCAGCAAGACGAGAGGTTGAAAAACTTCGTCACCAAAGGGAGAGAATCCGCTACGCCCGGATATTACGGCGAGGGTACTGTGGGTGACGAAGTCAACTTTCATAGCATTAGGGTTCAGCGTCTGTGCAAACACCACATTTCTGTAGCTGGCCATTTCTGAATCGGCTTGCTTTAAACTCACCCCAGGTTTGAGGCGCCCTAAGACAAAGCAGCTCCAGTAGCGTTGCCACTGCCTGTCAGGGTCTGGATAAATCACTGATTGAAACTGGAGTGGAAGATAAAATCTGGGGTCCAGTCCAACGATCACACCACGGAAGTCGTTGCGAAGAACGCCGACTACCGTCACCGAGGTGCCTGAAAGCGTCAGATGTTTTCCCAGGATGTTTGGATCGCCCTTGAACTGGCCATTCCATGCACTGTAGCTAAGCACGACCGGCCATCCCTGGGCTGGACCGCCGGGGATATCGTCAGACGGAACCAGGAGCCGCCCTAGAAGTGGCTTGGCCTCGATCATCTGGAACGCATTGCCGCCGGCCAATTGGACATCGTAAACCTTAAGAGTGCCTTCCTCGTCCTTCATATTGACCTGATCGGCAGCCCAAATTGAAAGATCGGTCAGTGACTGCTGCCGTCGCCTCAGTTCCTCGTACATGAGAAAGGGAATGGTGGAGTTCGGAGACTGCGGGTTGGGTGTGCGAATCACAACCTTGACCAGTTGTTCCGGATGGGAAACCGGCAGGCTGCGCAGCACCAGCGAATAGAGCAGACCAAAGATGGCAAGGTTTGCGCCGATGCCAAGCGTCAGAGTAATAATCGTGGTAATTGTGAACCCAGGAGACTTCCTGAGTTGGCGCAGACTGAACGTGAGGTCTTGCAGCAAGACCATTCCAAAATCCATGAAGCTCTTTCTCCGGTGATAGAAATAGTCTCTAGGCTCAAGCAAACAGTGTCAAACAAAATGAATTGGGGAGAGTCTGCCTTGCGGAATCATGATGCGCATCGGTGGACTGAGCGATTGGACGGCAGCATTACGCAAAAGAATTTGCGCAGTCCTGTGGTGTTTCGAATTTTTGCATCTCGAAGCGGCAGTTGCTTGCAGCCGTGACTACGGCAGCCGCATAGTGCTCCGAAGGTGCGATGTCATGCAATGACCACTGTACATCGGTGCGCCCATCGATCGAAACAAACCGCGCTGGTTCCTCGGGACGCAGGGTGACTTGAAACCGGTTCAAGGGAAAAGAAAGCCCTTCGCCGATGGCCTTGATGAAGGCTTCTTTTCGTGTCCAGCAATCAAAGAACGCCTTAGTCCGGCGGTCGCTTGCAACCGTGAGCAAATCGCTGCATTCTTCGGCACAGAAAAAGCGGCTAGCGATGTTTTCGCTATCTTCCATGGGACGAATATGCTCGACGTCAACCCCAATGTCATGGTCCATGCCAAACCCATAGAGGACCATATCCTCCGAATGGGAAACATTGAAACGGATTTGCGGACCATCCTGGATAGCAGGCTTGCCGAATGCGCTATAGCGGAATCGGATCGTGGCCGCCGCCACGTTCAAAGATTTGCCGAGCGCCATTCTGAGCAGTCCGCGCGCAACGATGAACCGCCTGCGATGGTTCTCGAAGCGAAAGCTTGCCGCACGCTCGCGCTCATCAGGAGAAAGCAGGTCGTACAGATGATCGGAAAACTCTCGGGGGGCAGCCAGTCTGCTAAAAATAAGCTGAATCCGCTCCGATGTGGTGGCGTTCATTTCCGTAGCATCACTCAAGAGCATTATTTCGAAAAAGGAAAATCCATGTGTTGCGTTTCAAAAACACAATACCCATCACTTGCCATCAAAATAAGGATGCGCCGCTACCGGAGGTTTGGGCGTCTCGCCCCGCATTTTGCGCAGCGTAACATCCTCAAAAAGGAATGATGGTACGACAAGCGTGACCGGCATGTAGGATTCGTTGCCATACGAGAACATGCCCCGGCTACGTTGCGGGCGATACTCGACACTCAGGACATTCTGCTGTTTCGAGACCGCCACAATTTCCTTGAAAGCAGCGGCGTTCAATTCGGAGAACTGCATGCCATGAATCAACTCTTCCCGGCCATCCGGAAAGACCTTAAATGCGAGCACCGGAGCCGCAGAACCCCTCATCCGGCGCACCACAATGCCAAATTCCTTGTTGCGCTGTTTTACCAGATCCAGAAATTTTGCGCGAAGCTCTGCATCACTCAAGCCGTTCTTCGTGGTCACGAAGATGTTCGAAGGCATGGCCTGTCCGCCATGCCGGCTTCCGGTGCTGTGCTCGATACCACGGACCGGATCGCGAGAAACAAGAAGTGTTTTGAGGACCCCATCTTCAACCAGTTTGCTCTCGCGAGCAGGGATGCCTTCTTCATCCACTTTGCACCAGCCAGCCAAGGGAACATTATTATATTCAGACAGCGTTGGGTTATCGGTAACGCTGAGAAAGTCGGGCAGTACACGGGCGCCAATCTTATCGATGAATGGGTTCTCCGCCTGCCCTCCTTGTTGTGAACTAGATGCACCGTCCATCAAAGTTCGACGCCAGCCGAGCAGATTAGGCAAAAACTCCCTTTCCAGAAGCTGAGGGGCTGCATCGCCCTCAACCAGTACCGGCCCATTGTAATTTTCTATGGTCGATGCGGCCCGGAGGTCCTTGAGGCGTTGTCCTAACGCATGCACCTGGGACGTCAGTTTGTCTGCAGACGGGAGCTCGGCCACCGATCTCCCATAGAGCCACACGAAATCGTTTAATGGTGTTCCATCCCCGGCTTGCGTGGCGGCAGACGCCTCGAAGGTCACTCTAGGCTGGCGGAGGGTATAGGATGTGCCATCGCTGTTGAGATAGCGAATGTAAGTATTCGACGCGGAAAAGCGGACATTCGAAGTGTAGACGTCAGGCATCTGACGGAACAAGCCCGAAAGGCTGCGCGCCATGGACTCCCACTTCGCGCGATCAACCTTTACCACCTGCCCATCCACTGTGGTGCTGGCGGGATTCTCCTTAGTAAAGTCCGGGGTTTCATCGCTGCTGACTTTGTTTTGAAGCGCTGCCCGCTTCCTGGAGAGATCCTCGACGGCTTTCTTGTAAGTGGCGTCCGTTGCCAGCCAAATTTGCCGTCGCAGCTCTTTGTAATCGTCGTCTGCCGGAAGCTGGGTGGTGCCGTTGAAGATCCGAACCATCGCGGACGGGTCAAAGTTCATGGAAAAAAAGTTGGTATTATCCAGTTTGTAGTCGCCAACCCGTACCTCAACAGTAAGAGTGCGAGAACGATTTTCAGAGCTGTCGCTCAGAGCTCCAAAGCTGGCGGAAACATTGGTTCTGTCGGAATCCACCACGCGAAAAGAAATAAAGTATGGCTTTTCAAGATTTTCAAGCTGGAGCTGTTTCATGGAGCGATCCAGTTCATCCCGCATGGCCTTGATGACGACGTCGTCCTGCGCCCATAAGGGGCAGGCAACAGAGAGAAGGCATAGCATCAGGAGTGTGCAGACAATTCGCATTTTCATTTTTCCTTTCTGAGCGACGAGTCTCATTTGTCCTCTAAGGGGGCGGGAAGAATGGGCAACCTGTCCTGTGACTTCTGCTTCTTCTGCACCTCGATTTGCGAAACGAAGATTCCTGGCGACACGGCAGAAACCGGGACGCCGCCCGATTCCGCGCCACAGACGCCGTTGAACACCGCGACATTTCTGTCGGCAGCGACAATCTTGCTGAAGGTCGTGAGCGGAGTACCAATCAGATCCACGCCTCGAACCAGCTCTTCATGGCCATCGGCATAGATGCGATAGACGACCAGGGGCAGGACGTTGAAAGCGTTTGGTATTGTCCTTCCGGTAAGTGTGAAGCCACCCTGAATGTCTTCGAAGTAAAGGCCGAAAGGCAAGCCTTGCTTCTTGACCTCGTCTATGAGTAGCTTCTTCAGGTCAGGCTGAATCGATGAGGGCGCCACTTCGACGATCAGATTTGACTGCCGAGCCACCGGGCTAAACCCAGCCTGCTTGCGCCCATGTCCGTTGGATTGCGAGAGTCCCTCAATGGGTGTGCGTGACATCAGAAATGTCTTCAAGACCCCCTTATCCACCACAGTGACGCGTCGGGCCTTCACCCCCTGGTTGTCGTAGAGATAGTAGCCGGCCAGGTCCGTCTCGGCGATACGCCGCGCGGTCGGATCGAAGTAGACTGAAAAGTCCTTGGGCAGCACTTCTTCGTTGACCTTTTTCTTAAAAGTTTGGGCCTCGTTCGCGAGCTTCTGCCGATGCCCTTCTACGCGATGGCCAAAAATCTCATGAAAAAACACACCGCTGGCTCGTCCAGAGAGGATAGCGGGACCAGTGTAAGGATCAGTGACCGGAGCAACGCGTAGCGCTTCCAGGTCATGGATCATCTTGTCCACGGCTTTCAGCACGGTAGCGTCATCGGGCAGATCGCTTTCGGTGAAGCCAAAGAAGGATTCGTAGCGCGGCAATTCCATGCCATCATCGGCCTTGGTGTAGGCGATCAAAAACAGGTGCCAGGCCGGCTGTGAAGTCTGAATTCTCGTTCCCTCGCTATTTGTGTACCACTGCGTTTCGGCGCTGGCCCTAAGGATGGCTTCTGCCCCGTAGATGTTCGTATATTTGGCAAATGGGGCAGTGTAGCGGCGAACTTTGTCTTCCCAAACTCGGCGGTCAGCCTTAATGTCCACAAGCGATTCGGTATATTGCTGCGGTTCTTCGTGCGAAAAATCGGCGGACTGGTCCTCTTGCGCCACCTTGACCTGAACGTTCGTCTTAACCTTGGTCAACTGCTCCTGCGCTCGCTTATATCGCTCGTCCGTGTGATACCAGAGCACACCGCGAATGGCGTCAGGGTCGTCGTCAATCGGTACCTCGATATACGAGTAGTTTGCAAACGGATTCGCTGATTGGCCACCGCGAATCTCGCGCGTGTTGTCCATGGTGTAATCGCCAACGCGCAGATCGATATCGAGCTGCCGACGTCGATCCTCACTGCTGTTGGTAAGTTTGCCGAATTCTCCGGTGACGTCGAATTCGTGCGTTTCAGTAATCTCATAGCTCAGAAAGTAAGGTGGGACGGGCTGTGTCTTGAGCTTTTGCATGGAACGTTCAAGTTCGTCGTGCATAGCTCCCAGAACCGGCGAGGAGGTTTGGGCGACGGCATTACCTGTCCCCAATAACAGGAGCATGCCGCAGATGATTACCGCACGATAAATCGAGATAACGCGAGAAGTACCAACGGTTGATCCTCTCATGAATCGGATCTCCTATCGTCGTGGCTAATGCTACATAACTAAGAACGCACTGACCAGCATTGCTTGCAGAAAAAATTGTATTGCAATAAAAGGTGCCCTGTCTCAACATCCGCACGAATGATATCGCAAAAATGAATCTAGCTCTCTTCAGAAGAATCGGAGCGAATGTATTGATCGAAGTTTGGTGATCAGGGGCCTGTAGTGATGTAGCATAGCACCGAGAATAGCCAAAACCTCGATAGCCTTCTGTACTTCTATAGAAAGTGTCATGAATCCTTAAATCTATCGTTGGTCGCGAAATTTAAATCGCAGCGCACAAGCAAGAGCCGCTAACAGAGCGCATGACTTTCTCTAATCCGCGCTTCAGTCGTACTTCCGTAGTGGCGAATATGGGGTTGGCTGATTTGTCCTTGAAGTGGATTAATGGAAGCGGCACGCTCACTACCTTGAATGGTACGGCCCATACCACGAAGTCATATTTCGGCAATCCAAATATCACTTCCGGCAGCAATGATGCTACCGAACCTTTCGCTTATGTGAGCTTTGCCATTACCGGCGAGACGATCAACAAGATCGCGTTAATAACACTAGCGCCACTATTTTTGCACTGGGGTAGAATCGCATCGGGAGACTTTATCGATGCGGCCAATTGTGTATGGGCTAGACGCGGATATGGCACAAACTATCGACGACTTCCATGTTGATTGGCCTCGCCTGGTGACCGTTGGAAAGGCTGCAACCAAAGACGATTTTCCATACCTTAACGCGATTGCGCAGTATACGAATTACTGTATAGAGCCTTTCGGTATCTTTGCGCACTCATTCCATTTTCAGGACGATCCCCAGTTTGATCGTGTTCTCAATCTCGTACATGCATTGCCATTTGTCGAGCAGCAGTTTATTCCTCGGTTGCTTGCCCGCACCAATGCCATGCAAGCGCTCGGAGAATTTGCGCAGGATTTCGGTACGCTCGAAGAGGCGCTGCAAAAAGTGAAATTCACCTGCATCAATCCCTTTTTGTTGACCGGAATGCTGGCCGATTATCTCTTTCGCTACGGCATGTATTCCTATTTCTATAAGGAACACACTGCAAACGATGCCCGCGATCTCGCATTGTCACTCGTGGAGGCGACGCTCGGCTCTGATCTCGAGCAAATCATTGCCTTCCAGGCGCAGGGACCGTGGGGCGCGTGGTTCGATCCACACAGCTGTACCGACCGTACTTTTCTGCTGCTGCAAAAAGTACGCCGTAAGTTCTGGTTGTTTTGTTTTTCTCACAGCGACTGAAGTGTGCGACTTCCTCGGTGCCTCGGTCTCAGTGCCATACATATGCCTTAGGTTGACAATTAAAGAGGCGCGCATTCAAGGTAAAACTTCCCCGGAACAACGGAACCCGTAGCGGTCGTCACGATTGCCGGGAAAGTAAACGTCGCGGTTCGAGACGCGCGCGTACCTGGCAAGATTGTACCAAGAGCCGCCGCGCAGGACGCGATACTGACCCGAAGGCGGGCCATGCGTGTCTTGGGAAGGGGCGTGGCTGTAATAGTCGGCATCGTACCAATCCGCAGTCCACTGCCGCACATTACCCAGCATGTCATAGAGTTTCCAATCGTTCGGTTGTTTCTGGGCCACATCATGAGTTTGGCCACTGCTATTTTCTGAATGCCACGCAATCGAATTTAGGTCGCCGTAACGCGATCCTGTGGTGCCAGCACGCGCTGCATACTCCCACTCCGCTTCCGTAGGTAACCGCAATCCTATCGCCGAGCAGTAGGCAGTCGCATCATCCCAACTAACCTCTTCCACAGGCCGTTCGTCGCCCTTGAAATTGCTCGGATTCGTGCCTTTCACCCGCTGATAGGCTGCCTGTGTCACCGGTGTCTGCCCCATCCAAAAGCCTTTTGTGATGGCTACCGAATGAGAAGGTTTCTCGTTGTCCCAACAGTCGCTATCACCCGGCGAACACCCCATCTGAAAGGTTCCCGGAAAAATCCATACATAGATCAGCCCATCTTTGGAGTTCACCTTCATCTGGCCAGCACGGTTGCCACCGCCAGCCGTGGCATCTGTGGATTCAGATTCTGCGACTTCAACAAAATCAGCTCCTCGATTGAGCCGCTGCAAAAGCTGTTCGGGCCTATCTTGAGAATCTACGATGGCGATGCCAGTAGAAAGTTTGTCTGTTTTCGCAGATTCAGCCTGCATGCACGACGGAAAAAATATATAAATGAAGGCTAGAAGAACCGCATAGATATAGGC
>Ga0206954_1182_pt1 | contig 11875 bp, 15 predicted proteins | sample Alteio_BWOrgHeat_37_FD_153250 | JGI IMG/M metagenome (GOLD analysis project Ga0206954, IMG submission 153250) | Enriched cells from forest soil in Barre Woods Harvard Forest LTER site, Petersham, Massachusetts, United States -... | ecosystem: Environmental > Terrestrial > Soil > Temperate forest >...
CAAGATACTAAATCGATTCCATTGCAGTAATAGAACTGTTGAAAGATTGGTCTTTGAGGATATTGGTAGCAGAAGACTACAAGGATCTTGCCGACTCGTACAAAATGGCACTAGAGGAAAGAGGACATTTGGTCATAACAACAAGAGATGGCATAGAATGTCTACAGACCTATAATGACTATGTAAAACAGGGTGTAGATAGTGACAAGCCATATTTTGATCTTGTGATACTTGACCAAAACATGCCTGGAATGGATGGAATTGATGCCGCAAAAGAGATACAAAAAATAAATTTCAAACAAAGAATAATTTTCATAACAGGATATGGTGATAGCCTGATAAAAAAACTCAGACAACTAAGTGAGACAGTTGAAGTCATGAACAAACCGTTTACACTACAGGCTTTAATTACCCAGATTGAAGGGTGGCCAATTTATTTATGGCGCGAGAAAGCCAAACAAGGATTCAAGGATTGGGATGGGTATGAAGGCACATCAGTTCCAGTGGGCCCAAGTAGAACAGGTTAAGATAAAAATGAAAAAACCAATTGTTTGTCTGTTTGATGCACATAAGAACATACAAGTTGTTTACAAATATCAAACAAGTGAAAACGGTACATGACAAACAAAGAAATTATTTTTGGTGAGAATTAATTTTGGAGAATCGCAAGACAAGTACAAGTTTGAGAATTGGAATATCGGTCTCAATGATAATAATGATGTTAGGTCTTGCATTATTTCTTAATGCGTTCACAACATATACAATTACAAACCAGATGAATGTGTTATCAGATTTGAACATGCCAGTTGGCCAAGGAATAACTAGGGCATATGCAATACAGCAAATGCAAGAGCATAGCTTTGAGGATACCATAACATATCAAAAACTATCCAGTCAAAAAAATTATGAAATTTCCAAGATCCAGTTCGAGTCATATGACAATGAATGGAATTATGAAGTCAAAAAGATACATGATTTAGCAGATACATTTCTGAATTATGGATTGAATGATGACACTATAAAAGATCTTACAGTCATGAGTGCAAATCTGAATGAAATAGAATCGATTCATTTAGAGTACACACAAAAAGCAAACCAGATCTTTTATGCATATGATAATGGTCAGACAAATGATTTAACCTCAGTAGTGACAGCAGTCAAGGCACAACATAATCAAATTAGCTTAAAAACAATCCTGTTAAACGATGAGGTTCAGAAATTGACAGACAGTCTCAACGCAGGAGTAGAGGAAAGCAAACAGAAATCGTTCACTTTGCAGATGATAATCATAGTATCAACTGGAATCATGTCGTTGGCCTTGGGATATTTTCTCAATTTGATCAACAAAGACCTAGTACATGAGGTGATTAAAAAGACAAGATCACTTCAAAAAGCAAACAGGAAACTAGAAAGGATGAATGTTTTAAAAGATGATTTCATAAATATTGCATCACATGAGTTAAAGAGTCCGCTCCATCCAATATACGGTTTTGTAGAACTTGCACGAAATGGAGACATTGGAAGTGAAGAGGCCTTTGCAGGAATATCCAAGCAGGCCAGACAACTAGAAGAAGTGGCAAATAGGATTCTTGACATGAGTAGAATAGATAATGGGATATTGCATCTATCATATGAGAAATTCAACCTCAACGATTCTCTAATGGAGATAATATCATCCTACAGACTGAATCTAGATAAAAAAATAAAAATCGAAACTAGATTGGAAAAAGGAATTGACATAGAGGCAGACAGAGTAAGAATAGGGCAAGTGATTCGCAACTTGATAAATAACGCATTAAAGTTTACAGAAAAAGGAGACGTAGAAGTAACCATGCAACACAATATACAGAAAAATTTTGTCGAAGTAACCATAAGTGATTGCGGTTCTGGAATACATCCGGACATACTTCCAAACTTGTTCAACAAGTTCATAACAAAAGGTCCCAAGACAGAATCATGGAATGGTAATGGATTAGGACTGTATTTGAGCAGAGAAATAATAAATGCACATGGTGGGCATATTTTTGCGTATAATAACAAAGATGTAGGAGCTACATTCAAGTTCACAATTCCCATCATGAGACACCTAAATGCTAAAGAATTACACCAAAAAATAATGAATTGAGTATGTTCAGATTGAACACACTAATCTTAATCAAACAAATCAATCAAATCAAATAAGAAAACAAATGGGATTACACATCTTGGCAGCAGACGATAACGAGTTTGCAGGGTTACAATACAAAAAAGTCTTTGAAAAACATCAACATGATATCACAGTGGCAAAAGATGGAGAGGCATGTGTTGAGGCATACAAGAAGAGATTAGAAGAAACCCATTCTGACGCTAACCCATTCAATGTAGTCTTGCTTGACTTTGTCATGCCAAAGAAAAATGGTGTACGTGTAGCAAAGGAGATCTTGGAATTACGACCCCATCAAAAGATAATCTTCGTCTCTGCATTTGGAAACGGGATTTTAGATGATGCCGCAGTATTTCTCAAAGATGATGTAGAGATAATTCAAAAGCCATTTTCTCTAGAGTTTTTGGTCAACAAGATAGAAAGTGGTTATGCACTCAAAAACATGCGTTAAAACGACAGATTTTTTCCATTTTGGACACAATTAATCAGAAAAATTGCAGAGTCATTTATCTATAGAAAATTAATACGTATTCATGATTGACTGAAACAATAACACTAGATCTTCCGCATGCCATGATTCAAAGCATCAACAAGGCAAGTAAAAAAGAAGGATGTACCAGCCAAGAATTGATACGAACTGCGATATCTAAGATGCTTTTTGAACAGTTCAAGCCTACACCAGAATCAAACATGCTCACTACAAAAGATATGAGCCTTGGACCAAATGAGAATCCTGATGACAAAAGCTATGAGATTCCATTAGAAAGAATAATTGCTGTAAGATACACTTTAGATGATGGAAAAATCATACACATAATGCGCGGAAAAAAACAGTGATTTTCAGACACAGTCATTTTTGGTGACTTATACAGTATAATTATTATTTACTTGGTATTTTGGTGCGATGTTTTTTGGCAATCGTATTGTAAAAATAGTAGGAGGGGATTTCACTGTTAACGTACCTCCGTGTTGCTCTACAATATTTTTGCATATTGAAAGTCCAAGGCCTGTACCAGTTTGTTTGGTAGTAAATAACGGATCAAATACTTTGGATTGAATCTCTACGGGTATTCCAGGACCAGTGTCTTCAAATTCAATTTGTACATTATAACCTAAATCCATTATTCGCATTTTTATCTCTCCCTTGTCATCCATCGCCTGTATTGCATTATTTAGCAAATTTGAAAATACAGCTTCAAGTTTTCTTGAGTCACAATTTACAGATACATCTACGTATGGTTTTGACAAGGAGACTTCAGGAGGAATCAAAGTGTTACCAATTGCACCATCAATCATCGAGAGTAATGATGTCTGCTGCAACATGAGATCTGATCTTTTTACAAAATTTAATACGTCATCTATCTGGTGTGTCATTCGTTGAATTGCCCTGTCAAATCTTCCAAAGTGTTGTAATTTCTCTTCAATACGCATGTTTGGCTTGGCGCGCATTATATCCATGGTATTTTTGACAATGGATAGTGGATTTCTCAGGTCATGTGCAAGTCTTGCTGCTAATTCGCCTATCACTGTAAACTTTTCAGCTTTTATCAAGTCCTGCGTCTTTTCATCCACTTGCTTTGCAAGAAAATCCCTCTGCATTGATAGCTCTTTTTCTTTTGATAGTACAGTGTCCAGCTTGGACTTTAAATCTCGAGTCATCTGATCATAGTGAAACTTCTGTTTTTCAAGATCCAGGTTGGATTTTATCAATTCATCATTTTTCTTGTTCAATGAGGCACTAATGTCAAGTAAAAATCCCACTTTATCTTGCAAATCGTGGTTGATGATAGATAATTCCTTAATTTTTTCCATAGATTCGTTTGCAATATTTGTTAAGAGTCGTTCTTTTTCTTGAAGTTCGCTTCTTGTGGCATCCAACTCTTTGAAAGCCTTGCCTGTAAGTACACTCAGGTCTTCTACTAGTGATTTTCTTTGTGGCTCAGGTTGAGACTGGGACAATCCAATTTTTATTCAGCCAACAGATACATTAACCCTTATGGTTGTGTATTTCAAACAAACACAATATACTATAAACTGCCAGATTATGTACAATACAAGTAGCCTACGAAATAGTCTAAACAGACCAAATACGGCATTCATATTTTTAGTATAGACAAGATAAGATATTTCCACAAAGTTACTAGAATAAGACGTGGTGAAAATACATATTCAATCATATTTTTGTGCCATATGATGGTTCCAATTATTCAAACAATGCATTTTATACGACACTTGAGATCGCAATAAAATTCAAATCCAAGATCACAGTTGTTACCTGTTTGTTTAGACCTTCTGAAGAAGAGTCGTGTTACATTTCAGAGCATACAAAAATAGCAGGCGGCCAAAATGATACATTAGTCGAATTTGACAATCTACAAAAGATTTCCATCACAAAAAAAATCTAGTAGAAGTGCGTGCAATGTTTTGCAATTGAGCAGTGGAAACATTAACAACTTTTGCCAATGCAAATAAAGTGGGTTTCATAGTTATGCGCAGAAGAGAAAAAACAGGATTTAAACCACTAGACAGTATAACAATAGAAATATCACAGCATGCTTCATGTCCCATACCGCTTGTGAAATGAGACGATTATTGTAATCACAGGTAGGGCTAGTTTGACAACAATGTCTTGGATGGACTGTAGATTTTTCGGTACAAGACCACAAATCCCAAGAACTCAAATTGCTCTACAAGAAGTATCATATCAAGGTTAACCATCCACCCTCCCATCATATCATTCATTATTGCATATGTCATCGATATGATTTGATCGGCATAACTAACATTTGATGCATCAATTATTGTATTTCCTTGTTTGATGATCATAATCTTGTGAATGTCAGACGGGCTAATTTTATTTGAGTCATAATTTGAGAATATGCTTTGCGATATCAAATTCTTTTCATCATGATATATCGTGTTCCCTCGTTCAATCCATACAAGCGTACTTGCAAAATATGCAATCAACACCAAAGAAAACGCAATTGCAATCTTGCCAGATTTGCCTTTTATTGTTTTTGTCAATTGGCTCAAAAATAAAACACCAAAGCGTCCAAGCCTTTGCTTATGTGCAAGAAATATCAATACAAACATGAGCGATGAAACAAGACCAAGGCTTCCAATCCAGTGTGCTGAAAAATAAGCATAGAAAACCATTCGTATAGGCAAGAAGATACCCGCAATTACTCCAAATACAATTAATTTTTCTTTAATATCAGATAGCCTGTCCCTCAGTGCCTATCATTCCCAATATCATTTGGGCAAGGTTTGATATTTATCTATCTAAGAAATCATACTATCTTGTTAATTTAAAAAAAACTCATTTAGACATCAAGAGCGATCATTTTCTAATTTATCCATGTTAATGCAATAAAAGTGATTTTTTAGAATATGAAATAAAATTAGATCGTTTTCTCAAATTTTTTCAAATTTGAGGTAACAGTCATTTTCCCAGAATGCAGATTAAATCTAACCCATCGGCCAAAATTTTCACCTGTATCTTCAGAGACTAGAGGTATATTATTTTCTTTTAAGATCTGTTTCAAAAATGCAATGTTTCTAGATCCAACATTGAATATGCTAGTTTCAGATTCATGGGCAAATATTGTAGCCCCCCCTGCCATTTTTGCTTTAATCCTTTTTGGGTCTGCACCTTTTTGTATCATGTCATTTACCATGTATGAGAGTGCCTCATCAGCATATTTGCCAATATCATTTTTTCCAGTAAATTTTGTACCATCAGATTTTTTTGGTAACATGATATGTGCCATGCCTGCAACTTTTGACACAAGATCAAATAAACAAATGGCAACACATGAACCAACAAAAGTTTTCAATTCTTTTGTTTCATCATCTATTATTTCCAAGCCTCCCATTTTTATCTCAATTACATTATTCATTGAAAAATCAAACTCTATATCACAAGTTTTTTTACTTCAGAAGGATCCTGAATCAAGAGTATGTGTATACCAATCCCAGAATTGACGCCATGAAGTTCCACATTTGAGACAACCAAGGTATCAAATTCATTTCCAAAATCGGATACTACTGCTTCTAGTAGTGTTCTAAAGAATTCAACAGCATATCCAGGAACTGATGAACAAATTTTGTACCCCATATCAATAGATATTGCATTAATGAGTGATGCAGTAAGTATGTTTCCGATTTCAGATATTGAAGATGTAGCAATCCCAGCAAGTTCACTTGAAATTGGCTTGCCAAGTAACTTTGCTGCCAGCGTTTTTGATTCTTCTTCTGGCAAGTATAACAATACACCCATGTGAATGTCTCCAACGCATTTTATGTATACTGCAGACATGATATTCATTTCTTCAAGATTAGAGATTATCAGATCCAGATTTATTAATGGAATTTCTTGTGTGTTTCTTAGATGGTGGGTTATTGGCTCTTCCAATATAGAACGAAGTGATGGAATTGTTTTTTGAACAATAAAAGAATCAAGGACAGAATTTAATTTTTGCAGATCATTACTAGTACTCAAGATTTCCACAACTCACCATTTATCATACAAAAAAATGAAATTAATTTAATACAAGATGTTTTACAATTTGTCATCATGTTATTTCGACCTGATAACCTTGCTCATCACCATTGCCACATTAGATCTATCAAACGGTTTTATCACATAGTCTCTTGCGCCAGACTTTATCGCGTCCTGTACAATGTGTTTTTGCTCAACTGATGTAACCATGATTATCTTTGCCCTAGGATTGAACTGCATGATTGCCTTGAGGGCCTGGATTCCATCTGCCTTGGGCATGTTTACGTCCATTGTTACTATGTCAGGTTTGAATTGCTTGTAGGCCTCAACTGCTGCAATACCATCACCTGCTTCATAGATTTGCGATACTAGTCCATGAGATACCAGTATGTCTTTTAGTACAACCCTCATAAATGATGCATCATCTACAATCAGGACTTTGACGGTGCTAGTTGTGGACATGTTATGTCTCCAGGCAGTTTTCCTCTAGATATTTCTCACATGGTAGCAATAGCACAAATTCATTCATAACAGGTGTTTTAGAATATAGAGATACAAACTCCATCAATAAGATTTCTCATTAAAGATTCTAATATTATTACGCTTGTTCGATTTGATCATACAGAAATAAAATGTATGGTATTTTCAATTTATGAAAATTATATTTTTAATTATTTTGTTGTAATACTTTTTGATAAATTCTTTCTCTTGCCATCAATGGATTAAATAATTTTTGACATCGCCGTCCAAACATAGTTTCATCCATACCAAGCACCATATATCCAGAATCTTTCAAACCCTTGTAAAACTTTGTAAAGATCAATTCTTGTGCCTCCTTTTCATAATATATCAATACATTTCTACAGAATATAACATCAAAAGATTGCATCGCATCAGATAAAATATCCCCCACTTTGAAAGTCACCATATCTTTTATGGCCTGCACGACCTCATATTCTGTATTATTATCAGTTGTTCTTTTTTGAAAATTATTTGATATTATAGTAGGTGGTAAACTTTCAACACTTTTTGCAGGATATCTACCACGCTGTGCAAATTGAATTGCAATCTTGTTAACATCATTTGCAATAATTTCTACCTCAAGATTAGGTAGTTTTCCAATTGCTTGCTTGAACATCATGGCAATAGAATATGGTTCCTCACCTGAAGCACATCCTGCACTCCATACACGTATTTTACCACTCCCACCAAGATCAGATAATATTTTAGGAAGAATGGACAATTGAAATCTATCAAATACTGTTGAATCCCTAAAAAAATTTGTGACATTAATAGACAGTGAAGCAAATATCTCCTCGAATTCTTTTCGGTTATCTTTTAGCGTGTGAGAGTATTCGGAATAGTCAGAAATGTTTAGAATTCTCATTCTTCTGTCCAGTCTTCTTTTTATAAAGGCAGGTTTGTATCTAGCAAGATCTAACCCATAACTTGCAAAAATATTGTTAAATTCAGCCATTACATCTGCATTTAAGGTTAGATTGTGGATACTCAATTATTTTCACCAAAGCCATTCTTGTTGATAATAAAGTCATCAATCATTTTCTGAGAATAATCAATGTTGAGTTTTCCCATACATTCATCACCTTCTAGGATTCATTATCTTTCTAGCATTATCATAATCCTGGATTATTAGCATGTGTAGTTGTAGACCACTATCTTTGCCAGTAAATTCAACCTCTGTTACCATATCGCTAGTAGGACATACAAATTCAGATGCGTGCGGTTCCAATAATGCAGAAATGGATGTCATTGCAAAATCAGGAGTGGAAAGTTCTACCTTCAGTCCAGTGTGATCAGCTAGTGCATTAAAAAATGAACCCGACATGATATTTCCTACCTCCGATATTGCAGATTTTGACAGATCGTCAAGTGAATCAATTTTATCAGTGCACATTAGTTTTGCAGCAATTTGTTTTGCATCTTGTTCAGGTATAGTGTACAAAATTCCTAAACGAATATCTCCACCGCCATGCAAAAATACAGAACAAGCTATTATTTCTTTGACAACTTTACTCATATCCCCAATCTTAGAAATTTCCACATGTGTTTGTTTAACAACATGACTGATTGATTCTTCAAGAAGTGATGATAATGCGACTGATGTTTTTTGTGTGATATACGAATCAAGAACTCCCTCAAGAACATTCAATTCAACAGAGTTTAACGCATTAGATGACATTTTCATATTTTACACCAGCATGGACGGTTCTAGAATTAATGCAACTTTTCCATCCGGCAGTATAGTTGCATCAGAAAATGCATTCAATGAATTAGATAGACCATCTAGACGTTTTATTACAACTTCTTGTTCTCGTTCAAGTGAGTCTACAATCAGGCCATATGATTTACCATCTTTTTCTACCACTACAATGTTTATTTGAGAAGTGGACATCTCATCAGATGTAGAAACTAGGCCGAGAATTTTAGAAGCCCTAATTATTGGCACAACCTTGTCTCGAAGTGTTATCATTTCTTTCCCATGCACATTTTTTATATCACTCCTATCTACTGTAATCGTAGTTGATATGCTCGAAAGAGGAAGTACATATTTTTGATTTGATATATTGACAAGCAAGCCACCAATTATAGCCAAACTCATAGGTATTGTCAATACAATGTTAGTACCCTTTCCTTTTTCTGTGAGGATTTTTACATGTCCGCCCACATTTTTCACCTGTGTCATGACTACGTCCATTCCAACACCCCTACCAGAAATATCGGTAACTGTCTTTGCAGTTGAAAGTCCAGGAGTTCCAACCAGACCAATAATCTCTTCATCAGACATGTGTACAATCTCCTCTGCCGTTGCGATTTGTTTTTCTAATGCTTTTGCTTTGATAGCTTCCAGATCAATTCCCTTTCCGTCATCTTCTACATGGATTTCCACGCGGTCTCCCATCCTACTTGCACTAAGTCGTATTGTACCTGTTTCTGGTTTTCCTTTTTCTCTTCTTTCAGATGGAGTTTCAAGTCCATGGTCTACCGCATTTCGAAGCATGTGAAGAAGCGGATCAGTGATAGCATCCAAGACAGTACGGTCAAGTTCAATGCCAGAATCATCTACGTCAAGCTTCACTTCTTTTCCAAGTGAAGTTGAAACATCTCGTATCATTCGTGAAAACCTATTGAAGACCTGATCGATTGGAACCAGTCTGATTTTCATTGTCTGGTACTGAATATCAGTTATCAACCTTCCAAGAGTCATTAATATCTCACGACCTTCGTCGGAATCATGAGTGTGCAATATCTGCTCCAGTCTCATTTTTGATATCATCATCTCACCCACCAAGTTCACAAGTGAATCCAAATCTTGCATTTTCACTCTAACTGTTGGTGATTTCACCTGCTGAGTCAATGTAGTGTCTGATTCATCATTATTTTGTTTTAGATCTGATGGATTTTTTACATAGTTTAGGAATTCATCAAGATTGATCTTTTTTGTTTCATCATGTATTAGTTGCTTTAAGAGGTCAATCCCATAAAATATCACATTGCCAAGTTCGGTGGTTATTGTCTCTTCACCTTTTCTGAATTTATCAAAAATTTCTTCTATTGTTTTACAAATCTCGCGAATCTGGTCATAGCACATGGTTGCTGCCATACCTTTTATGGTATGAGCAGATCTAAACAATACATCAACATGTTCTCGTACATTAGGTTCTTCTTCAAACTTTAAGAGATGTTGGTTTAAACTTTCAACATGTTCTAATGCTTCTTGCACAAACATCTCACGGTATTTACTATTTTCAGACAATTTGCTTTACCACCTTGATAATTTCATGCGCCAGATCATCAGCATCAACCATTTTGTCAACGGCATGAAGATCATTTGCAGCTTTTGCCATGCCAAACACTATAGAAGATGACTCATTTTGAGCCAGTGTAAGTCCACTTCTTTTCTTTATCACTTTCATTCCAAAAGCTCCATCTTGTCCCATCCCAGACAACAATACGCCTATCGTATTTGCACCAAATACCTCTGAGGCAGATAGCATTGTGACATTCACTGCAGGTCTTACACCAAATCTTTTTGGCCCGTGATCTAGTTGGATTTGACGTGAAGGCATCACCATCATGTGCACGTCCCCAGGAGCAAGCAATGCAGTGCCTTCCATTATTTTGTCACCTTCTGCAGCCTCTTTTACATGAAGTTTGGAAACTGCGTCAAGTCTTTGTGCAAAAGTGGATATGAATTCTTTATTCATATGTTGTACAACTAGAAATCCTGCTGGAATGTCGCTTGGTATATCTTTTAGAATATTAGTTATTATTCGCGGTGCTCCAGTTGATGCACCTATTACTACAACTGTTGATGCCACTCCCTCAGATACCGTATTTGTGTTTTTAGATGGCCTGAGTTTTGAAATTGCCTTTGGGATAAGAGCATCCCTATTAGACTGAGATGCAACTTCTATTTTTGACAGTAATGCGCCCTTGAGTTTTTCAACTACATGTGAGTCGTCAGGTGGTATAGATATGAAATCAACTGCTCCAAGTTCCAGAGAATCTAGAATTAGTTTGGCATTAGATGGACTATAGTTACTAACTACAATGATACGTAAATTTTTGTCTGGTAAAAGATTTACATTTTCAATAAAAGATAATCCATCCATGTTTGGCATCTCCATATCTAAAAGTATGATGTCAGGGGATAGGTGTCGTAGCTTTCGTAATGCCTCAAGTCCATCTCGTGCAGTCTCTACTATTTTGATATGGCGTTCAGAAGAAAGTAAATCACTTAGAAGAGATACCATGTAAGGCGAATCGTTTACTATCATTACGCTTATCTGATTTTTCTCAGATGTTGTCATCATGTTATTTCGACCTGATAACCTTGCTCATCACCATTGCCACATTAGATCTATCAAACGGTTTTATCACATAGTCTCTTGCGCCAGACTTTATCGCGTCCTGTACAATGTGTTTTTGCTCAACTGATGTAACCATGATTATCTTTGCCCTAGGATTGAACTGCATGATTGCCTTGAGGGCCTGGATTCCATCTGCCTTGGGCATGTTTACGTCCATTGTTACTATGTCAGGTTTGAATTGCTTGTAGGCCTCAACTGCTGCAATACCATCACCTGCTTCATAGATTTGCGATACTAGTCCATGAGATACCAGTATGTCTTTTAGTACAACCCTCATAAATGATGCATCATCTACAATCAGGACTTTGACGGTGCTAGTTGTGGACATGTTATGTCTCC
>Ga0206954_1245_pt1 | contig 11786 bp, 12 predicted proteins | sample Alteio_BWOrgHeat_37_FD_153250 | JGI IMG/M metagenome (GOLD analysis project Ga0206954, IMG submission 153250) | Enriched cells from forest soil in Barre Woods Harvard Forest LTER site, Petersham, Massachusetts, United States -... | ecosystem: Environmental > Terrestrial > Soil > Temperate forest >...
TCAAACTCCTAAAAAAGATGAACAAGCAATCTAGCAAATATTATTTAGTGCAAACATTGTAATGGTCTACATGATCCGCATTGACGCAATTGTTCCACAAAATGATGTCAGGGCCATCAGCGATGCATTAAAGAAAATAAATATTGGAGGAATCACAATCATGAAAGTTAAGGGGAGGGGCAAAACAGCTGCACCTGCACTTCACGCAGCAAAAGGCACAGAGACGTTTATCCCAGAATTTACGGACAAGTATATTCTAACAGTGATTGTAGAAGACAAAGATGAGAATGAGGTGGTCAATATTGTTCGTAGTAATACAAAAATTGGTAAAATTTTCATGTATGCCCTGTCTCGTGCAGTAGACATTGCTACTGGTGCAGAAAATGAAAAGGCAATCTAGAGAAGAACTTAATTTTTATACCAACGGTTTTCATTATTTCAAGCATTTGTTATCTATGTCATCTAGCTAAAACGGGTGAAAATATGCCGAGGGATACTCTTAGAAATGACGTCTCATTAGGAATAGCAGTGAGAATCTGAATTGAATCAAAGAAATTGTGCTTGTTCATGTGGTTGTACCAGAAATATTTCTAGTGCATATTATGACATGTGCATATTCTGTAAACTAGATGGTCATAAACAATAACAAAAACAGCCTTGATTAGTGTATTTTATCTATCGGACCGTTTACTTTCTATATTTTAAAAGTAGGTCTCATCTTTGCATACGTGATTATAACTGCAATTGATATTGCAAATACTGATACTGCCAGTGGGCCAAACTCTGGAATTGCAGGTGTTGTAGCGTTAGTTTGATTTGTAGCACCTGAGACAGGTTGTGATGTAAACTCAAATGTTGTCTTGGCAGTTTTATCTGGTCCTCCATATGTTACATCGATTTCATATGTACCAATAGTCTTCCAAGTACTTCCTCCTGCAATTGCTTGAGCTGAATAGGTACCGTCTGAATTAGGATTTGTCTGTGCAATGTATGCCATGTTGTTGGAGCTATCTCTGATCACTATTGATATTGGTATGTTAAGTTGATCCGCTACCGTGCCAGATATGATAATTGTATCACCATCTGCATAAGATGTTTTATCGGTTGATACGGTGACTGGGGTTTGCGCTACTGCTGATAAAAATGAAACTGCCAAAAATGAGATTGCTACAAGGTATACCTTTGAATTCATGGTCAACACGATAACCTTCATTATTTGATATTTAAGATTTCATTCTTTTTGATACTAGTTATCATAACACATGCTACAGATCTAGGCTTGTCTTGATTGTGAAACATGTCTACTGTATATGATTTTACTGGGTTTTCCAAATTATGATAAAACAGAGTCATCTTAAAATAGAATATTATATGAGGTCTACCATGCAAGGGTCAAACGCGCTTGATAATTATGATGCCAAAAAAGCGGAAAAATCGTTAAAAATGTTATTCGCTGACAAGAGCAACGAATTTCGAGAACTGGCACACGGTATTGGGTATCCTACCTCAAACAAAGACTGGGAATTTATAATTTTGAATTTTTGTCTTGATTTTAGTGATTGTTTCAAGGCGTGGTCAAGCAAAGACGTTGATGCGGATCATATGCAGGTGCACAAGTGTAATACCATGATGAGACAGATTGGTCTTGGCAAGTCTAACATGACCGAAGTCACACATCTTGAAAATATTGCATACCGAATTGCAGAAGACTTCAAAGCAATTTACAAGAGAATAGAATAATTCTCTGTAGAAAATATTTATAAAATGTTTTTTAAAACACTGCTAAGGCATTATCCTTCTGAGGCTGATTTTCCACCATCTACGTTGAGGATGGCCCCTGAAATCCATTTTGCCTCGTCTGATGCAAGATATACTGCTGCATTTGCCACATCTTCTGGCTGACCTATTCTGTTTATAGGTTGTTTGTCTTCGAGAACTTTTCTTGCTTCGGGATAATCAAGATATGATTTTATCATTCCAGCATTTACTATTCCTGGATTGATGCAGTTGCAACGAATGTTTTTTCTTGCATATTCAACTGCTAATCCTTTAGTGAACATGTTTATCGCAGCCTTTGTTGTACAGTATACTGTTAGGTGTACCTTTGGTATGGCTCTCTCTGCTGAAATTGAGCCGATGTTTATTATGTTTCCACCATTTTTGTTTTCAAGCATTTTGATCAAGACTGATTTTGTTATCCTAAATGTACCAAACAAATTGGTGTCAACCAAAGAATTCCAATCTTTGTCTTGCATCTCATGAAAATGTATCGGGTCGGTGATTGTTCCTGCGTTGTTTACTAGAACATCTATTCTTCCGTAATGATCCATTATTTGATTTATAGTTTGAATTACCTGTGCTTCATTTGTAATGTCACATGCAATTGCTGCTGTTTTTGATAAATAATCTGGAATTGATTTTCTTACTTGTTCTAGTTTCTCTGCATGTCTTCCAAGTAGAACTACTTTGGCTCCCTCTTCTACAAACTTTTTAGATATCTCCAATCCAATATCACTTGAAGCCCCTGTGACGATTGCTATCTTGTCTTTTAATCGCACATGAGGTATTGGTGATTATGCTATATGAATAATAAGCATGAATTTCATATACTGGCTTATTTTTTCACCAGTTTCTGAATCTCTTGTGTGACTAGTGGCAAAAAGGCTCCGACATCAGTTACAATGCCTAATGCTTGCCATGTTCCTCTATCCATGAGTTTTGTTACAGTTGGCTGACTGATATCCACTACAATTACCTTTACGTCAGCTGGTAGCATGTTCCCAGTAGCAATGGAATGAAGCATTGTTGAAACCATGATGACAAGTTTTGCATCCTTGACAATCTCTTTGTACTTGCGTTGAGCAACTGTCATATCGGTTATAACATCCGGTAGTGGCCCATCATCTCTCAGAGAGCCTGCAAGTACAAATGGCACTTTATTTTTTACGCATTCGTACATTATGCCCTTGGTCAACACTTTCTTTTCAACCATTTTTTGAATTGACCCTGCTTTGAAGACTGAATTTATTGCCTGCATGTGATTTCTGTGACCTCTTACTGCAAGTGTACCATCTTGCACATTCATTCCAAGTGATGTACCAAGAGTGGAGTATTCTATGTCATGAACAGCTAGGGCATTTCCAGCAAGGACTGCATTGATGAATCCAGATCTTATCAATAATGCAATTGAATCGGATGCACCAGTGTGTACAATGGCAGGTCCACCTACCAGAACAATTTTTCCTCCCTGTTTTTTTATCTTGTAAATATCTTCCGCAACTTTTCTTGCAATGTGTTGTGTAGGTCTTTCACTTGAACTTCCACTGCTCATAAATTGAAATAGGTTGACTCCTTCTCTTGGTCTCTCAGGTGGTGTTACACGTATTCCTTTTTCTCCTACAATTATTGTATCTCCTTTTTTTATGTCACGGATTGGAGTGCAAAATGCTCGATTTCCTTTTACTGTGATGCACTTGTCCATCATCATGTTTTCTACCTTGATCCATTTTCCCATGTGAAAAATTTCGGTATGATTGTTAGTTGTACTGTAAAAATCGTCTGGCATAACCATGTCTTTTTGTGCTTGTTTTAGTGAAATTGTTTGCTGGATCTTCGATGTAGCACCTTCACGGTATATTGCCTCAAGTATCTTATCGAGATGCTCTTGCGAGTGGCCTTGAATTGAAAGTTTAGCATAGCTTTCATCTTTTTTATGTTTTCCAACCTTGAACTCTTGGACTTGAAATTCACCCTTTAGATCCATTATGACATCGAAAATTTTGGTGAGTATCATAGAGTCAATGAGGTGCCCTTTTACCTCTATGTCATGAGAAAACTTCTTTGCCATTTCCTAAAATAAATGGGTTGTACTAATTTAATCTTGATGTTAATCGGTTCGCAAATATTGTGATATAATCAGACTGGAAGGACTACGTCCCCTGTGTGCTCCCCAATGTTGTCTGCTTTTAATCTGGCAACTATTGCATCCTTGCGTTCTGCATCAAGACTTCGAACCAGAGCTTTTGAGATTCCGTTTTTATCACAAATTACTATCATGTATCCAGTAGTATCTGTCAAAACATATCCTCCAACATCACTCAACACTGCATACAGGTTTTCTTGACCCACTGGTTCCCATATGTTGGTCTTGTTGTCTCTGAGGGCCAAAGCTGGCATTGCCTGATCATTGCACAATGTATTGAGATATTCACGCGCCTCTTTGACTCGTTTCTCACCCATCTTGAGTGCAACAAAATATTGCATGATTGAAAAACTGATTCTTGTTATTTATACGATAGTGTATCAAGTATGTCTAGTAGTTCTTTTGACTTGATCTCTTTTTTTTGCAGAATCGATAAACATGCCCAATTTTTCATTTGAAAATCCTTCTGAAGAATATTTTACAGCTTGTATGGCCATCTCTAACTTGTCAACATCGTGTAGTAAAACAGACTCTTTTGTATTTGCCAGAGTGTATTCATTCCATATGTTTTGATATTTGATTGCAATATTTTCTGGTAGTTTTGCAAGAATTTCTTTCATGGCCTCGTTTTCAGCCAACCTTTTGTTCTCCTTTGAGATTTCATCTGGCATGAAATCTCCTGTAATTGATTCTGCTAGATCATGAAGAAGTGCGGTGGTAAGTCCTGACTCTATCTTATCATCGTAAGAAAAAACTCCTACAGTCTTGAGTGTATTGATGTCAAACTCCACCGGGAGTGGGGTCTCAGTCATTGCTACAAAGCGCTCAGCTATCTTTGTTATGTTCACATTGGCATTGTCTGTAAATTTAGTGGAAAACATGGATGATACACGCTTGAATATTGAACGACACGGATCAGTGGCAAATTCTCTATAACTAATCCTATCTGTCTTTTTTGCAGACTTGAATGCTTCACTTTCTAGAAACTTGTTTGCATAGGAAACTTTACCACCTTTGAAAGAAAACTTGTGAAGCATTGCTAGTCCATCAAACCAATGTCGAAACTTTTCTTTTCCTACCTCAAATTTGGCAGGTCCGTTTCTTATCAAGGTGCCTGAGAGCCAATTTGGAATTATCCCTTTTACTGGCAGATCTTCAAGACTGATCTCCTCATTTAATGTAGAAAATCCAATCTGAAATTTGTTTGTCACATCATATGCCATATTACAATAGTACGTAAATGTTCTCAAGACATGTAGTTATTGGGAATAATGCTATGTTTGGATTCCAAGTTTCAAAAATTCTTCATTTACAATAGCAATACTAAATATCCTGACAAACACAATTGTAGTAATCTATCGGATTGAATGTATAATGAATGACCAAAAAATAATCTCACCTACAAAATCAGCCAAAACGGAATTCAAAATGCTAGCGATAAAACTAATAGTTTTGATAGTCGTAGCAAGAATAAGCATATACCTAATTGAGATCTTTTTTGCATCGGATCTTGGATTGGCACATACTCATATTTTGGTTGGAGATACATTGATCACAGTTGTTGTATCGTTTATAGTAATCACTTCAATTCGTCGTGTTCTACAAAGAATTCCTGTAAAGATGCCGGCTCATCTTGTTGCAAGCATTTCATTTTTTTCAATTATAATAATATCCTTGATTGCATCGTTGATACTCCTATACATCTGGGGAGTACAACTTCAAACAATCCTAGTTGGAGGAGGAGTTGCTGCAATAGTCATAGGCTTGGGAGTTTCAACCATAGTGGGTAACATACTATCAGGGGCTATCATGCTAACTACATTTCCTGCAAAGATTGGGGATTCAATTTTTATCGTAAATGATAACATTCATGGGACAATTGAGGAGGTAAGTGCACTGTATACGAAAATAAACACTGAGGATGGGACAGAATATCTTGTCCCAAATTCTGCTATTATACAGGGAAACATTCGCATCTTAAAAGAAGAACCCACGAAGAAGCACCTGCCATATGTGGAAGGTGACAAGATCGAGTTATCTAATGGTTCAGAAAAATTTTCAGGCATTGTTACCACGATAACTTCACGATTTACTACTATTCTAGATGGTGACACGGAGATTATAGTTTCAAATCGATCTATTTTGGAAGGTGGTTCGATCATAATAAAAAAACCAAAGACAGAGTCATTGTCATGAGATATACTGATACTTACATCCTGATGGATTTTAGTAACACAAATTAACACTAACAAAAACACATTTGATGAAACCATGATAGGTACAGAGCTTGGAGACTGGCGCAGAACAATCTATTCTAGTCAACTTGATCCATCTATGGATGGAAAAGAAGTTGTTGTGATGGGCTGGATCTCTAGTGTACGAGACCATGGAAATCTTGTATTTGTATTACTAAATGATAAAGAAGGACAGATGCAGATTACGGCAAAAGCTGGAGTATGTCCAGATGAGATCAAAGAGAGCCTGGTAAAACTAAAAGAACAATCAACTATTGCAGTCAAGGGAATCATAAAACCGTCTGCCAAGGCACCAAAAGGGGTTGAGATATCTCCCAGTGAATTACGTGTATTCTCTGTAGTTGAAAAAATTGCACCATTCCAATGGCAGACAAAGACTGTTCCAAATATAGACACCAGATTAGAATTACGTGCAATTGATCTTCGAAGAAATATTTTGCAACATGTCTTTAGGATGCGAGGCCTAGTTCTAAAATCAATTCGCGATTATCTGTATGAAAAAGAATTTCTCGAAGTAAACACGCCAAAGATGATTGCAACTGCAACAGAGGGTGGTGCAGCACTATTTCCAATATTTTACTATAACAAGGAGGCGTTTCTTGCACAAAGCCCTCAGCTTTACAAAGAACAACTGACACTAGGCTTTGAGAAAATTTTTGAGATTGCTCCAATATTTAGAGCAGAAGCATCCAGAACTAACCGACATCTTTCTGAAGCAATCTCGATAGACCTTGAGGAGGCGTTCTCTGATTACAATGATGTCATGTCTCATGTAGAGAATATAATCAAGAAATCAATTAAAACAGTAAAAGATTACTGTGACTCAATAAAAACTACAGATTATAAAATTCCAGAAATTCCTGACAAAATTCCCCAGTATACGTATACCGAGTTGGTAGACCGCATGCAAAAAGCTGGTGCAACAACAAAATGGGGCGATGACTTGTATCCATCACAATTAAAGAAAATAAATCTCAGTGGATTTTATTTCATAAAGGACTGGCCCCTTGCTCCTAAACCGTTCTATGTCAAGGCTAAAAATGATGATCAAAAAATATCAGAATCATTTGACTTGATGTTCGGAGATCTTGAATTGTCTTCTGGCAGTACTAGAATTGAAAAAAGAATGGAATTAGAAGAGAGGATGAAAAATAAGGGCTTTAAACTTGATGCATTTGATTATCACTTGCGTGTCTTTGACTATGGAGTTCCTCCCCATGCAGGATGCGGTATAGGCCTTGAAAGACTAATGATGGCCCTTACTGGTACTGAAAACATTAGGGATGCTACATTTTATCCACGTGATGTTGATAGGCTTACACCTTAGATGATATGAAATGGTAGATAGAAAAGAGATTGAGCACCTTGGAGATTTGGTCAAGGTTGAACTCAAAGAGCCAGAAAAATACATCAAGCAAGTAGAGCAGATTCTAAATTATTTTGATAGCCTTGACAAGGTAGACTTTCACTCTGATGATATCTTGAGAACGGAGGTAGCAGCTGAGAATCTCAGGGATGACGTACATGAACCATGTGGAGATTCTTTGATTGAACATCTCAAAAAAGATCAAAATAACTTCATCCGTGCTCCAAAAATGGTTTAAATGAATCTAGGAATTTCAGCCACTGAATTTGTGTCACAGGCAAAAGAAGGGGCCCTATCTGTAGAAGAGTTTGTTGCAAAGACACTAGATAGGATAAAAAAGATAGATGAAAAAATACATGCCTTCATCACTGTTGATTCACAAAATGCTCTTGATAAAGCAAAGGCAATTGACAAAAAAATAAAATCAAAAGAAAAAACTGGCATCTGTTTTGGCATACCAATATCACTCAAAGATAACATTTGCACTGCAGGGCTGAAAACAACATGTGCCTCTAAAATGCTTGAGAGTTTTGTTGCACCATATGATGCAACAGTAACCTCTAGGCTAAAATCCGAAGATGCCATAATAATTGGTAAGGTAAATCTTGATGAATTTGCAATGGGTTCAACAACTGAATTTAGTTATTTTGGTCCAACCAAAAACCCCTGGAATCCAGAATATGTTCCGGGAGGATCATCTGGTGGAAGTGGAGCATCGGTAGCTGCACTTGAATGTCTTGCATCATTAGGATCTGATACTGGCGGCTCTGTTAGAAGTCCTGCAAGTTTTTGCTCTGTGGTTGGATTGAAACCAACTTATGGTCTGATAAGCAGGTATGGCCTTGTGTCCTATGCAAATAGCATAGAGCAGATAGGTCCTGTAGCAAAAACCGTTGAAGATGTAGCATTTTTACTAAATATCATATCTGGTCATGATGTACATGACAACACAACTGTAAACCATGGTCATGTTGATTATGTAAAGGACATAAAGGCTGGAGTCTCTGGGAAAAAAATTGGCATAATCTCACAAATGATTGGTGATGGAATAGACAAGGAAGTTGCATCTGCAACAACTAGCGCAATATCAAAACTACAGGATTTGGGAGCAGAATGTGTTCCGGTATCACTTGATGCAGTGAATCATTCAGTGGCAGCATACTATACAATAGCTTCTGCAGAGGCAAGCAGCAATCTCTCAAGATATGATAATTTACGATATGGGTTTGATTTTAGTACTGAAGGATACGAATTCAAGGCATTTATCTCAAAGGCACGAAGTAATTTTGGGCCTGAGGTAACAAGAAGAATGTTGCTTGGAGCATTTGTCTTGTCTGCTGGATATTATGGAAAATATTATCTAAAGGCTCAAAAAGTCAGGACAATGATAAAGGCACAACTTGATGAGGCATTCAAGAAGGTGGATTATCTGATATCTCCGACAATGCCAATTTTGCCATTCAAGGTCGGAGAAAAAATTGATGACCCTCTAAAACTCTATCTTACAGATATTAATACGGTAACTGCAAACTTGTCTGGGATTCCTGCCATTTCTGTTCCATTTTCAATGTCAAGTTCTGGATTACCAATTGGCATTCAACTATTTGCAAATTCATTTCAAGAAAAAGAATTGCTTCAGGCGGCTCATGCATTGCAAGAAACATCTAAACTTCCGGAGATGTCGCTATGACAAAAATAGGACTAGAAATTCACTGCCAGCTCACAAAACTTGCAAGCAAACTATTTTGCTCATGCAAAGCAGAATATAGGAACCTTGAACCGAATTCTAACATTTGCCCAGTTTGTGCGGGTCTTCCAGGCTCACTTCCATTGCTAAATAAAAAAGCAGTAGAAAAAGCAGCAATGATATCTCTTGCACTTGGTTGTAAAATCCCAGGAAAAATTGGCTTTTTTAGGAAAAATTACTTTTATCCTGACTTGCCAAAAAACTTTCAAATTACACAGTATAATGCATATGGTCCTACCAGTATTGGCTCTGATGGGAAAATGGAGATTGAAGGAAAAGAAATTCGAATCAGACGAATACAACTAGAAGAAGATCCTGGTAGGCTAGTCTACGAGGGTACTTCTGAGAAGACCATGATTACACTGGTTGATTATAACAGGGCAGGTACGCCGCTTGTTGAAATTGTAACAGAGCCAGATTTTGAGACACCAAAACAAGTCCGTAAATTCTTGAATGTACTTGCAGATTTGGTTGAAAACATTGGGGTGTCTGACCCATATCTTGAGGGTGCAATGAGGGTGGATGGTAACATATCAGAAGGGGATGGAAACAGAGTTGAGATAAAAAATGTAGGCTCTTTTAGTGATATTGAAAAAGCACTTCTCTTTGAAATTACAAGACAACAAAGTCTGGTAGAACGAGGAATTGAGGTGCAGGCAGAAACGCGACACTGGGATGAAGCAAGAAGAATAACGGTTTCATCCAGATCAAAAGAAGAAGAACAAGACTATCGATATCTGCCAGAAGCAGACATACCGATTGTTTTGATTGGAAATGAATCTCTGGATAAAATAAGCACACAGATGCCTGAAAGTATAATTGCAAGAAAGGAAAGATACGTCAAAAAGTATGGCATGCCTGCTCAAGTGGCAGACGTCTTGTCTTCTGACAGGTTCTACTCTGACCTATTTGATAAATCTCATAATGAGAAAAATGCCAAGGAGGTATCAAACATTATTACAACGGACTTGATGGGCTTTGCTGATACAAGAGAAAAGAAACTAGAATTAAAAATCACGTCAAAACATATCTCTGATCTTGCTGATTCCATATTGGAAAATAAACTTACAAGAAATTCAGGAAAACTTGCACTACAAGAGATGGTAAAAACAGGAAAGGCATTAACTGATGTAATATCAAGTCTTGATTTGGGACATGTAAGTGATGTAGGCTCTATTGAGAAAATAATTGATGAGGTGTTCAAGGAAGAAGAAAAAGCAGTGGCAGAGGCAAAACAAAACCCAGACACTATCAATTATCTAGTTGGTAAAGTCATGAAAAAAACAAAAGGCAAGGCTGACCCGGCAACTACACTTGACATACTAAGGAAAAAACTCTCTGTCTAGAATAAATTCTCAAGATATTTTTGCAAAAATCGTATTACTGTACTAGAAACCTGACCTACATCTTGCCAAACTCATCTTCATCAGAGTATGCACGCTCGGCATGCTCTTCGATATCAAGACCTGCCTCTTCCACCTTGGCTGATACTCTGACTCCAATTAGTTTGTCTATGACTTTCATGATTGCAAATGTTCCAAAGAATCCCATCACCCCTGCCACTCCAACACCCATGGCCTGAATGAGTAACTGTTGTGGATGTCCAAACAAGAGTCCGTTTGGACCGTTTGGATTTACAAGTGTGCTTGCAAATATTCCAATTCCTAAAGAACCAATTATTCCAGCAACACCGTGGACTGAGCTTACATCCAATGCATCATCTATCTTGAGATGATCTTTGAAGAACAAAACTGCTAGGTATGATCCTATTCCTATTGCAATTCCAAGAACAAAAGCATGTTCTACACTGATGTATCCGGATGCTGGTGTGATACCTGCAAGTCCTGCGATTGCACCGTTGATTGCTGCAATGACACTTGGCTTACCTGTGCGCATCCATGACAGTCCTACCCAAATTAGCGCAGAAATTGATGATGCAATGTGGGTGTTGATGATTGTATTTCCTGCTAAACTTCCTGATGCAAGTGCACTACCAGCATTGAATCCAAACCACCCTAGCCATAGTAATGATGAACCTAAAACTGCAATTGGAATACTATGTGGAATCATAATTGATGGGCCATAGTTGAGTCTTCTTCCAAGGACTAGAGCAGCTGCAAGTGCCCCCATACCTGCACTGGTGTGTATTACAATACCTCCTGCAAAATCTACTACTCCCATTTGGCCAAGCCATCCACCACCCCAAATCCAGTGAACTAGTGGATAATAGATCAATCCACTCCATGCTACAATGAAAATAACATATGCACTAAACTTCATTCTCTCTGCAATTGCACCAGTCAACAACAGTGGTGTGATAACTGCAAACATCATCTGGAATTTTGCAAATAAGACTCCAGGTATTGTGGGCGCATAATGCAGGCCAGAATCATATGGGACATTTTTAAGGAATGTCCAATCCATGTTTCCAGTAAGGCCCATTCCAGTATCCGGTCCAAAGGATAAGCTAAATCCAAATGTAAACCACATGACACT
>Ga0206954_1249_pt1 | contig 11494 bp, 11 predicted proteins | sample Alteio_BWOrgHeat_37_FD_153250 | JGI IMG/M metagenome (GOLD analysis project Ga0206954, IMG submission 153250) | Enriched cells from forest soil in Barre Woods Harvard Forest LTER site, Petersham, Massachusetts, United States -... | ecosystem: Environmental > Terrestrial > Soil > Temperate forest >...
TGATCCTGCCACAGGCGTTTACGTACAGCACGATGGTGATCATCATCAGCAGTATGACTTTGTTTTTAGCATCCAGGGCGGCTAAACAATCCCAGCCCGAAAAACAACGCCTGTTTTTATGGCTGACCTTTTTATTAGGGATCGCTTTTTTTGCCATACAGGTATACGCCTGCTACGTGTTAACCTACAAAATGGGCATCTATTTTAGTAACCCGAATGGTTCGCGTTCCTTCGTTTTTGTCTTCACCGGGATGCATTTACTGCACATTTTTGCCGCTTTGATCGTCATGCTGAACACTATCTGGAGCACCTATCGCAATACAACACAGGCAAAGAATTTATTCAAGATGGAAATGACTTCTATTTTTTGGCATTTTCTCGATATTATATGGATTTATCTGTATGTTTTTTTACTTTTGAACCAACATTAATTAATTTGAAGATGTGGCAATTTGAGAATTTGAAAATGGGAAGACTGATTAGAATGTGCGGGATTGCCAAATTTTCAAATCGACAAATTTCCAAATCATCAAATCATCAAATCATCAAATTTTTAAATAATTCTAAATGAGTACAGCAGTAGCAGAGCACGTTGATGAGGTAAAAACAACCCCATGGTCGGGCGGACGGTCGCCCTTTAACGTTGAATACGGTAAAATGATGATGTGGTTTTTCCTGTTGTCAGATGCGTTCACCTTTTCAACACTACTAATATCCTACGGCGCTTTACGTTTTAGTGCGCCTACCTGGCCGGCCGCATCGTTAGTGTTTCAATCGGTGCCATTCACATCCATTAACCATGCGCCGCTGGTATTTGTGGGTATGATGACTTTTATCCTCATCATGAGTTCGGTAACCATGGTACTTGCCGTTGAAGCAGGCCATCGCAACTCCAAAAAAGAAGTGGTGACCTGGATGCTGTTTACCATCTTAGGCGGGCTGATGTTTTTAGGCTGCCAGGCAGGTGAATGGACACATCTGCATAGCGAAGGCTTTTGGTGGGGACATATTCCCACAAATACCGATAAATTGCAAGAGTTTTTTGCCAAAGTCAACGGCCATTATCCTCCGGGTAATCAGCAGGCCATGACGGCGCACCAGTTTGCTAACTTGTTTTTTACCATTACAGGTTTCCACGGGTTTCACGTATTCTCGGGGGTGATCATCAATATTGTTATTACCATAAATGTACTGATTGGTACATACGCCAAACGCGGCAGTTATTTGATGGTTGAAAAAGTTGGCTTATACTGGCACTTTGTAGATTTGGTGTGGGTGTTTGTGTTTACTTTCTTTTATTTAGTTTGATTATTTAATCCTGTTACGATATGTCATCAGAAAATACAAATACACATGCAGAGGGCGCCGACCACGGCGAGCATGAAGGCATGGACAAAAAAAGGATCTGGAGAATATTCTGGATACTGGCCGGCATTACTACCGTTGAATTTATCATCGCGCTGGGCATTTCACCTCATTTAAAGGGCGCGGCTCATTCGTTTATAAATCCGGCCTACATCATACTTACCTTGTTCAAAGCTTATTTCATTGTTGCGTTTTTTATGCACTTGAAATTTGAAAAGGTTGGACTTATTATGGCCATTATTGTCCCCGTTCTTTTTATTATCGGTTTAATTTTGGTACTTACAAACGAGAGCCACTATTGGATTGATTTGAGGATGTAATGAAACTGGCCCGCATACTGAAAAAAATTGTGATCCTGGTAGTTGTATTAGCGCTGCCAGGATTTTTATATTATTTACTGATGGTTGAAGGGAAAAACAGGTATTTCCCGTTGTCTAAATTCGGTCCAAAAAAGCTGGCTAAAACTACGCATTCCGTGCATGGTAAAGATGTGCCGGATACGATATTTCACACGCTTTCCGATTTCAGGCTGACCGATCAGAATGGCAAGCCGGTGTCGTTAAAAACGTTTGATAAAAAAATATTTATCGCCTGCTTTTTTTATACCAACTGCCCGAATGTTTGCGGCCAGATGCTGCACAATTTAAACCAGGTAGCGGCAAATTATGCCAAAAACCCGATGGTTGAATTTGTATCGATCACTGTTGACCCGGCAAGGGATTCGGTAGGTACACTTAAAAAGTATGTAGAAAACCTGAAGCCGGCCACTAAACAATGGCTTTTCCTGACGGGCGATACCAGTACCATTTACAACCTGGCCCGCAATGGCTTTTTGGTAAATGCGCTGCAAACCGGTGAGGACGATTTTATCTACAGTGATAAAGTAATGCTGATCGACCAGGATAAACGGATCAGGGGCTATTATACCGGCGCCATGGCTACCGACGTTGACCGGCTGAATGATGAAATAAAAGTTTTACTATCCGAGGAGTTAATGAAAGACACACCTGAGTATTGAGGAAGAAGAATCAAGAACCAGGATTCAAGAATCAAGTAAAAAGATTGATTTGCGTTCCTGGTTCCTGCTCTTGAATCACGGCTCTTGAATCTTGAATCTAAAAAAATATGACTGATAAATTTATATTCCGTTTTGTTGCAGCAGTGTCTGTATTTGTATTTGTAGTGGTGCTGGTGTTAAACCGCAAACTCATCCCCGCGCCGGCACATGTGCCTTCGTTTGTGGCTTATTTGCCAAAATTAAACGCCGTACTAAATGGCACCTGCAGCGTGCTGCTGTTGTTGTCGCTGTATTTCATTAAACAAAAGAAAATAACGATACACAAGCGCATCAATATCCTTGCATTTTGCCTGTCGTCGTTATTCCTGGTGTCCTATATCCTGTTTCATTACCTGGCGCCCGAAACCATGTACGGCGACCTCAACGGCGACCATAGCTTATCGCCCGCAGAAATTGAAGCAGCAGGCAGCATCAGGTACGTGTATTACGTTATACTCACCTCTCACATTATACTTGCCGCGGTAGTTTTACCGCTTATCCTGTTAAGCTTTTACCGCGGCCTTCAAATGCAGGTGGAGAAACATAAAAAACTGGTGCGCTGGTCATTCCCCATCTGGCTGTATGTTACGGTTACCGGCGTTGTGGTTTATTTGATGATATCGCCGTATTATCATTTTTAAAAAAGTCCGAAAGTCAGGAAAGTCCGAAAGTCCGAAAGAAGCTGCAATTAATTTCCGCAATGATGCTGAGGTTAATATAAATCACCCCCATGTTATTGCGACCTAAGCGAAGCAACCGCGTCGCCAGTGCACAACTGCCAATGAAATACGACGAGTTTGTTTCGTTAGTACCTCGCTTATAATGACGTGAAGTGTTTTGTCATTTACCCTTTTACAACTCTTACAACTTCTACAACCCTTACAACTTCTACAACCTTTCCAACTTAACTCCCAAAATTTTCAGTAACTTTGTCCTCATGAAAACAAGCTTAAAAATAGCATTAGTGTTACTAATATTTGGCTTGACAATTGTGAGTGTGATGCCCGCTTTTGCCCAGTGTGCCCAATGCGCGGCCGCGGTGAAAACCAATGCCAGCAGCGGGTCGGTAACAGCGAAAGGGTTGAACGACGGTATCTACATTTTGCTGGCTGCCCCCTACCTTGCAGTTGCAATAGGTGGTTATGTGTGGTATAAAAAGTACAAGCGCAAAGATGTTAATCTTGAAATGCATAACGAAAAGCTGCATTTAAACTAAGTGCCATAATTTTTTCCGCCTGGCAATAAAATACATTATGGCGCAAACTCCGAAATCATGGGCAATGCTGCATTGCAAATGTCCGCGTTGCCGCAGAGGCGATATGTTTAAAGGCGGCGCTTATAACTTTGGGTCGAATAAAATATTGGACAGGTGCCCGCATTGCGACCTACGTTACGAGATAGAACCCGGTTACTATTATGCCGCCATGTATGTAAGCTATGCGTTTAACGTTTTTGAGGGGCTTTTTTTAGGGTTAGGAACGTATTTCCTTACACACAATTCTACATCGCCCTGGTTGTATATTGCGGTAATATTGGGTGGTTGCTTCATCCTGGCGCCGCTTAATTTCAGGTATTCGCGCGTTGTGCTATTATATTGGTTATCGCCTAAAGTAAATTACCAGCCACATTTAGATATAGATGATCCTGCAGTCCTCCTTTGATTTTTTAAAAGAACTGGTTCAAAACAATAACCGCGAATGGTTCATGGCGAACAAAGATCGTTATGAAGCGGCCAGGGAAAATGTGATCGTCTTTACGGCCGAATGGCTGAAGCAAATGCACGTGATAGACCCGAGCATTGATGAAAGCCTGGATGCAAAAAAATGCGTAATGCGCATTTACCGCGATATCCGTTTCCGCAAGGATAAAACCCCTTATAAAGATAATTTCGGTATAAGTATACCCACCAAAGGCCTGAAATTAGGCCGGGCGGAGTATTACCTGCAGATCAGCCCCGGGAATTCTTTTATCGCCGGCGGCTACTGGATGCCCGAGGCCGAACACCTGAAAGCCATCAGGCAGGAGATCGATTATAATGCAAACGATCTGAAAAAAATAATTGATGCACCTGAATTTATCAGTCTTTTCGGCGACTTCAGAAAACAGGAACAATTAAAAAATGTTCCGAGAGAATATGGGCCTGACAATGAAAATATCGATCTGTTAAAGCTAAAAAGTTTTGTGGCTTTCAGGCAATTGGGGGAGGCGGAATTGATGCAGCGTGATTCGGTGGCAATAGTAACAGATCTTTGCAGTAAAATTTATCCGCTCAACGTTTTTTTAAACAATGCACTTTCGTAATATCCATCCCTTTATACAACTAAAATGTTGAAAGTTTTAACACGGAGAAACAGAGAATGCACGGAGACCACAAAGTTTTTAATATCTTGTTATTTTTTCTCAGCGACCTCTGCGTCTTCTCAGCGCTCTCTGTGTTTAAAATCAATTTGAGTTATTAATGTTATTTTAGCCGAGCTATAGAACCTTTATTTTAGACTAATTAAAATGAGAACAACATATTTTTTCCTGGCCGCTTGTATTTGCCTGGCTTTAAACTCCTGCGTTGTGTTATCGCCCAAAAAATATCACGCCTTATTAAATGAACGCGATTCCTTAGCCACCCGCACCGGCGTGCTCGAGGATACGGTTGCCAAACTGCGTGCCGATACCATGCGATTGCATCACCAGATTGCAGACCTCACCAACACCTACAATACGCTAAACAGCAATTACAGCGCACTGAATGATAAGTACGGTGCATTAAATAACAACCTGACTACTACCACCGGTAAAGTAAGCCAGCTTTCGGCCGACCTGAAGAAACGCGAAGAGCGTTTAAAGGAAGTAGAAGATGCACTGCACCGCCGCGACGAAGCCTCGGCGGCGTTGCGTGATAAACTGCAGCAGGCATTGCTCGGCTTTCAAAACAGCGGCTTAACCGTTACCATTAAGGATGGCAAAGTATATGTTTCACTGGCGGATAAACTGCTTTTCCCGTCAGGCAGCATTATTATTAATGATAACGGCAAACTGGCCCTGCAGCAATTAGCAGCCGTGCTGAACAAAGAGCTCGAAATAAACATTGCCGTTGAAGGCCATACCGATGATAAAAAGGTAATTAACCTTGGCCAGATAAAAGACAACTGGGACCTGAGCGTACTGCGCGCCACCTCGGTATGCCGCTATCTTACGGAGACCGAAAAGATAGACCCGCACCGCCTAACTGCCACCGGCAAAAGCGAATTTCAGCCGGTTGATCCAACAGATTCAAATGATGCCCGCACAAAAAACCGGAGGATTGAGATTGTGCTGACGCCTAAACTGGATGAGTTGTATAATCTGATAAAACAATAATCACAGATTTCGATTTGATTTTAATGATTACACAGATTCTCAAAAATCGGTGCAATCATGAAAATCAGTATTAATCTGTGATCCAAAATAATCGCTGATTCGATTTAATTCTTATGATTGCACAGATTTTTCGTAATCACTGTAATCATGAAAATCCGTATTAATCCGTGATCTTAATCAACCGTCTGCATCAACGTATTAAAGATCACAAAACGATCCTTAAACTCATTATTATGCATGCCCTGCAGCCGGTGCAGGTGTTTGGTATAAAACTGGTTAAAATCAGCTAAGTTTTCTGCGTGATACTGGATGCAATAGGTTACGCCCTCGTTCGGCGAATCGATAACATTCAATATTTGGTTCGATTTAAAATGCCCGGTTGCCATTACTTCCGGGATGTACACCTCCTGCATCCATTTGAGCCATTGCTCATGTACAGCTTCTTCTACAATTACGGTATCGTTGAATATGATCATGGTCGCAAAGGTAGTGGTTTAGTTGTAAAGGTTGTAACGAGTTGTAGGGGTTGTAAGGGTTAGAACTTCTACAACTTATTACAACTTCTACAACCCTTACAACTTATTACAACTTCTACAACCCTTACAACTTATTACAACTAAGAAGACGTATCCTTATCCCCCCGCAGTACCCTGAAGCGTTTGCGCGCCTCATTTATCCAAAGGCTGCCGGCGTAATCGGTGATGATCTTCTGGTAGTAAATCTTCGCCTGTTCCTTATCATTCAGCTGGTTTTCATAAATGTCGCCCAGCATAAAAACAGCATCATCGGCCCACAGTCCGGCGCTATATTCCTGGACGATCTTCTTCAAAAAAATAACGGCGTCCGGATAATTTTTTTGCTGGATAAGTATCTGCGCTTTGGCCATCAGTATGGCATCGGTCATTGAATTATTCGCGTATTTCTGGTCGATGCTATCCAGTGTCAGCAAAGCTTTATCGGGTTGTTCTGCAAATATAAGCAGGTTGGCCCTGGCGTACATTTTTAACGCAGCGCCTGTAGTATCCTGAACGATATTATCCGAGATCAATAGTGATAAATTCAGGGCGTCATTTGCGATCAATTCGGACGTTGCCGCTTTTAACACATCCAGTTGCCCTTTGGCCCATTTAAAATCGCCCATATAATAGGCAAGTTTTGCGTTCCGATACTTGGCATCCTGGCCGATGGCAGTGTTGGAATAATCAATTTCAACCTGGCTGTACAGTAAGGTGGCGTCCCAGGGCTTGTTATTTAAAAGTGAGATATCGCCCAGGTCAAGTTTGCAGGATGCCAGCAACGAAGGTTTTATACCCGGCAAAGCGACGACCTCCTGCAGCAGCTTTTGCGCCTCGGGCAATTTGTGCAGTTTAAAAGCCTCCAAATTAGCCAGCTTTTGCATGGCAAAAGCCGTATTACTGTTTTTGCCAAATTCGCCAAGCAGGTCATTATAATCTTTCTCCAAACTCAGCAGGTCCTCTGTAGTATATTTACCAGACGTTACTTTCAGGTTTTTAGCGCCGATCAGCTCGATCTTACCCGAAATATAATACGGCGAATCCTTCCCCTTGGCGATCAGGTATTCATACCCGCGGATCGCCTCGTCATAAGCCTCGTCAGAAACCAGGGTCGAGCATAATTCAAAAATACTGCTGCCATCATCATTCTGCCGGCGGCTCAACGCAAGCGACTGGTTCAGTGCCTGGTCAAACTCCTTTTGCTGCAGGTATTGCCAGGTAAGCATTTCGGGGTAAAGCGTTTGCTGCGGATCTTTTTGTATCCTTTTTAATAAGGCCACCCGCAGCATGTCATAGTCGGCAGGCCCCTCGTACAATCCTGCCAGGGCGTTCTCGGCCTGGCTCAAAAAAGCAGGGTTAATGGGCAAAAAGTTCAAATACTCATCGGTCAAAGCCGCTTTGTCCCTTTTAAACCGGTATAAGTTGATCAGCTCGTATGAAAACAGTGTTTCGTTATGCAATAATTTACGGCCCTGTTCAAATATTTTTATGGCGTAGTCAATATTCGCATTCTGATAAAATTGCGAAGCCAGCACCGCGATCTGCCCCTGGTCGGCCGGCAGATTTTTGATCATATCATCATACAATGCATTCGCTTTGTCGACAGCGCCCTGTTGGGTATAGGCCGTTCCCAGCGTGATCACATATTGCTGGTCGCCCGGGTGCTTACGTATCATTTTCTTTGCGAGGCTTTCGGCGTCATCAAATTTCTTGAGCTCCAGCAACAGGTTCACATAAGCGCCAAAATACTGCTCATTATCTTGTTTATACAACCTTTGATAAATATCCAGCGCCTTTTGCTCCTCGCCGTTGGCGGCAAATTGCTTGGCCAGCAGCAGGTCATTATCCTGCGCAAAAGCGCCCGTGATAAAGGCAAATGTCAATCCAAAACAAATCAATAACCGTTTCATCCGTTCAAAAATAGCGATTTAATAGCTGGCATTTTTAACACACATCATACTTTTAAAAAGAGATCGTTCTTTTTTTGATCTAAAATATTTAAAATTGAAGACCATTATTAACTGTTAATTTAGATTCTATACTTCCCTTAACGCCAACGCGTTAATAAAGTATCAAATAATAACGCCGTTAACGGGTAAAATTATGGTGACAGTTAAAAATGATTAAGTTTATTATCTAATTTAACCTGATTAAAAGACTAATTGTAAACTAATGCCCGGGCATTTTCGGATACTTGTTTTTGTTGCCTTCGTTGGAATGCTGTTTGCTTGCAACCCGCATAAAACCAGTCAAATACCTGTTTCCGATTTTTTCAGGATCGCCGACAAAAGCACGTTCAGGATATCGCCCGACGGTAAGTATATCTCCTATTTAAAGGCCTATAACAAAAAAGAAAACCTTTTTATTAAGTCGCTGGTTGACGGAAAAGAACAGGCCGCCACCTCGTTTAGCGATTACCCTGTCCGCGGCGATTATTTTTGGACCTACAACAACCAGATCGTTTTTTTCCAGGACCTGATCGGCGACGATATATTGAAGCTTTATACGCTGGATGTACCCGGTATGTCGGTAAAAAATATCCTCACCCAGCATAAGGTACGAATAGCGCTGCTGAACCGTAATAAACAGGAACCGGATATTATTACGATCAGGATGAACAAACGCGATCCTGCAAATTTCGACATATACAAACTTAATGTCAGGACGGCTGAATTAACACCTTACCTTGTGAACCCCGGAAATTTCACGGAATGGTACCCGGATGCAGACGGTAAGATCAGGCTGGTTACTTCGTCAGACGGGGTAGATAAAACCATCTTATATCGCCCTACTGAGAAAGCGGCGTTCAGGCCGATCATCGAAAATAATTTTAAGACATCAGTAAGGCCAATTGCATTCACCGGCGAAGAAAATAATTTCTACGCCTTATCAAACGTCGACAGGGATAAAACTGCCCTGGTAGAGATCAATGCCGAAGACGGCAAAGAGACCAAAGTAGTATACGCCTGCGGCAATGCCGATATACAGGACGTTGACTATACGCGCAACAAAAACCGGCTGGAGCTGGTGCGATGGGAGGCTGCGAAACCACAAAAGCACTTTTTGAACCAGGAAATTAAAAACATTTACGACAAAGTTTCAACCCAGTTTAAAGGGAATGTAATTAATATTGTTGACAGGGACAGCGCCGAAAACAAGTTTATCGTCAATACCTATAACGATAAAAATCCTGGCCTTTATTATTTATATGAAAGTAATACGGGTAAACTGAGCAAGTTGGGCGAGGTAAATTCGAGCATCAAACCCGAAGAACTTTGCGCGATGCAGCCGGTAAGCTATAAAGCCAGCGATGGGCTGGTCATAAACGGCTACCTTACTTTACCCCTGGGATCGAAAAAAACCGATCTGCCGGTAGTAATTATGCCGCATGACGGACCCTTTAATCAAAGTTTTTGGTGGACCTACAATCCCGAAGTACAATTTTTAGCTAACCGGGGATATGCCGTTTTCCAGATCAATTTCAGGGGTTCAACAGGCTATGGCAAAGCTTTTCATAGCGCCGGATTTAAAGAGGTTGGCGGCAAAATCCAGCAGGATATAACCGACGGCGTAAACTGGCTCATCAAAAATAAAACCGCCGACCCCAAAAGGATAGCCATATTCGGCGCGGGTTTCGGCGGATTTTCGGCCTTGTATGGCGTGTCGTTCCATCCCCAGTTATACAATTGCGCCATCGTACAACATTCACTCATTAACTTTTTTACTTATATAAAGGATGCGCCGCCTTTTTATAAGGCACAGGTAAAAATGATGTACGAAATGGTTGGAGACCCGGAAGCCGATGCCAGCCAGTTACGCGCCATTTCGCCGGTTTTTCATACCGATAAGATAAAAGCGCCGGTACTTGTTTTCCAGGGTGCGAAGGATGACCGTGCGAATATTAGTGAACTGAACCAGTTTGTACGCGAACTGCAGCGGCAAAATGGCAACGAAAACGCCAAATATTTTTTAAAACCCAATGAGCGTACCGTTTTCAGGAGCCAGGACAACAGAATGGAAATGTATACCCAGATAGAAAAATTTCTTGATAAAAATATGCGGGTTAACGAGTAAACCCTTTGATGAAAAAACCAAACAACATCTACCGGAAGAATTTTTCGCTGATCATCGCTTTCTTGATTTTGATATCGGTAGTTTTCGTGGTTGCGCTGTTTGTCTCCTACGAACTTAACGCCAGGTATGTTGAAAATGAGTTCGATTCAAGAAAAGTTGATGTTTGGGAACAAACCATGAAACCTTATAACGACCTTGTTCAAAATAATATCCCCGAGATCACCTCGTACCAGGGGTTTTTAGACTCGGCCTCCGCCGCGAAATATGCCGATTCAGCGTTTCGGGAATATCCTTTTGTACGGAAGATCGTCTTTTACGATGCCACCATCACCAGCCATAAAAACAGTACGGTATTTATCAATAATCTTGGCATTTCTATCAATGCCATGTACCAATTCCTGCCGGCAAAGGGCGGTGTTGATGGCCTGCGCATTTGGAATACCAATAACGAGGACGATTTTAAACAGATGGCTGTAAAACTGAGCGACTTTATTGCGTTTACCGATACTTCAAAAACAATAAGCCAGGACGAGATCGACAACACTTTTTATAACATCAGCTCGCAAAAGATCAGTTATTCGAACATTTTCAGGCGCGAGGATCTGAAAAACTACCACGAGTTAAGCCAGCATAGCAATCCTTCTACCTATTACAAACAAAACATCCTCACTTTTTTTCTCGATCCACATTTGCTGACAGTCAGGAACTCACACAAGGAGCTTTACCAAAACGTTAGCGTACAGCACTTTGCTTACGACCCCGTGGACGCCGGTAATGATAATATCGTGACCGAGGCCGGCCTCACCGGCGCCTTCGCCGATTTTAAGTTGTATTTCAGCTCTGCCAAGGGCTTCCTCCAAACGGAGACAAACCGGCGGTTTATGCCGATTGCCGCCCTGGTGCTCATCACCTACATTATCCTGATGCTCATCGGCTGGCTTATCTACCGCAACCTCGATGTTAACATCAAGCTGTTTAAGTTACAGTACGACTTCATTAATAATTTCACACATGAGTTTAAAACGCCGGTAAGCGTTATTAAAATTGCAGGCTCAAACCTGAGCGCCGAGGGCGGCTTAAGTGAGCGGCAGCGCAAACAATACGGCAGGATACTAAATGAAGAAGCCGA
>Ga0206954_1250_pt1 | contig 11492 bp, 8 predicted proteins | sample Alteio_BWOrgHeat_37_FD_153250 | JGI IMG/M metagenome (GOLD analysis project Ga0206954, IMG submission 153250) | Enriched cells from forest soil in Barre Woods Harvard Forest LTER site, Petersham, Massachusetts, United States -... | ecosystem: Environmental > Terrestrial > Soil > Temperate forest > O...
TTCGCCAATATCAAGCGTCTTGGCGATGAGACCAAGAAGTTCCTCAGCACTTTTCCTGCCGAAGTAGCAAGAGATGAGGGCACAGCATTTTCGAAGCTTCAAAAGTTGTCGCAGCTTCGAGCCAATTGGGAGGCGATACATGAGTATCTAAAACCTGTTTTGGATGCAGATACTCTCCACCTTCCCGCATCATTGACCTCCGTGTTGATGCTCACTATAAATTGCTTGAACAAACTGGCTGGTGGGAGGTAGTAAATACTCTTTCTTCCTCCATAACAGAAGTCATGAGACTCTCCGCTTCCAACGATAAGCAATTATTTAGTCAGTATTGTGATATACCGCAGGAAGTTGGAGAAGAACGGTTCATAAAGTGTTACGACGAAGTGTGCGCATGGTTATTAGCATATGTGCCTAGCAAAATAACCGTTTCTCCGAAGGTAATAGAAGATTTCAAAAAGCAATCAGGGAAGATTTTTGAATATTTGAGACGCGCAGTGGTCCCCTCAACGATTGTTATGGGTAATGATACCGTCAAGCCCACACCCATTGTCTTGATAAATTCTGCATTCTGCTTTTATCTCGATCACATGCCAGAGCTAATGGCCAATATTGAAGGAAGAGATGATTCAGTTGAAAACAGAAGTCAGTTTACAGAGAGACTTGAACTTTGGGTTTTGAAGGCTCTAGAAGATAGCAGGCTGCTAGAGAGAGAGGAGATAAATGGCCGTTGTCGCAAAATCAGAAATGTTAGAACGGCTTGGTCTTGAGATTTCTGAGAGAAGATCATTGGTTATAACTCCTCTTTTGCAGCGTAAAAGTGTTCTTGAAGCGAATTCAAGCATTGATGCTATCGACGTTCGTCTGGGAACGCATTTTCTCTTACCACAAGTGCCCCCAGCACCTTTTCACTATCCGTCAAAGAGTTTGTCACGTAAATCGCATTTTCAAGTTCATGTGCCGTTTGGGAGATTTTTGGTTGTGCCTGCCCATCAGACTGTTTTGGGAGCTACGCTCGAATTTCTAAAAATGCCAGATGATCTATGTGGACAGATATTGACAAAGTCTTCGATAGCCCGAACTTTTATGGTCATCGAAACAGCACCGTGGATTCATCCTGGTTACCGAGGTTGTCTGACGCTAGAGATTGCAAATGTCTCAAATACGCCTTTGCTTCTGTATCCTGGGCGATTGATAGGGCAACTGGTCTTTTTTGAGTTATCTGACCGGGAGGAAAGCGAAAGAAAACTTGCTGGAACATATCTTGCACCGGTCTATCCTGAAGCTCCGATATTCAATGATCCTGCAGATGATCTCGAAAAAATAGGAATTCCAAAAGCTGAAATAACGATACCGACGTTTAAAAGAGGTGCGGATTAGCATTAGCGGATGTTTTGTTCGTTCCCGGGTTGCCCCTTTCCTTCCTGCCTTGACAGACTCAAAGTTTTGAGAACCTTTATGAATTCCACCATGACAGAGCAGATCCAATCACCTTTCCGAACGGGTCGACCAAGCAGGTCTCGCCGGGGCACCATTCCTTTTGACATTGCCAAGGCATCTTGCCGGTGAACTTTGCTGTCATGGTAGGCTGATCGCGTGTATATCCATGTGGGCAACGGGTTGTTTGATCGGCGGCCGATCTTTGGCGTTTTGCTGGGGGTGGTTGGTTTTTGTGCTGGAGCTTTTGGGATGTGGGTGCTGGTGCAGCAATACCAGCGGTTTGGCAAGGCTCCGGAGCCGGTCTCGGTGGATCAAGCGGCTCCCGTGGAAAACGCTCTCGGCCTGGGGCCATGGGTCACGCTGCAAGGCGAATTGAAGCTGCAATGCGGAAGCGTTATCCAATGGCGGCATGATCCGCCCGAGTCGTGGTTTTTCGGCAAGGTGGCATCGAGCTATATTCCGGCCTTCAATGCCGCAGGAGATCGCTTCTACCTGCTTCTGTTTCATGGCGACGTGAACTGCGAGTCCATGCCGAAAGGGCCGCTTTCGGGCGTGCTCATCGGGGTGAATTCTCGGTTGCGGTCGACGCTGCAAGACGAAGGATTTGGTTTTCCGCAGACGAAGGTTCCGCCGATGGTTTTGGATGTGTCTGCGAATCCCACGCAGATGAAGAAATATCTGGCATTCTGCGTTGGGTTTCAAATTATGTCGCTTTGGCTGGCGGGGCGTTTTTGGAAGAAGTATCGAGCGAAGCAGAAAGTTGTGCAGAACGGCGCTTTTTTAGGGACTCAAAGTTAGAACGTGTTTCAAGATGGTTGTCGCATTTGTGTGAAAAGAGTGCAGGGGCTAAAGCCCCAGATAAGAGTTTCAGTCGTCCCGCTAAAAGCGGGACTTCATTTTGTTGGCATGCTTACCCAGCACTGGGTTCGCCGTTGGACAGTGGAAGATGTTCGATATTTTGTTCGCGAACCGTGCTGGGCTATTTTCAAGCGTCCCTGCGGGACTGAAAGCCTTCAGTACCCAGTTGTTGCGCAGGGGCTGAAGCCCTTTTATTTTTTTGTGTGCTTTTTCGCACGGCCTAAAGGCCGCGCTCCTCCGACTGAAGTCGGAGGCTGATACCTGCAGTGGCTAAAGCCGTGAGTTGTGGAGCTCTCACGCGGGCTCTAGAGTCCCTGACTTATTGGGTTTTCGGCGGTACGGCTAAAGTTGTGCCTTGATACCCTCAGCGGCTAAAGCCGCGAACAATGGAGGCTTTCTTTCGGCACGGATAAATCCGTGCCCTGACAGCGCACGCCTTTCGGCGTGCTCAGATAAGCTTCGACGGCTGATTTTTTTGCAGCTTCTAGGCCGTGCTCTTCCCCCCGAGAATTTTCGGAACAAGTCCAGAAGGTTCACAGCTATGTTTCAGTTCTCAAAATGACGGTACGATATAACCGCAGAAGTGAAACGTAAAAGAGAAGGGCGGACGTGGTTAACGTCCGCCCTTTCGGTTTTGTGCTACTAGATCATGCTACTAGTGAAATCCATTGTTCAAACAATCCAGGCAGCATGGTGTCAGCTGCCTGATTGTCCGAATCAATCCTATTCGTCGCAGGTGTAGGAGCCGCTGATGTTGGTTGCGGAATAGTCCTGCCAGAAGACGAAGTCGGTGTGCGTATAGGTGAAGGAGTTGAAGTGCACGTTGGTGATGATGTGATTGCCACCGCCGCACTCGCTCTGCCACAGGTCGTGAATGATGTCGTTCTCGCCATCCTGGACGCTGCCTTCGTCAGCGAACCATGCGCCGGAGAAGGTGTGATTCACCGATTCCCAGGTGCAGGTTACCGAGAAATGCACGCTGCTGGCGGAATAGTCCTGCCAGAAGACAAAGTTTGTGTGGGTATAAGAGAAAGGCTGAAAGTGGTCGGTCCAGTTGCCATAAGAGGGGCAGACCTTGGCGGCCTGGCCGGAAGCCAAGTCCCATTCGCCTTGGGCCACGCTGGGCTCGTTGGCAAACCAGCCGGTGAAATTGTAGGTCTTGGAGGTCGCAAATGCGGAAGTCGCCGTCATCATCAAAATCAGGGCGATCCAGATAGAAGTGCGTTTCATTGATGAAATCTCCTTTCGATATTGGTACATCGCGTGAGTGAAACCATTTCCACTTCAGAGTGGAATCGATCAAGCCAAAGCAGAGTTATTCGGGCTTCGCTTCGTGCGTAGGAGCCTTCTTGGGGGTGGACTTTTCGCCTTTCTTTTCCTCACCCTCGAGCTTGCCCTGACCGCTCTCACGGATTTCCGGGGCCTTCAGATGACCTACATTCAGATTTTTGGTTTGCAAGGTGCCGTGACCGTGGGTTGGCTTCCTCTTGGGAGTAGACTTGTCACCCTGCTTGGTGGGTTCTTTCTGCACTCCCTGGTGGCTCTCTTCCAGTCTCTTGAATCCTTCGCTGGTCTCGGCAAATGCGACGGTGGCAACCGCAAGCAGAAGTGCACCGGCAAATGCAAAAAGTGTAGCTACATATTTAGGCGTTTTCAGCATAACCATGTTTCTCCGATCTATTGAGAGTGAATGAAGTGCCTTGGTTTCGTACGACACTTCGACTGATCCGTTGGACTCGAGGACAAGAGTCACGTTTCAATCCGGAGGACTATAAAAGGATGATTTGAGGTTGTCAACATTATTCAATATTCAATGGAAAGTTGGCGGCTATTACGAAGGTATTGTGTACGCGCTTGGGGAAATGGATTTGTGAAGCCGACGAATTAGTTCAGCATAAGCAGCGCCGATTGGAGAATGGTGATGCGCGGTTTTTGTTTGCGGATGCGCGATGATGTCATCTTGAGAACAGTTTGAGCGTGACCCTAAGAGCGTTTGCCGTTTGACCCCTTCTATCCGACCTCGCTAGACTTAAAGTTTCCAGAGTCTTCAATGAGCACAACCATGGCAGAAGCAATCCAAATTACTCTTCCCGACGGCAGCGTCAAGCAGGTTCCGCCGGGCACCACTCCTTTTGATATTGCCAACGGCATTTCGCCGCGGCTGGCGCAGGCGGCGATTGCGGCCAAGGCCGGCGACGAGCTGATCGATCTTTCGAAGCCGCTCGACAAGAGCACCGAGATTCGGCTGCTGACGGAGAAAGATCCCGAGGCGCTGCAGGTGGTCCGGCACTCGTGCGCGCACGTGATGGCGACGGCCGTGCTGGAGCTCTTCCCTGAGACCAAGCTCGGCCACGGCCCTTATACCGAGACGGGATTCTTTTATGACTTTTATCGTCCGACGCCGTTTACGCCCGACGACCTGAAGAAGATCGAGGAGCGCATGCTGCAGATCGTGCAGCGGGACGAGAAGTTTCAGCGCGAGTGGCTGCCGCGCGCCGAGGGGCTGGAGCGCTTTGAGAAAGAAGGGGACTTCATGAAAGTCCACTTCATCAAGCAGTTCACCAAAGAGGACGAGAAGATTTCGCTTTATCGCAACGGCAACTTCGTCGACTTCTGCCGGGGACCGCATATCCCTACGACCTCGCGCATCAAGGCCTTCAAGGTGATGAACCTGGCCGGGGCCTACTGGCTGGGCGATGAGAAGAATCCGCAGTTGCAGCGCATCTATGGCACCGCCTTTTTGAATAAGAAAGACATGGACGAGTACTTCGCGAAGCTCGAAGAGGCGCAACGCCGCGACCATCGCGTGCTGGGCAAGCAGCTCGACCTGTTTTCGATTCAGGATCTCGCCGGGCCGGGGCTGATCTTCTGGCATCCGAAGGGCGGCATCATGCGCAAGTTGATGGAAGACTGGCTACGCGAGGAGTACTTGAAGCGCGGCTACTCGCTGGTCTACACGCCGCACGTGGCCCGTACCGATCTGTGGAAGACCAGCGGACACGCCGGCTACTACGCGCAGAACATGTTCACGCCCATGGAACTGGACGACGCGGAATATCGCATGAAGCCGATGAACTGTCCGTTCCACATTCTTATATATAAGGATTCGCTGAAGTCATACCGCGATCTGCCGGTACGACTTGGCGAACTGGGGACGGTTTATCGCTACGAGCGTTCGGGCGTGATGCATGGACTGCTGCGTGTACGCGGTTTTACCCAGGACGATGCGCACATTTTCTGTACGCCGGCGCAGATTGAGGACGAAGTTGTCGGCTGTATCGACTTTGCTTTCAGCCTGCTGAACACTTACGGCTTCAAGGAATTTCAGGTTGAGCTTTCGATCTGGGACCCCAACGACACCAAGAGCTACATCGGCACCAAAGAGAACTGGGCGATGGCCATCGGCGCGCTCGAGTCAGCGCTGAAGCGGAAGAATATTCCGTATAAGACGATTCCGGGCGAAGCGGCGTTTTATGGTCCGAAGATCGACGTGAAACTCGTCGACGCCATTGGACGTTTGTGGCAGCTTTCGACCGTCCAGTTCGACTTCACGCTGCCCGAGCGCTTCGGCCTCGAATACGTCGGCGAAGACGGACAGCGGCATCAGCCGCTGATGGTTCATCGTGCACTGTATGGTTCCGTGGAGCGCTTCTTCGGCGTTCTCATCGAGCACTATGCTGGAGCGTTTCCGGCATGGCTCTCACCGGTGCAGGTCGGCATCGTGCCAATCAGCGAGAAGCACGTCGAGTATGCTCATGCGGTGAAGAAGCAGTTGGAGCAGGTGGGCGTCCGCGTGGAACTCGATGCGCGCAGCGAGAAGATGAATTCGAAGATCCGCGACTTCGCCCAGCAGAAGATTCCGTTCGTACTGGTGATGGGCGACAAAGAAGTGGCGGAGAACAAAGTCAGTGTGCGTACGCGCGGCAAGGGCGATGAAGGCCAGACTTTGACTACGGACTTTGTGGCGCGGATTAAGAAATTGATTGATGAAAAATCCGTGGAGCTTTAAGCAAAGAGCTTTTTGACCGCGGATTTGCACGGATGAACACGGATTTTTTTCGAGGGTGTTTCGTTCGTAGATGAGTCTTGGGTGTGCGGAGCGTGTCGTCAGGCGCTCCGAACATACCCCTCATCGGCTATAGCCGATGCAAGCCGGCTTTTTCGGCACAATAAATCCGTACCCTGACACGCGCGACATCAAACCTCAGGGCCTAAAGGCCAAGATTTTTAACTTGTTTGCGGCACGGATAAATCCGTGCCCTGACATCACGCGCTTTCGCGCGTAAGCTCCTTCATTCGCGGCTGGCTATTCGTCGGCTGCGCCTGGCTCCCAGTGATATTTTTTGCCGTTCCAGAAAAGAATGGCGGAGAGTCCGGTAGCGTCGTGGGTGGTAATGCCGGTGACGCTCTTTTTCTTTACGCGTGCATTCATCAGCTTTATGTTGTCGAATGGCATGTTGATGACAACGAATTTCTCTTTTGGCTGGGCCGAGCGCCAGCCCTCAGGGCCGTTGCCGTGGATGATCAGTACCGCATGCTTCTGGGTCACGTCGTCGGTTTCAAATTGCGAAGTGATTTTTACGCCGCCATACCCGAAGTATTCATCATAGGGATCGATCAGCTTGTAATCGCCTTTGGTAGAAACCCCTTTGGCATGCACCACGATGGCCGCGTCGAGCGAGCCGTCGCCGTTGAAATCCGCTTCGAGAAATGGCGTCGGGAAGGTCGTATCCACGACAATGTCATCGCCAAAATCCTTTTTCACTACTTCCTGCAGGCCGGCGGGCAGCGGCTTTTTCTCGACCTGTGCCGTGGGCTGGGGTGTGGGAGCGGATATGGGGTTGGAATCCTGTGCAACTGCTGCAGTTAGGCTCAGCAGAGTAACGATGCTTGTCAAAAGCAAACTTCGCATATGCCTACTTTAGCCCTCTCACGGTCTGGTTACTAGTGGCCGTTTGTATTCCCAGGGAGGTGTCCTATTACCCGGGCGGCAGAGACGTTTGAGCCTTTCGCGCCAGCTCTCGGATTCGGCACAATATCAGTAGTGAGGGCACCATGCATTCTGCCGATTCCAAGCCTGATCCTTCTTTCCGCGCAATCTTTCTTTTACTGTCGCTCGTCGTGCTTGGATTCGGCGCATACACCGGCTGCAGCAGCGGCAGCTCGAACACCGGCGGCGGAACTCCTACGCCGACGCCTACGCCGATGGCCACGGCGACCCCGAGCGGGAACCCCACTCCGGCTGCTACGGTCAGCGATGTGCTGACTTATCACAATGACAATGGGCGCACCGGCCAGGATTTGCACGAGACGATTCTCACACCGCAGAACGTGAATCAAAGCAGCTTTGGGCTGCGCTTCACTCTTTCTGTTGATGGAAAGGTGGACGCCCAACCGCTCTACGCGGCAGCGCTGAACATCTCCGGCAAAGGAGTTCATAACACGATTTTTGTGGCTACCGAGCATGGGTCCGTGTACGCCTTTGACGCAGATAACGGTTCGCTGCTTTGGCAGATCAGCACACTGCTCTCGGGCGAAACGCCCTCAGAAGACCGCTACAACTGCGGCCAGGTCACACCCGAAATTGGCGTCACCGCCACACCGGTCATCGATCGCGCGGCTGGTCCGCACGGCACTATGTATGTTGTCGCCATGAGCAAAAACGGTTCCGGGCATTACTTCCAGCGGCTGCACGCGCTCGACCTCAGCTCTGGCGGCGAGCAATTCAGCGGACCCAAAACAGTTAGCGCAAGTTTCACCGGCACGGGCGACAACAGCAGCGGTGGTGTGGTCACATTTGATCCCAGCCAATATAAAGAGCGGCCAGGCTTGTTGTTGCTGAATGGCGTGATCTACACGGCGTGGTCTTCGCACTGCGATATCCGGCCTTATACCGGATGGGTCATCGGTTATGACCAGACGACGCTGGCGCAGACGAGCGTGCTTAATGTCACACCCAACGGGAATGAAGGAGCCTTCTGGAATGCGGGCGCAGGCCCGGCTGCCGATGGCAGCGGGAATATCTATGCACTCAATGCCAACGGCATTTTCGATGCAACCCTCGACGTGCATAACTTCCCGAATCAGGGCGACTTCGGCAACGCTTTCCTCAAGATGTCCACGACAAGCCGTCAGCTCGCAGTCGCGGATTACTTCGAGGCCTTCAACCAATCCACTGAGAATACGCATGACACCGATCTTGGCTCTGGCGGCGCATTGCTGCTACCTGACCTTCTCGACTCTCATGGTGTCACTCGCCATCTCGCGGTTGGCGCGGGCAAGGATCAGGTGCTCTTCGTGGTCGATCGTGACAACATGGGCAAGTTCACGGCCGCGAACAATAACAATGCCTATCAGGCGATTTCCGGGGCGCTCGGAGGTGAGGTGTTTTCGATGCCTGCGTATTTCAATGGCACGCTTTATTACGGCGCGTCGGGAGATACGCTCAGAGCCTTCCCCATTACACAGGCTCGGGTAGCTTCCAGTGCGTCGTCGCACAGTACAAATTCCTTTGGCTATCCGGGGACGACCCCCAGCATCTCGGCCAACGGCAGCAGCAACGGCATCGTATGGGCGGTCGAGAACGCCTCGCCGGCGGTGCTGCATGCTTATGACGCCACCGATCTCAACAGCGAACTCTATAACAGCAACCAGGCGGGCACGCGCGATCAGTTCGGCAGTGGCAATAAATTCATTGTTCCTACGATCGCCAATGGCAAGGTTTACGTTGCCACTACTAATGGCGTGGGTGTTTTTGGGTTGCTCGGCCACTAAGCGTTACCCATATCCAATTAACATCCAGGCACCCGTAAACAAAAATTCGTGACAATTTTGTTGCGCGGCAGTAGTCTGGTCGGCGATTTCCGCATTCCCTATTGCAGTTCCTTTTTCAAATTTATCTGCACCCTCACAGGATCGAAGGAGGCTATTTATGCATTTACGTTTCAAATCTGTGGTTCGACTTTCGACTGTTCTACTGCTGATGGCATGCATGGTGTTACCGGCATCGGCGCAGATTGTGTTTGGCGGAATCTTCCGTCAGAGCAATGAAAATCGCGCGGCCTGGATCGGCCTCGAGTGGCCCGATTTCCTCAAGAAATGGCAAGACGAGGAAAAGCAGGGCTATCGCATCTTCCAGTTCAAAACTTACATGGATGGCAACACTCGCAAGTATGCCGGACTCTTTAAGCCGGGCACATATACTCCGGCAGCCTATGTCGGCAAGCCCTGGCCGGACTTCCTCGCGCAGTGGCAGAAATTTGAGAAAGAGAACTACCGCATCATCGACTTTGAAACCTGGACCGACGGTGGCACACGTCTCTATGCCGGCATCTTCGCTCCGGGAACGTATACGCCCGCAGCTTACATCGGCAAGCCGTGGAATGACTTTCTCGCGCAGTGGCAGAAATTCGAAAAAGAAGGCTACCGCATTATCGACTTCGAAACGTACGAAGATGGCGGCCAGCGATTATATGCCGGCATTTTCGCTCCGGGCACCTACACTCCGGCGGCGTACATCGGCAAACCCTGGAATGACTTTTTCGCACAATGGCAGAAGTTCGAAAAAGAGGGCTACCGCATGAAGATCTTCCGTACATACGTCGACAACGGACAGCGGCTCTACGCCGGAATCTTTGAGCCTGGCACCGATGCCCGCGGCGCGTGGATCGGCAAAGAGTATGAAAACTTCGTCGGCCAATGGCACGTCTTCGAGAAAGAAGGCCTGCGCCTCAACGATCTGCAGATCTATGACATGAACTGCGGTGAGAGCAAATGCATGAACCAGGTGGTGATGCCACCGGCCTCCCAAGGCGGCGGCGATTCGTATGTCTACTTCATCACCGGGAATTCTACCCATTGCGCCACTGCTCCCGGCACCTGCGCCGGCAACACAACCGCAGTCGGCTATAGCTGGCCGGTGGACGTCGACAACGGCACACGCTATCTACACATGGGCGCAGTCGATATCAAAGACCAGTTTCTTACTCTGCCCTTCGTGAACCAGGGGCAGACCTGGGAAAAGAACGGCTGGCGCTACAGCAATAAGCAATGGCACCATGCCATCGACTTCAGCGTCTCGCCGGTAAACAGCTTCGAGGTTTCACCCGCAGCTGAGGGCACGGTGATTTACATCGGATGGGATTGGTGGTCGGGCAACACCATGATCATCAGCCACGATGTGAACGGAGTGAAAGACGCCTACCGCACCATCTACATGCACCTGCGCAATGGCGCAGAGACCGATTGCGACAACGCCTGGAATATCACCATTCCGAACTTTGGCGCGAGTGATCCGAATCTCACCGCTTACACTTCCTACCTAAACGCTTCGGGGTGCACCAAAGACAAGAGCAAGCGTCATCTGAACGCTGCCAACTGGGGCACCAACGAAAAACTGGATACGACATTGGTCGGCAAGACCGTACATCCTGGCCAGGTAATTGCTCACTCAGGACAGACCGGCCCAGGCGGCGGCCGTGATCCGGGCGGCGCAGTGAATACACACGTGCACGTGTTCTTCACGCATCGCGACCCGGCAAACGGTACGTTTTATTTCTTCGATCCGTACGGAATTTATTCGACGCCTGATTGCTACCCCAGCGGCATTAACGATGCACCGCAAAACTGCAATCGTTATCCGGTGGTGTGGAAGGGCGGCAAACCGCAGTTCCCATAAACGCAGATCGTAGTCTGCAACGATTCGAAACCAATCGCACGGGGCGCGATTCTGCTGAACGGAATCGCGCCTCTGCTGTCATAACGAGATTTCGGCTAGGATTACATCCCATGAAAACTATTCTTGCTGCCCTCGCTCTCTGTTTTCTTTTCGCCACGCCGAACGCTTCTGCGCAGGACTCCGGTGGAGGCGCGCAGTTCGATTACTACCTGCTGTCGCTCTCATGGGCACCGACGTATTGTGAGAGCCATCCACGCGATCATTCGAGCGAATGTACGCCCGGCGAACACACTGGCTTCGTGCTGCACGGGCTTTGGCCGCAGAGCAACAGCGGACCGGAGCTTCAGGCCTGCTCCTCGGCCAGCCCGGTATCGAAAGCCATTGTGACCCAGATGCTGCAATACATGCCCAGCCGCGGACTGATGCAGCATGAGTGGGCGACCCACGGCACCTGCAGCGGCCTGTCATCGACAGACTATTTTCATAAAGTTATTGCGGCATACAAGTCGGTGCAGATTCC
>Ga0206954_1050_pt3 | contig 11478 bp, 12 predicted proteins | sample Alteio_BWOrgHeat_37_FD_153250 | JGI IMG/M metagenome (GOLD analysis project Ga0206954, IMG submission 153250) | Enriched cells from forest soil in Barre Woods Harvard Forest LTER site, Petersham, Massachusetts, United States -... | ecosystem: Environmental > Terrestrial > Soil > Temperate forest >...
CTTTTTGGACGGTTGGCTTATGCCGCGACAAAAACAATGAGCCTGAAATACGCCGAGAGCTTTCGGTTTCATCTTCATCCCCTTTTCGATCATTGGGTCCGCACCCAACTTCGCCCCGGAGACCACATCATCTCCAGTTACGGCTATGCGAATGCCTCCTTCCGCTGGATCAGGAAAAACGGAGGCGTTACCTTCCTCGATGGTGGAAACTCCCATCCGGAAAATTTTTGGGAAGTGATGATGAAAGAGCATCGCCTCTGGAAGTGCCCCTCGCCTCCGATCTCTCCCGCTCATTACCGTCGCTCGTGCGAAATGCTTGAGCATACCGACTATGTCCTCTCGCCGAGCGGGTATGTCACCGAATCCTTTCTTAAACGCGGTTTCCGGCCTGAGCAAATCCTGTCCTCGATTTACGCCATCGACTTCACCCACTTTTTCCCCTCCTCAACACCACGCCCCCAAAACAGGCCCCTGACGATCATCAATACCGGCAGCCTCTCCCTGCGTAAAGGAACGCCCTACCTGCTGGAAGCTTTCCGCGAAGTTCAGCAGATTTACCCGGACGCGAAGTTACTCCTGAGTCAAATCGTGGAGGATTCTGTTGTCCCCATATTGAAACGCTATCAAGACCTCAATATCGAATGGGCACCTTCCCTGCCTCATCCACAACTGGCAGAGCGGTTACACGGAGCTGATCTCTTTGTCTTACCATCGCTGGAGGAAGGTTTCGCACGAAGCATCGCCGAAGCACTGGCTTGCGGTGTTCCCGTGATAACGACGGCGCATAGCGGTCTCGCCGCCCTCGTTACTCCAGGCAAAAACGGAGAAATCGTGCCCATCCGTTCGTCGCAGGCTGTGGCGGAAGCCATCCTGCGTTGGGCGGATCGATTGCTGAAATCGGAAGCTCTTCCCGAATGCCTGATCAACCGTGAGCACTTCAGTTTCGAATCGGCGCAACGGCAATTTGAAGCGAATCTCAGGCAGGTTGGATTACTCTAATCGATTTGTTCCTTGCCTCGAATACTGCGCTTGCATTTTAATGCCCTTTCCGGCGATTACCTTCTGCATGCTCATTCTTGCCCACCGCGCCAACCTGCAAGGCCCTCACTCCTGCGAGGAAAACAGCATCGCGGCTTGCCAAGCAGCGCTGGAAGCTGGGTTTGGACTGGAGACCGATTTGCGCCTCGATGGCAACGGTTCATTTTATATCAGCCACGATCCCCTACCCGACGCGGCCCATCCATCCTTCGCGTTTTACGAAAAACTTTTTCGCTCCTGGCCCGACCAGGTCATCGCCGTCAACGTCAAGGAACTCGGCTATGAGTCAAAGTTGATCGATCTCTACCGCGACGGCACTTTGGGAAACAGCGCCTTCTATTTTGATTTTGAACTGTTGGAACCCCAAACCCCCGGTCAGGCTCAGCGCAAAATTCGTTCTCTCACGGGCGGTTCCAACGTGCGTCTCGCTTCCCGGTTAAGTGACCGCCATGAACCCCTCGCCTCCTGTCTCGCCATTCCATCGGACATCGTCTGGGCGGATGAGTTTGACTCCTTGTGGCTGACCGGCAACCATATCGAACAAGTCAAAAGCAGCGGTCGAAAAATCTATGCAGTATCGCCGGAACTCCACAACTTCAGCCGGGATGAGATGCGGAAAAGATGGCTTGATTTCAAGACCTGGGGTGTGGATGGAATTTGCACCGATTATGCTTTGGAAGCCTTGGATTTTTTTCGCTAGGAGTTTGTTGAAAAAGGCCTTTATTTTAAAAAATGCTGTCATCCCGAGCTTGTCGAGGGATCTCTAACTATTTCTTCCAGAGATGTGCTTCGAGCAGAATAATGAGAGATCCTTCGACAGGCTCAGGATGACGGCCTTTTTCAACAAATTCCTAGCGAATACTTATGGCCCTTGAACGTTACCCTTTAAATTCCTTCACCAAGGGTTGGTTCGTGGGAAAATTCGAGCCAACCCTGATTCCAACTGAAGCGGTGGAAGTGGGGGTCAAACATTATCGCAAAGGAGACAGCGAGGCTTCCCATCATCACAAAGTGGCCACCGAGCTCACCCTGATTCTGAGCGGAGAAGTGAAAATGAGCGGGGAAGAAATCGGAGCGGGCGAGATTGTGAAAATTTTACCAGGTCAATCGACCGATTTTCAGGCTTTGTCCGACGCGATCACGGTGGTGGTGAAAATCCCCTCTGTCGCGGGCGACAAATATATGGATTAGGAAAGACATGAAAATCAAAGCCATCTTATTTGACTTGGACGGAGTTCTGATCGATGCCACCGAATGGCACTACGAGGCGCTCAATCGCGCCCTGGGCCTCTTCGGCTACCACATCACCCGTTATGAGCATTTGACCAACTACGACGGCATCCCCACCATGAAAAAGTTGCAGATGCTCACCGTGGAAAAGGGCCTGCCCAAAGGTCTGCATCGCCTGATCTATCAGATCAAACAGAAATATACCCGGGAGGAAATCCTGACCAGATGCACCCCCATTTTTGAGAAGGAATTCATGGTGCATCAGCTCAAACGGGACGGGTATCATATGGCCGTTTGTTCCAATTCGATTCGCGAAAGCGTCTATCTCATGCTCAATGCCAGCGGCCTTGTCGAGCTATTCGATTTCTATCTCAGTAATGAGGACGTCAAAATGTCGAAACCCGATCCCGAAATGTACCTGGAGGCGTTCAAGCGCCTGAAAGTCAAACCGGAGGAAGTCGTCATCGTCGAAGACAACGCGCATGGAGTCGAAGCCGCCAAGCGCGCGGGAGGTCACGTCTGTCACGTCAAAGGCTTTGCCGAAGTCGATTACGATCGCATCCGAGGATTCGTCCGCGATTTGGAAACCGGAGTTGCCCATGTCCGCTAAACCTCTGCAAGTCATCATGCCCCTGGCGGGGAAAGGAGGGCGATTTATCGAAAAAGGTTACACCTTCCCCAAGCCCTTGATCGAAATCGAACAGAAATCGATGATCGAGCTGGTGATTCAAAATCTGGCCGTACCCGAACCGGCCCGATTCCATTTCATTTGTCGAAAAGACCACGTCACGACTTTCTATCTGGACCAGGTCCTGCAACTGCTGGTCCCTAAATCATCCGTTCTGGCCATCGAAAATGAGACGGCGGGAGCGCTTTGTTCAGTTCTGCTGACAATCGAAGCCATCGATCCCGAAGGCGAACTCCTCATCGCCAACGGCGATCAATACGTCTCCACCCCGTTGCAGCCCTTTTACGAAAAGTGCCGACAGCCCGGGACCGACGGTTGCATTCTTACCTTTTCTTCCACCCATCCAAGGTGGTCATTCGCCCGGACGAACAAAGACGGTATCGTCACATCGGTCAGCGAAAAACGTCCCATCAGCCGTCAGGCCACGGCCGGACTTTACTATTTTCGCCGTGCCGCCGATTTTCTGGAAGGAGCCGAGCGCCTGATTTTAAAAGGGCTGCGCACTTCCGGACAATTTTTTGTCTGCCCCGTCTACAACGAATTGATTCTAGCCGGGAAACGCATCACCACTCATCACCTGCCCGACGGCGCCATGCACAGCCTTGGAACGCCGGAAGACGTTGAGCTATTTCTGCGCAATACCCATTGAAACGTGACGATGCTTTGGGGAAATAGTGCACAAGCTGGAAACAAATCCTGAAAGAACAAATGCTGAATATCGTTGTTCCCATGGCGGGCCGCGGCTCGCGGTTTGCCATCGCCGGTTATACCGACCCCAAACCTTTGATCCCCGTCGGACAACGCTGCATGATCGAGTGGGTCATCGATAATATCCGTCCCTCGCGTCCCCACCGGTTTATTTTTCTCGCCCTGGAAGAACATCTTCAGCAGTACCCGTCGGTTCCCGCAAAATTAAAGGAACTATGCTTCGACTGCAAAATCGTCCCGGTCAAAACCGTCACGGAAGGAGCAGCCTGTACCGTCCTGCTCGCGCGCAAATTCATCGATAACGATGACGCCTTGATGATCGCCAACAGCGATCAAATTGTCGATCTGCCTATTGATGAATACCTGTCGACGGGGGACGCCCCCGGAGTGAATGGGTTAATCATGACATTCTGGGCTGACGATCCCAAGTGGTCCTTCTGCCGCATGCGCGAAGATGGAACGGTGGCGGAGGTGGTGGAAAAACAGGTGATCAGCAACGAAGCCACCGTGGGCATTTACAATTTTGCCCATGGCCGCGATTTCGTTCGCTCTGCCGAGCAAATGATCGAAAAGAATCTCCGCGTCAACAATGAGTTTTACGTCGCCCCCTGTTACAATCAACTGATCCAGGAAGGCGCAAAAATTGTCACCCTCCGCACCGGCCGGGAACGCGACGGGATGTACGGCTTGGGTATTCCCACTGATCTTGAGTTCTTCAAAACAACGGACTACTTCCGTCGCGGGTCCTCCTTCCCCGCGCCTTGATTCATCATGAAACATTGGCTGCTTCATGTTCGCGCCTCGGGACGACTGGCATTCCTTTTGCGCCTGTCCACCATGTTTCCAAGCATGCTCCTGTCGCTCTGGTGGGCCCGAGCGCTGCTGCATGCCATGGGGCCGAATAACTACGGTCTCTTCCTGGCCTTTCAGGGAGTCTTGTCTTTGGTGGCGTTGGGCGATTTGGGAATGGGCGGTGCCTTACAAATTCGCACCATGCATCTTCTCGCAAAAAGCCAAACGTCGGAGCTTTACCTGCTTCACGCCACGGCCCGTGTACTCTTCCTGGGATTTGCCGCCGTGGGCCTGACGTTGATTCTTTTTTTAAGCCCGTGGTTGCCCACTCTTTTTAGGTTTATTGAGACCCCCGCCAGTGGATCTCTCTCCGCGCTTTTCATGGCGGGCGGCTTTTATGCTTTTTTTGTGTTTCTGTCGGGTTATTACCAAATGATTCTTTATGCGGTCGGAACGGTAAGCTGGCCAGTATTGCCCCCCATCGTCGCATTTCATCTCGGCAGCGCTTTTCAATTAGTATGCGCGCTTTATCATGCTCCTTTGTGGTTACAAATGTTGCCGTCCATCGTTCTGGCCGCAGGGTGCCTTTTTCTCTATCGCCAAATGGTCCAGATGTCTCATCCTGAACTGGCGAGTCCCTTTCCGCTTAAATTTGAATTCATTCGCGCCAAAGCCCTCCTGCAATCGAGTTTTTGGGCGTATCTTTTTTCGATTTCAACCTGTATCTATACCGCCACGGACCGCCTGATGGTTAACGCCGGATTTGGAGCAAGCCAAGTAACGCCTTATCTTCTCAACTACCGGCTTTGTGATCTGGCCACGGCCCTCATTCTCGGCATCGGTTTTGTCGCCCTTCCCAAAATAGTCGGCAATATACTTAGCCCGGAACAGGAACGAAAAAGGACTGGGCTTGCCGCCGTCGAAAAACTGAGAAAAATTCAGACCTTTCTGGGTTGTGCCGCTGGCATCTCCTATCTAACCATCAATGATGTCTTTGTCCGCTGGTGGTTTGGCCCCAACATCGCGGTATCACTCAATCTGCAAATGGCTTTTGCCTTTACCCTTTTGCTTATGGTGTCGAGCGATAGCGCCATTCAATTGTGGGGCCGACTCAGCGAAACCGGCCTGCGCAACGCGTCCGTGGCGGCCATCTTGAGTGCCCTCATCAATTTAGGACTTTCCTACGCGGCCATGTCCGTGGGATGGATACCCGGAATCGCCTGGGCCACCTGGATCGCCCGCGCCTTTTTTGCCCTGTTTGCCATCCACGCAGTTTGCATCGAATTTCAAATCCCAGTTCGTCACTGGATACAAAACATGATCCTTGTTCCCATCGGCGGACTTTTGATTTCGCTGCTCCTTATTAAATGGGTCCAGCCACATACCTCAGAGCAATGGCTTATCTTGGTTGGAAGCAATTTGGTTCTATTACTGTTCTGCTTTTTTCTCTGCGGTTTGCGCCCGAGTCTTTTTCAAGAAGAACTCTCCGCACTTAAAGGCCTGATCAAACCTCCTGTCGCAATCAAGTAATCACTTCTACTTTTATGCTGGAAATTCTCATTCCGCTCCATAATCCAACCGAAGTTTTGACTCGCACCATCGATTCTCTTCTGGGGCAGAAAAAACGGGAGTTCAGTGTTCTGCTCAGCGATAATCATTCCGTTTCCGGACAAACCCTTATCAAGCAATCGAAGCTAAAACTATCGAAAGCTGGCCTGAATGTTCGCTTGGTGCGCCCACCGATGGAATTAAAGCGAGTCGAGCACTGGAACTGGATTCACTTCCAATCCGAGTCCGCCTGGCTTAAGCCGCTCTTGGCCGGGGACTGGTTGGAGCCCGAATACATCACGGCCATCCTGCGCGAGATCAAAATGAATCCGCAGTGTTCCTACCTTTACTGTCCTAATCTGCGGCAACGGGGGAAAAAAAAACATGCTACCGGTGCAGGTCGTTATTATTCAGCCAGCGAAATGCAGCAACGGGTTTTGCGCTCTGAAGTACAATTCGGACCACCCAGTGTAGCCGCGTATCGGCGCGAAGCGTTCCTGGCCATGGGTGGCTACCGAACAACGCTCTCCATTTGCGCCGACTCGCTGTTTTTTTGCACACTGGCTTCACGATTTGGAGGAGTGGAATTGGTCCAATCTTTGTGCAATGTTCATCCGCAAGAGGCCGATTTATCCATTAGCCGCCAGAGGAAACAAGCCATTGTTTTTTGGGAAAAGATTATTTTCCTGCTCGCGCTCACCTATCACGCTTTCACCGAAAACGTGCCCTTTCCTCGATGGAGCATCCTGCGGCGAATAGCCTTGGAAATTCAACAACGTGTGCGTGAAAGGCTCGACTTATCTACGCCATGACCCTCTGGATGGAAATCATCATGCCGGTGCGCAATCCATCCGGAATCATGTTGGAAAGCATCGACTCTCTCGTTGCCCAGACCAAGCGGAAGTTCGCCGTGCTCATCAGCGATAACCATTCCACACAAGGCCTCGAAGTAATCGAGAAGGCGCGCCGCAAACTGAAATCGGCCAGGATTACGGTTCGGGTTGTTCGTCCAGACCTGGAATTGGGACGAATCGAGCACTGGAATTGGGCGCACAGCGAAGCCCGCGCGGATTGGCTCAAACCCCTCTTCGTTGGAGATATCCTTTTCCCAGCCTACGTCGCGAAGCTTCATGAACGAGCAACCAAAAAACCGGAAGCCAAATTTATCCGTTGTGAAATGGAGACCCGCCAGGAAGGCAGACCGACCAGAACGACTCGCACACCGTTTTCCGATGAGAGCCTTACTCCGGAAGGTTTTTTACATTACTATCCACATCGGGGAAACTGGATTGGCGGACCAGTAAATGTGGCCTATCACCGATTGGCTTGGCAACTCAGCGGGGGGTACATGCCACAGATCCCCATGTGTGCCGATTTACAACTTTACGTGACCATGATCCTCCGTCACGGACTTGAATCCATTCCGATACCCCTGGCGGCCTTCCAACTCCATACCCAACGCTTCTCGCACAAGATCGCAAAAAGACGCGTCAACAGTCTTTTTGAAATGTGGCTGATTCTCCGTCAAATCCAAAACCAAGACCTGGGGAAAAATCTTCATCTGTCATCTAGCGCCGTCCGATCTGCTCTTTGGCTGCAATTTCTCGTCGATTACTGGTACCCCTTCAGAAAAAATGTGAAGTCTTATCTCCAGCAAAAACATCTTTTACCGCCCGGCAAAATCTCTTGAGCGCTTGTCCCGTTATGGACAATGCAGGATGTACCATGGCCGAGGTCCCATGCTGGCTTTAACTAACAGATATTTTTTCGTAACGATGCTGGCCGACCATTTCTTCAATAAATCATCGATTTTGATATGATAGGTATATTCCAGGGCATCACCATCCACGACGATGAAATGAAGGTGCTTCGCTTTTAATTCGTCCACACTTTTGCCCGGCGTTACGTCCAGAACCTGCCTCGATCCAAAAGGTCGCCAAAGCGAGGTTTCCGGATCATCACCGGTCTGCAAAAAACCAACCACATCTTCGTTTCTTGGAAGGTAAGTGCGTAAATCCCTCAAAGCGTCGAATCTTGAAGAATAAACTTCGTAAACCTGATTGAACCGCACTGAAGACGAAGGAGCAACCCTAGCCAGATAACGTGCGGTCAAATCAACCGGAAATAATGGCCGAGCCGGATTAAAAATAACCACAGGAAGTGCACTCAACATGGCGACAGACCCAACCACCCTAAATAAAGACCGCTTCATGACGCATCCATCCAACGAAACCAGAACAGAAACTCCCGCAATAAGTAACGGATAATAGGGAATAACCAATCGGGAAGCGGCTTCCCCTCCCATTTTGGACATGTAGACCATTAGCGCCACCCCTGCCCCCGCAGTTATCCATAACGCCTGCCTGCTTCGCCTAATTCGAATATTTTTTCGAGCTAATAAAGCCCATAAACCAAAGCCAGCCATTATTCCGACACCTGTCGTCACACCCAGCCCCACTCCCGTTATCTCCTCCATTGGGATTTCTCCCGTTGTAATATTAAATCGGGGGAAACCACGCACGATGCGTGCTTTTAATTTGGCAGGAAGGATCTCACCCCAGGGTATTGGTTTAGGCCAAACCGGTGGCGCCAAATTATCCACCGTTATTTGAAGCGAGTTCCCCGCGATTCCGCTGACCGGATCGGATAATCTGAACTTCGCCTTATTTGCAGGATCTCCGGTATAGTCCCCAGAGTAATGAATGTTCAGCAGGGCCACGGGTAAGAATGAAACTATTGCGGCAACAAGCAAGGTTCCCACCAACAGGAATGGGGATTTCACCTCCAATAGAAATTTGCGATTGAAAAAAATCGTGGCCAGCCAGGGTAGCGCGAGAGGAATATTGGAAACCTTGGCCCCGGTTAACAGGGCAATAGAAAGACAGGAGAGGGCAAGATTTTTTCCGACGAAAGATTCCTTTGCCTTAAAGGCATAGTGCAGAGAAGCCAGTAGGTAAACCGAGGTAAAAGAATCGTTGCCCGCGCTCCCCGCCTGAAGAAGGTAACAATAACCGCACGGAAGAACCCACATCCACCACCAACTGACCCGCTTGCTGATTCCCAGATTGCTAAAAACGGAAAAAACAAGACCGGGTAAAAGTAAAAAAGAGATGAAGTTGATGAGAAAAAAAAGCCGGTCCGTCTTGAAAAAAACGAACAATGGGGTCATCAACCATTCAATTCCTATGGCGCTATAATTCATCCGCACATTGATGCTTTGAATCCAATTCCATTTTTGATCCCAGCACCAGTGCAACACACGAGGGAAGCGATAGGTTAGATAATCATAGTTACTGGGGTGGTAGATAAGGCCCCCAATAAAAACCAAGCTCGCAAGCATGAGCCATATTTTAGGAAGCAGCCAACGAGACCGGATGATGTTCACCCTGAACAAGACTGGTTTTTGTCCAAAAAAACCAAACTGTTTTCGAAAAATAATCAATCCACCCAAAAATAAAGCAAACGCGATGGCATATCCCCACCGGTTGAGACATCCCAACCACGATAAAACCCAGCCGGCAAAAGAACACCACCCAGAAAATAAAATCCAAAGCGCGGTCCAATCAATGCCACTCCTCTTGCCGAGCTTTTCCATGTTAACGATCACGAAAGGGGGTTGGTAATCTCTGAAATTCTTATGCCTTGGCAATGACCAGAAGACTTTGACCCAAAGGCGGACGCATCAATTTCTTTTCCCAAGCATGCACGAAGGGAAGAAGATACCCATCATAAAACTTCACTGTCCAAACTTCAAAAGAAGTTTTTTTGAGAACACAAAAATTCATCCACCAGGCGAAATAGCCCAGACCGTTATAGTAGCACAGCAGGTCAATTTGAAATCCCGCCTTTTCCAGTAATCCACGCAATTCAAAAGAGGTATATCGCCGATAGTGGCCAAACAACCGGTCAATGGGAGCGTAGATCGATGGGCAAGCCGGGACGAAAAGACAAAGCATCCCTCCCGGTTTCAGAAGTTGCTTCATTTTATGCAACGCACTCAGATGATCGTCGATATGTTCCAAAACATTGACGCAGACGATGCCGTCGTAAACCGGCAGCGAGTCGAGGTCATCCACCGTACCACAAATACAGCGGATGTTCATTTTCTGCTCTAATAACCTATGATATAATTTTAATTCTGGCTCAAGGACATCGACCGCCTCCACTTGGGGCAAACCAGCCAATTCTCTGGTTATTTGTCCGATCCCGGCTCCAACTTCGAGAATCCTGCCTCGTAAATAGGGGGAAAATTCGTTTATGAGGTAGCGCCGATAATTCACCGCAAGCTGAAGAACCTCAAATTCAAAATCTTTGCTGGTGGCCCACTCGTTTATCACTCCGGTCGATTTGTTCATCCGTTGTTGCTTTATTTGACCAGATTATATTTGAGGATGGAAAAAAAAGCCCAAACACCGTCGCGCCACCCTATTTTTTTCCCTTCTTCATAGGTTCGTCCATAATAGGAAATAGACACCTCGTATATTCTCAACCGTGGGACGAATCTTGCCAGTTTAGCGGTAATTTCCGGCTCAAAACCAAATCGGTTTTCCTCGATATTAATTTTTTGAATTATGTCTCGCCGAAAGGCCTTAAATCCCGTTTCCATGTCCGTCAGATTCAAATTTGAAACCATGTTGGACAGCATAGTCAGAAAATAATTGGCAACAGCATGCCAATAATAAAGAACCCGGTGTGCTTCCGCGCCAAGAAACCGGGAACCATAAACCACATCGGCCACGCCATTTAAAATAGGAGCCAGTAATTTACCGTATTCCGCAGGATCGTATTCCAAATCGGCATCCTGCACGACGACCACGTCCGCAAGCGCTTCCTTGAAACCTGTTCGCAAAGCAGCTCCCTTACCCTGATTGGTTTTATGCTCAAACAAACGTATGCGCTTATCGCTTTTCGCAAGCTTCTGAAGAACGTCCCACGTTTTGTCGGTCGAACAATCATTGACCACAATCAATTCCTGCACCACGGGCTGCTCCAACACGCGACGGACAATTTCAGACACGGTCAATTCCTCGTTATAGACCGGCATGACTACGGACAAGTAAGGCACGGTTGATTTTTTTACTTTGACCATAGATGAATATTTCGATGGAGCGAAAAAACGTCCACCCTCATGCGCACATTGACTGAAGATTTACTCCTTCAAGATGCACCCGTACCATTAGAATGACCATGTCTGCTTTGTTTGTACCCGGCCAGCATCATTTTTCCACGCTTAAATTTTGTTTGCCTGCGTGGGAATTCCAGGACCAAGAAAAATTGTCGCACACCGCACTTTTTGGATTAACGAAACTGCTGTTTTAACTCGCAAACGCTCCCCTGGCTTGGGCATCCTTGACTCATTGATGGTTGCCACTCCTCCGCGCATAAACGTCCTCGGTATCGGAGTGCATGCTCTTAATCTCAAATCCGCCGTTGCCGTGCTGCAAAAAGCGATCGAGAGCAAAACCAAGGGGTAC
>Ga0206954_1251_pt1 | contig 11409 bp, 9 predicted proteins | sample Alteio_BWOrgHeat_37_FD_153250 | JGI IMG/M metagenome (GOLD analysis project Ga0206954, IMG submission 153250) | Enriched cells from forest soil in Barre Woods Harvard Forest LTER site, Petersham, Massachusetts, United States -... | ecosystem: Environmental > Terrestrial > Soil > Temperate forest > O...
GCAGGCGCTGTTGCCGCGGTTGAGCTCGGTGATTTGGCCTTCGGGATCCCCGCCGTGCATGGTGTGGCAGGTGAGGCACTGGAGTCGGTGACCGGGTGGCCCGGCCTGATAGCATTTCGAGCGGAGGATGCCCTGGTATTCGTAAGCGGTGAGGCGCGGAGATCCGTTGGACCAGAAGCGTGAGGCAAAGGAGATATGAGCGAAGGAAGTAAGGTTGGAGATGGGTTCGAAGAAAACGCTGAGATCATCACCGGGGTTGTAGGGATCACCACGGGAGACGAGTTCATCGATGCGATCGATGGGACGGGGGAGGCGCTGGCCGTGGCAATGACCGCAGATCATGAGCGCGCGGTCCGAGTCGATCTTGAGCGGGTTGACGATCGAGGTGGCGGGGTTATGGGCGACGCGCCAGGCGGTGCGGGTGACTGGGGAGGAGGCAGTTTCCTCGTGGTGCGCGGCAGGACCGTGACAAGCGCCGCAGGCGATGCCGAGTTCGCTCACTTCGGTTTCGAAGGAGTTTTGGGTTTTGGAATAGTGGGGTTGTGCTTTGACGTTGTGGCAGAAGACGCAGTTTCCATCCCAGAGGGCCTGGTGTTGAAAGTAGTTGGTGGAATCCGGGTAGAAAAAGGAGCCGTTGAGGTGGAGCCAGCGGTGGTTGACGAGGTCGTAAGCGACGGGGAGACGTTCAAAGCGGCCGGGGAGCCGGGTGAGATATTGTTCCATGCGACGAGAGCCGACCACGCGATCGATGGAGAAAGAGCGGGGAGGTGAGCCGGGAGAATCGAGCAGCAAGCGGAAGCCATTCTGATTGCTGGAGAGGGAGGCGGTGACTCCGAGGTAGGTGAAGGAGTTGGACCGCGCGAAGTCACCCAGGACGGTGCCGGGGCGCGCTTCGCGGGTCATACGGCTGTGATGCGTTGCCGCCCAGGATTGGAAATGATTGGAGTGACAATTGGCGCAGGAGAAGGAGGGGAGATAATCGGCGTCCGCATGGCCGGCTCGGATGCCGGTGAATCGCGGGCGGAGGAGAGCGGCGAGAGAGGAGGTCAATGCGAGGGCGAGGAGAGTCAGGCAGACGGCGCGCATGGGTCGACGAGAAGGAAACGATTCGGTGGGCGCGAGTGATAATCCAGTCCGGGCTTGACGGGTCGGGGGAATTTGATTGCATAGCGGATATGATAAGGAAAGTTTTTTTCGCGGTGACGGCGGCGGTTTTGGCGATGGGGCTCACCGCATGCGTCAACACGGTTGAGGGAGGCAAGACGCCGGGTGTGCCGTTTGTGCGGGACTCGTTTGAGGGGCGTTACGACCGGCCGTTGGACCAATGTTTTGAGTCGGCGAAAGAAGCGATTGCGGCCAAGGGCCAGTTGGTGAGTGACAGCACCCTGCATGGGCAGACCAACGTGGTGAAGACGGTGATGGGCAGAGTAAACCAGCGGACCGTTTGGGTGCGGGTTGAGGCGTTGCAACCGCGAGTGACCTCGGTGATTGTTCAGGCGCGAACAGCGGGCGGCACGACGGATCTGCCCCTGACTCACGAAATCGAGAAGGACATCGCGCTGCGATTAACGACTCGGTGAGCTGCGTTTGAGCCCGACGTCCTGCTCGTATTCGCCGAGTTTGACGGGTTCATTCTGGCCGCGGGCTTTGATTTCGAGTTTGAGCAGGGCGAGCCGGTTGCGGGCGATGTCGGCGGCGGCGAGTTGAGGGTCGCGATCGATGATGCGCTGGAGGGTGGCGCGGACGGTTTCGTAATCGGCACCGGAGCGGACCTGGAGATCGGCGAGTAAATTGAGCCATCGCACGACCAATTTGGCGGGCTGGCTGGGTTGAGTGATGAGTTGTTCGAGTTGATCGGCGGCGAGGTCCAGCCGTTGATAATGTTCGATGTAAAGCACAGCGAGTTTTTCGCGCGCCTCGCTGTCGAGGGGATGCAGTTCGAGGTGTTTGAGGTATTCCACCGCAAGTTCGGCAGGGCTGGTTTCGGCAGGACGAAGCGAGGCGGAATCGTCGCGCAAGCCGATGTTTTGAGAACCTTCGATTACGGTGTAGGTTTTGTTTTCTGCGATGGCAAAGCGTTTTTCAGCGTCGCTGAGGTGGGCGATGCGTTGGGCGGCGCCGAGAGATGATTCGGTGTCGGGGAAGAGTTGGATGATTCGTTCGAGGTCACGGCGGGCGGCCTCGGGATCGTGGCCGACGCTGAGATGCCAATCGGCGAGGGAATAAAGCGCGAAGGTGATGTTTTTAGGAGAATGTCCCGGTTGGGCGCAGAGATGGTCGATGGTTTGTTCGGTGGAGGCCAGGTCCTGGAGATTTTCGGCCTGAATTTGGGCGAGGAATAGTTGACCTTCAACATCGGTTGGGAACCGATCCAATTGTTTGCGGATTTCGACAATGGCCTCGAGGTATCGGCCGCGTTTGTGGCGCGCATGGGCCGTGGAATAGGCCGGGCGCGGTTCGGGTTCCTGGCTTCCGCCGTCGTAAAGGGATCCGATGGGATTGGCGACGAGGCTGGCGAGTTCACGGCGCCAGGTGATCGCGAGGGCGAGGCCGCACACGGCGGTCAGAGGGATGCCGGTGAAGGCGCCTCCATAGCCTCCTTTGGCGACGATGGGCCCGGCGACGTAAAAGAGCACGCCGAGCATGACGCCCGTGATGATCCATTTAAAGATCGCGCGGGCGGGATCTTCGGCGTGGCGGACGGTGACCACGATGAACCAACCGATGGCGCCGGCGAAGAAAGCGATGATGAGGAAGCCGCGGATGAAATGAGCGGTAGCGCTCATGGCTCAAGCCTTTTGGCGGATGATATGGTCGGGATGACGAGCGCGGCTCAGTGCCGTGTCGTAGGTGATGAGGCACTTGCAATAAAGGTCGTAAAGACAATTGTCCATCAGAGTCATGCCCTCCTTACGCCCGGTTTGGATGGTGTTCTCGAGGTGATGCAGTTGATTTTCGCGGATGAGATTGCGGACGGCGCCGTTGGCGACGATGAGTTCGTAGGCCAGGACGCGCCGGGTGCGGTCGGCGGCGGGGAGGAGGTCCTGGGCGATGATGCCCTGGAGTGCGTTGGACAACTGGAGGACGATTTGGCGTTGGGAGCTGCCTTCGAAAACGCCGATGATGCGTTCCAGGGCGTGTGAGACATTGGGAGAATGCATGGTCGCCAGGACGAGATGACCGGTCTCGGCCGCGGTGAGGGCGGTGGAGATGGCCTCGAAATCGCGCATTTCACCCACGACAATGACATCGGGGTCCTGGCGCAGGACATGGATGAGGGCGTGGTTGAAGGAATGGACGTCGGTGAGGACTTCCTGCTGAACGACGATGGCGCGTTTGTTTTCGTGCACGAACTCGATGGGGTCCTCGATGGTGACGATCTTGCAGCGGCGCTCGCTGTTGATGAGATCGACCATGTAATTGAGCGTCGTGGTCTTGCCGGCGCCCGTCGGGCCGGTGACCAGGACGAGCCCGTTGGGTTTGCGGGCGAGTTCGTCGATTTTATCGGGCAGTCCGAGTTGTTGGCGGGACGGGATCCGGTCGCCGCAAAAGCGGAAACTCATTTCCGGGTGCCCGTTGCGGCGGTAGAAGGTGGCACGGACGCGGCCGGCGGCCGGGTGCAGGAGGGAGATGCAGAGTTCCCATTCCTGGTCGAATTTTTTCTGTTGTTGGGAGTTCAGGAGGCTGGCGGTGATTTGTTCGGCTTCCTGCTGGGAGAAGGCGTCCTCGTCGGCGATGATGATTTCACCGTTGACGCGGAACGCGGGCGGGACACCGGCGACGAGATGCAGGTCCGAGGCGTCGTACTCGGAGGCGGCGGTGAGGAGTCGATCGAGGGTGGGGGAGCTCATCTAAAAATCCGCCGCCACCAGCCGCGGAACCGGCGGCCGAGACTGCTGGCCTCGGACAGGCGGGCGAGCGCGCGATCCGCCTCGACGGACTGCGGATTCAGTTGCCGTGCCTGGGCGAGGGATTTGGCTGCCGGCGCGAGGAGGCCGAGTTCACTTTGGCATTGGCCGAGTTCAAGCCAGAGGAGGAAATGGCCCGCATTCCACTCGAGCGCCTGCTGAAGCAGTTTCATGGCGAGTGCGAACTGCTGGTAGTAGAGGCGGATGCGGGCGGCAAGCCAGTTGACGAACCAGTTCCGCGGGGCGAGCAGCAGGGCTTTTTCGAAGCAATAATCGCTGCGGGATTCCTCGCGCGCCAGCAGGACGTCACCGCGGGCGAGCCAGACGTAGGGGGTATCGCCGCGTTCCTCGATGGCGGCGTCGGAGAAAGCGAGCGCTCCGGCGAGGTCGCCAATCCGGCCGAGGGCCACCGCTTTGGCAGCGAGCAGTTCGGGCTCGTGGGGGAATCGTTCGAGAGCCTTATCGGCCCAGAGTTTGGCTTCGCTAAATTCGCCCAGCTCGATGAGCATGCGGACCTGGCCGGTCCAGGCGGCGGCGTTTTCAGCATTGAACTCGAGAACTTTGGAATAGAGCCGCAGGGCTGTCTCAAACAGGCCATTCTCGAAGGCGGAACCGGCTTCGGCAAAGTAGTAAGACTCGTCCTTGACCAGAGGCTTTGTACCGTGCCCGTGATCTTCCGACTCGCCGCCCAGCTCAAGGTTGACAAACCGGCTCATGCGCGAAGGCAAAAGGGAAGTCCGCTTCCACCCGCTGGTGTCAATGTATACTCCAAGGGCAGTGGAAAACCAATGGTTTTGCTGGAATCAGTTTGAATTGAGAGTTTAGACCGTCTGAGCGCGGTGTCGTCACGCGTGGGTTGGGCGATTTGATGGATCCGTAGCCGAACCGACCGGTTCATGGGCCGATGACACAATCGCCGGCTTCAAATGCCGGGCGAGGCGCTCGGCGCCAGGCGCGGCCGGTCCAGAACTCGGCGCGGAGCTCGTCGTCGAGCCGGGCCGGGATGCCGGTGGCCCGGAATGCGGCCACGCAGAGCGCCTCGAAACCGCGCGGATTGGTGAGCTGGCGGCGCCAGATTTGCTCGATGACGAGCGGCAGGTGGTCTCCGGGGGCGACGGTAACTCGGGCGCGCAGATGATTTGAGATGACTTGCGCCGCCGCATCGGCGGACTTCAAGTTGCGAACTCGAGGATAAAGGCTTTCCCAAAGAATGCGACGCCAGCGGCGAGGGCCGTCAACGGCGTCATCGATTGCGGGCGAGAGCACGTGTTGGGTGAAGAATTCGTCGGAGCATTTCGAAGGTGAGAGCTGACGATTGTAACGGGCGAGATCGAGGTGTTGGAGCAGGGTCGAAAGCCGGGCCTTAGGCCAACCGCCGAGGTTTGCCAGGAAATCGAAATCGGCGGCCGCTGCAGATTGGACGAGCAACGCGCGCGCGAACTTGAGGGTTAAAGCTGAGACGGGGAGGAAAAAGGGCAGCAGGTGGAACGCAGTCTGGATGGTAGCGGCGAGGGCAAGTGCAGTCGCGGCGAGGCGGAGGGAGCTGCGCCCAGGCCGAGGGATGACGACGTTCGGTTGCCGCTGGCTTGGAGCGGCGCTTTGTCTCCGGAGCCAACCCCAATAGCAAAGCCAGGCGAAGGCGGGCAATTCATAAAACCAAATTGGAGTCGCGCTCGTTCGCCACTCGTTGATCGAAGGGTTTGCGGGCAGCGCGCCGGGGCCGTCGAGTTCGGCGAGGCAGGCCTCGGCGATGCCGCGAAAGACGAGAGGCTGCGAGTCGGCGAAGTCGTGACCGACGCTGGAGAGGCTGTGGAGTCTAACGGGAATTTTCTGGTGTCGGAGATACGAGACGAGGTGTTCGGCTGGATTCGGGCCGGCCAATTCCTCCTGATTCCAATGCAACAGCAGGATTCGAAGTCTGGGGGCGAAATCTGGAGAGCCCGTGTGGGCGTGGAGAGTTGGGGCCGTGTCGGGTGCGGGATCGCTGGTGGTGCTAAGCAGCACCAGCACGGGCGGCGCTAATTTCGGGTGACGGCCGATAAAGCTGAGGGCGTGCTGGATGCCGAGGCCGAACCCGACCACGACGAATCGATCGCGGTCGAGAGCGAATTTTTGTTCGAGGTGTTTTAGCAGGGCCAGGAGTTGAGATTCGGACGTGTCGAGACTGGTTTGATCGTAGTCGATGCCGATGGCGGTGAATCCCAATTCGGCCATAGCTCGGAGGTCATTGGCGTTGGAATGCGGGTCGCCGTTGACGCCGGGCAGGAACAGGACAACTGGTCGTGGCCGCTTCGAGGATTTGGCGCTGATTTGAAAGCAGCGCACTTTGGGTCCCTGGGGAGTGGCAATGGCGAATTCGCGTCGTTCGAACGGATCGGAAACGGACGCCCACCGCAAAGTGCCCGCGAAGGCCAAAAGGTTGAAAACCGTCAGGCAGGCAGCAAAAGAGCGGCGCGAAGTAGTGATCAGGGTCCGCCAACACATCCTGTCCGACGCTGGCGTGGGGTTGAGCCGGCGTCAATACAAACTGAACGGTCGCTGAGAATTGCGGGACCGCGCGCGGATTAATTCATTTGATTGATTCGACTGTCGTGCTGCGCTTGCCCCCATGAGTCGGGTTCAGGAAACGGGTTGGATGGCTCAGCGCTTTTGAGTTCGCCCGCAATTCGTTCGAAGAGCTTTACAGCTTCGAGGCAGGTTTTGCCATTCATGCCCTGGACCTGGAGGTGAACGCTGCCGTTGGGTTCGATGATGATATTGAATTCGTGCTGAGGCATGTCAGGTAGAGCAGAGTCGGACTCTGAGACGTATGGAGTGGTCGAGCTCGGTTTGATCCTCGATCAGGACGAGACCGCGCTGGCGGATTTCATCGCGGAACCGCTGATAAACGTATTGCTGAACGATGCGCTGGCTGAGTTCGTGGCCCAGGTTGTACAAGGCCTCTTCGGTCTGCTCCGAACTGCAGAGTTGCAGGTAGGGGCGACAGCGCGAATCGCGAGAAAGGGTGACCGTCAATCCCAAGCGGCCGAGGGTGATCGACGGGTGCGGGCCGACCGAGGGGCCGGCGAATTCGGAAGGGGCGAGGCAAAGCGGGACGCGATATTCAGCGGTGGGAGAGGTTTCGGTCAAGGGGGCTTGGAATTCGTAGCCGAGGGCGCCTGCGGCGGCGGCGACGGCGAGGTAGAAGGCGGGCCATGCAGCCACAGCAATCGGGGCGGTGATGCCGACAGCGCTCACAAGACGCACCGGGAATTAGCGGTCACGAGAATTTGGACCGCGGACGGGCGGCGGGCTCACGGACGGATGGTGAGTTTCGGTTGGTGCAGGGGAGGGAGCCTAGTGCGCGTGGGCGCTTGGACGGTACGGAAGCGGGCGGGATGGGTGCGAAAAGAACGGCTCGATTTTCGTGAACGGATGGACACCTTGTTTGCGCGAGCAGTCCGTGGCATGGGAATTGCCTTCGTTCCCACGAAGAAATGAAAGATCGCTTAAACGAGATCGCGCATGTGGCCCTCGATTTGGATGGCACGGTGTACCGCGGGCGGACGATGTTCGAGACGTCGCTGCCGTTTCTCGAGCTGTTGACGCGGCTGGGGGTGGGGTACACGTTTCTGACAAACAATCCTTCAAAGAACACGGCGGAGTATCTCAAACATCTCGCGGCGCTGGGGATTCGGATTTCTGCTGAGCAGCTTTACACGTCGACACAGGCGACGGTGGAGTTTCTAGCCGAGCAGCGGCCGCGGTTGCGGCGGTTGTTCATTTTGGGAACGGCGGGGATGGCGGCGGAGTTCGCGGCGGCGGGTTATGGTTTAGCGGAGGACGATCCGGCGGACGAACCGGACGCCGTGGTGGTGGGGTTCGACCTGACGTTAACGCACGCGCGGCTTTGTCGGGCGGCCTGGTGGATTTCACGGGGGAAGGAATATTTCGCGACGAATCCCGATCGGGTGTGTCCGACGGATGAGGCGACGGTTTTGGTGGACTGCGGGTCGATCGTCGCGGCGTTGCAAGCGGCGACCGGGGTCTCGCCGGCGGCGGTGATGGGCAAGCCGGATCCAGGCATGATCCGAGGGATTCTGCGCCGGCACGGTTTGGAGCCGGGACAACTGGCGATGGTGGGCGATCGGTTGAGCACAGATATTGCGATGGCGCGGCGGTCGGGGGCCTTGGGAGTGCTGGTGTTGACGGGGGAAGCGACAGCGGCGCAGGCAGCGGCGGCCGATCCTGCTCCCGACCTGGTGGTGGCCGACCTGGCGGAGTTGGGCGCTCGATTTCAAAGTCGGCGCGGAGTGAAGGCTCCGGCATGACCGTGGCAACGCGAGCAGTCGGGCCAGGGGACGCGAGTCGGTCGGCCGTGGAGACGCGCGCGCGAACCGTACAAGCATTTGCCGGAGGTGAATTGGACCTTCTGGTTTTGGGGGGAGGAATTGTGGGAGCAGGGGTGGCGAGGGACGCCGCGTTGCGTGGGTTGCGGGTCGGTTTGGTGGAGCAGCACGACTTTGCCTACGGAACGAGCAGTCGATCCAGCCGATTATTGCACGGGGGCATTCGATACCTGGCGCAGGGCCGACTGGGACTGGTTCGAGAGGCGAGCCGCGAGAAAAAGATATTACAACGGATTGCACCGCACCTGGTGCAACCGATGCCGTTTCTGTTTCCGACCTACCGTGAGAACCGAAACTGGGTGTTGTGGCAGCTCAAGGTCGGCGTGAAGCTCTATGACTTTTTGTGTGGCGGGAGAAATTTTGAGGCTTCGAGCTGGCTGGGACGTTCGGAGGTGCAGGGGAGGATTCCAGGTTTGCGGTCCGATGGCTTGGAAGGCGCGGTTCGATACTTTGACGGGTTTACCAATGACGCGCGGCTGGTGCTGGACACCTTACGCTCGGCGGCGGGTGCAGGAGCTTTGGTATTGAACTATTGCCGGTTCATCGATGGACGGCGGGAGAAACTCTGGCGGTGTCGGCTGAAGGACGAGCACGCGGGGGTGGAGTTGGAGGTCGGAGCGCGGGCGGTGGTGAACGCGACGGGGCCGTGGGCGGAGACGGTGCCTCACAGCCGGGTAAAGCTGCGACTCACCAAGGGAGTCCACTTGATCGTGGACCGGCGGCGGTTCGGGATCGGCGAAACGATAGTGATGACGCAGGGAAAGAGGATTCTGTTCGCGATACCGTGGGGTGATCGAACCGTGCTGGGGACGACGGACACCGACTTCAGGGATAAGCCCGAGAATGTCCGGCCGACAGTGGAAGACGTTGAGGAAGTGTTGGCGGTAGTGAATCGGTTTTTCCCGCAGCTCGGCCTGGGTGCGGGTGATTTGCTGGGAGCATGGGCGGGGTTACGACCCTTGATCGCGGACCCGCATGGCAAGCCTTCGGATATATCTCGTTCGCATGAGATCCGGGAGGCGGAGCCATTTTGGTGGGACGTGGCGGGAGGTAAACTGACCACGTACCGGCTGATGGGGGAACAAACTGTGGATCGGGTGTTACGGCGATTAGGACGCTGGACAACTTGTCGAACGGCGGAAGAACCGTTGTTGGGGAACGGCGCCGTGGAGGGCGTGAGCGGGCTGATTCCTCCCGGGTTCAGTCCGGGGCTGGTTGAACATTATTGTGCGAACGAATGGGCCCTGCATCTCGAAGACGTGCTGATTCGCAGGAGCGGCTGGTATTATTATGATCGGAACCGCGCGGCGGCAGTGGCTGAGGAGAGTGGGCGACTCATGGCCGGCGTGCTGGGCTGGTCGGAGGAGTTGCGGGAAACAGAAATGGCTGCGTGGCGTCGGCGGGTAGATGAGGACGCGTTGGCTGTGGCGCGCGACCGGGAGGATCGGGGGCCAGCGAGGGTGGCGTCGCTCTAGGTGGTCGAAGAGGAACGTTCGCGGGATTTGGTCTGGGACTCCGCGGCGAGCAACACCTCGACGAGTCCGGGGATGGTATGGGTACGGGCTTCGACGGTCGGCTCCAGGCCGAGAGCGGCAATGGCTTTGGAGGTTTCGGGCCCGATCGAGGCCAATTTGAGCTGGGGAAATTTTTGGGTGAGCGTGGGGAGGTCAAACCGGGCATGAAAGTTTTCGACCGTGGAACCGCTGGTGAACGTAACCCAATCGGCGCCCTGTTCGGTGAAGCGAGCGGCGCCGCCGGTGATGTCAGCGGTTTCGGGGACGGTACGGTAGCAGGGGATATCATCGACGATGGCGCCGCAAGCTTCGAGGGCAGCGGGGAGTTCGCGGTTGGCGACCTCAGCTCGCAGCAGGCAGATTTTGAGATTCTCGATGCTTTCAAACTCGGCGAAGGCTTCGGCAACTGCGGAAGCAAGGGCATCGTCGGGCATGAGATCCACCTGGAGGTGAAGCTCTTTGAGTTTGTTGGCGGTGGCCGGTCCGACAGCGGCAATGCGGGCGCCACCCAGATCGCGGAGATCGTGAAAGCGTCGGAAGAAGTAATCGAAGAAAGTTGAAACGCCGTTTGGGCTGGTGAAGACCAGCCAGTCATAGGAGTTGAGCTCGAGGAGGGCGTCGATGATGCCTTGTCGGTTGACTGGAGGTTCGATGCGGATGATGGGAAGTTCGAGGACGTCGGCGCCGAGGTCTCGCAGGCGGGCGGAGAGCTGGCTGGCCTGGCTGCGCGAACGGGTGACGACAATGCGGCGGCTGAACAGAGGACGGCGTTCGAACCAGTTGAGTTTGTCTCGCAAGCGGACGACCTCGCCGATGACGGCGACGGTGGGAGGCTCGATTTTCGCAGCGGCCGCGGCAGCGCCGATGTCGGCGAGCGTTCCGGCGACCGACTGTTGGCGCCCGGTCGTTCCCCAGCGGACCAGGCTTACCGGGGTCTCGCGTTGCATCCCGTGGGCGATGAGGGTTTCGGCGATGTGCCCGATGCGGTCGGTGCCCATCATGACGACCTGGGTGCCCGGGGTGGCGGCCACCTGTTTCCAATCGATGCTGGAGGATTCCTTGGCCGGATCTTCGTGGCCGGTGATCAGGGTGATTCGTGAGCAATAGTTTCGGTGGGTCAACGGGACACCGGCGTAGGAAGGCACCGCGACGAATGACGAGACGCCAGGGACGACTTCAAAGGCCACGCCGGCGTCAGCGAGTTCGAGGGCTTCTTCGCCGCCGCGGCCAAAGACATACGGATCGCCGCCCTTGAGGCGAACGACCGTTTTCCCTTCGCGCGCTTTGGTGATCAGGAGGGTGTTCAGTTCGGCTTGCGGCCGGGTGTGATCGCGGGCGCGCTTGCCGCCGTAAAGGATTTCCGCGGTGGAGGGCGCGAGCCGCAACAACTCGGGATTGACGAGGGCGTCGTAGACGACGACATCGGCGCGAGCCAAAAGCTCCGCGCCGCGCAGGGTGAGAAGCCCGGCGTCGCCGGGGCCGGCCCCGACCAGATAAACAGTACCGCGTTTCAAGCGGGAGGGAGGGTATGAAAAACCTGAGCCGGAAGAAAGAGCGGGGCGGCCTTGGCCGATAAAGGCTGGCCAAGAGGAGCGCGGG
>Ga0206954_1252_pt1 | contig 11383 bp, 7 predicted proteins | sample Alteio_BWOrgHeat_37_FD_153250 | JGI IMG/M metagenome (GOLD analysis project Ga0206954, IMG submission 153250) | Enriched cells from forest soil in Barre Woods Harvard Forest LTER site, Petersham, Massachusetts, United States -... | ecosystem: Environmental > Terrestrial > Soil > Temperate forest > O...
CCGGGGAGAAGTAGGCCGGAGCCAGCGCGATCAGAAACGGATTGATGAGCAGGAAACCGCCAAGCAGAACCTTGGCCAGCCAATGCCGGTCCGAAAAGATTTGTCGGAAGCCGTCCTTTTGATCGCAGAAACGTGTTGCGGTAAAAGATTTCATGGATGCTTTATATTACAACAAATTCGCGAAAAGATGTCGATTGCGTCAAGGCAAAGATTTAGGAAAGTGTTTCGAAATAATTTTATTACGAGAGATGCGTTTATGAAGATCACCTTTCCTTATTTAATTATAGTCCGAGTGACTTCCGTTCTCGGGATTGTCGTTCATCTATTTTACTTTTAGGCTGCCCGCGATGGAAAAGCCGAGACCTTGGTTGGTTATTGCCCATCCCGGGCATGAATTACGGGTGTTCCATTGGTTGGAACTTTATCACCCCCCATGTTCTGATCTGGACCAATGGATCAGGCACCACGGGTTTATCTCGTTTGGATTCTACGCGCCGATTGATCAACGCCGCCTGCGAAGTTCACTTCCATCGCACCGGATGCAAATTTTCCAATCTTGATTTTCTTTTGGCGGGCAAGCCCGATGCCCCAGAGACAACAACGTCCGGCGGTATCCGTCTGGTTTTAGATGAAGCTGCGGTCGAACGAAAACCGCCAGTGCATAGTCATGCAACCGTTTCGCTGGCTTTGCGCTTGGTCTCGAGCTCTTCCCAACGGATGTAGCCGGTCTTGATTCGTTCCTCCAAAAGAGAAACTTCGCCTTTGAGTTTTGGAACCATTTCGGGTGATTTTTGATAAAGGTCTGGCTCCCAAAGACGCGTCGTGAGATCGGCTTTTTCGGTTTCCCATTGATCAATCAACGCGGGAAGTTCCTCCAGTTCGCGCTGTTCTTTTTTGAGGAATTTGACCGGTTTCTTGGTCGCAGGCATAGGCGCAAGCTTTGCTTCGGTTTTAGGCTCAAATGGAATCTCCTTGAACGGAACGGGTTTGACGGCGCGTTGCCGAATCCAATCCTCGTAGCCGCCCGTGTACTCGCTGATGCGTCCCGCCCCTTCAAAGACCAGCGTGCTCGTCACCACGTTATCCAAAAACGCACGGTCATGGGAAACGAGCAAGAGGGTGCCGGTGTATTCGAGTAGCAATTCTTCCAACAACTCGAGCGTTTCGGCATCGAGATCATTTGTCGGTTCATCCATGACGAGAACATTGGCCGGTTGGAGAAAAAGCCGGGCGAGAAGAAGTCGGTTGCGCTCGCCACCTGAAAGCATTTTTGCCGGCATTCGGATGCGATCCGCACGAAAAAGAAAATCCTGAAGATAACTGTGAATATGTCGCGGACGATCCTGAAAGGTAACGGTCTCGGCATCGCCTGCCACGTTTTGCGCAACGGTTTTGGCATTGTCGATTTGCCCACGCAATTGATCCAGATAGACAACCTGCAGGTTTGTGCCGAGTTTGACCGAGCCCGATTCGGGTGTGAGTTGTCCCAGCAACAATTTTAACAGCGTGGTCTTGCCCCCACCGTTCGGACCAATGATACCGATCTTGTCTCCCCGCCAAATGGTGGTCGTGAAGTCTTGCACAATCGGTGCATCCCCATAACTGAAGCTGATTTCTTTCGCTTCGATGACTTTTTGACCCGACATGCTGCCGGTTTGGAGTTCGATACGCGCCGTTCCTTCACGTTGACGACGCTCGCCCCGTTCCTTGCGCATCGCTTGCAGGGCGCGCACGCGGCCCTCGTTTCTCGTGCGACGTGCCTTGACACCCTGCCGCAGCCAGACTTCTTCCTGGGCGAGCTTTTTGTCAAAAGCGGCCCATTGTTTTTCCTCGGCGTCGAGACTCTGGGCTTTGCGCTCCAGATAGGTGTCGTAATCGCAGGCCCAACTCGTGAGGCGGCCTCGGTCCAACTCCACAATGCGGGTGGCGAGTTTGCGCAGGAAGGTGCGGTCGTGTGTGACAAAGAAAAGTGTGATCTTCGAATTCAAGAGAAATTGCTCGAGCCAGAGAATGGAATCGAGATCGAGATGATTGGTCGGCTCATCCAGCAGCAAAATATCGGGTTGGCCCGCCAGGGCCCGGGCGAGCAGCACACGGCGTTTTAAGCCTCCTGATAGGGCGGGGAATTCATGGTGCATCGGCAGACCCATTTCAGCCGCGAGATCTTCTAGGCGAATATCGGTCTGCCATTCTTCCTCGTGACGGTCGGGGCGCAGGCCGGAATGAATCACCTCGTTCACGGTGCCCGTGATATCATCCGGAATCTCCTGAATGAGGCGTGTCATCATCGCCGCATCAGGTCGAATAATTTCACCATCGTTGGGTGTTTCTTCGCCCGTGATAATGCGCATCAGGCTGGTCTTGCCCGCACCGTTGCGCCCCAACAAACAGATGCGCTCGCCCGCTTCAACTTGAAAATCAATTTGATCAAGAAGAGGGGCCGAACTGTATTTGAGTGTGACTTGGCGGAGTTGAAGTAGCGGCATGGTAAGAGGACGAGGGCCGGTGACTATAGTAGATTTCTTCGCTCCAGCCTAAGCTAAAATAATCCCAAATTCTCTTCAGCAAAATCGCAGAAAGCCGTTCCACTTGAATATTGACCCAAGCTACGAAAGACTCTCTTGTTTCAAACGCATTATCCCAAAACATTTTCATGGACGCTCCACAGAACGATCTTCCAAGCATCTCCGATTCCAATCCGGGGTGGATGGACCGTTCCCTGCCCCGGATCTTTCGCCTTTTTGTTCTCGTAGCCATAACCCTGATCCCCACTTGCTACATCATCGGGCACTACAATCCACAACAGAAATTCACGAGCCTCATTTTATTCGGCTCAGAGTTCCAAAATCGAGTTTTACCCGAGATCAAGTTACTCAATCCCGCAGTCGACTCACCTTACGGATACGATGGGCAGTTTTACGCGCAACTGGCCATCGATCCCTTTCTGCAACGACCTGATCTGCGGAAAATGTCCGACAATGCGGCCTTTAGAGCTCAGCGAATCTTTCTTCCCGCCATGGCATTTATTTTAGGCTTTGGCCAGCCCGCCATCGTTATTGAGGTTTATGCGGTGCTTAATCTCGTCTTTTGGTTTTTGCTCCTTGCAGGGTTGCTTTACTATCTTCGCGCCACGACTACCCGGCATTATCTATCTATTCTGGCGATTGTTCTCACAACGGGTTCCCTCACTTCGCTGCAGCGCTCGCTGACGGACCTGCCCATGGCAACGTTGGGATTTTATGCCATGGCTTTGAGCGGTCTTTCTGCAACTTTCTTGATGGCTTTGGCCATCTTGACGAAGCCAACTGCTGGTTTGTTTTTATTGAAGTATGTCTGGCCCTTTCCCAAAAACGGAAACGAAGTCAAAGTGAAAGTGTTCTACGTATTGATTGTGCTTGTCGCCCCCATCCTGTGGAACATTTATATCTATCATATTTGGGGGGCGTTTCCGGACAGTAAGAGTAATATCGGTTGGCCCTTTAAAGACTGGTCTCACTGCGTGGCCACTAATTGGCAAGCATTAATCACGACGCCATTTCGGCTAACATTCCAACCAGTGTCGTATTGGGAATGGAGACTATTTGAATTACTGGCACCGCTCTCCCTTATGTTCCAGGCCGTTTATTTGCTGATCAGGAGAAATCCCGATTGTGCTTATTGGTGGATGGGGGTCGGCTTCGCGCTTCTCTTTATCTGCTTAACTCAGCCGGTATTCGCGGAACAGATCGCTTCGGCGCGGACGGTTTTGCCCATGACCATCGCCTTCAACATCCAGTTGCTCCAACAAAAAGGAAGTGTCTATGCTTTCTGCTTTTTTGGTGGAAACGCAGGTCTTGTCTGGGCGTTGCACGAAACTTTAGTCTTCTGCTTTCGCTAGAAAGAGCAGCGGACCCCGTCGTCAACTGAATGGTCAATCAAGGTAATCAGCACTTCGTCCGGCACCAAAAAAGAGACCCGCGATCTCGCCCAGCATATGGGAAAAGGCAATGCCGACATAACTAGGTAATGTAATCAGGAGTAAGGCACGGGATCGTCCTGCGGTCCAGAGACTGGACCAATCACAGCAAATGAGCTGAACCGGCACGCGCAACGAGTTGATCAATTGTTCCCTCCAGCGAGCGCTTCCCAACGGTAGCTTTCGCGTTCCCGTGGTGACACGTGCATTATGAAAATGGGCCCAGTAGGTGCCGATAAACCCATGATGTTGAACATGGTTGACGACAAGTCGGTTATCGCAATGACATAGACCCAGATCGTGGAAAGTCGGCATTCCGATGAACTCAAACCAGCCTGGCTCCAGGGCTTCAGGAGGCAAGTAACCGCGCTTAATCGAAACATTCACGATGGGAGGAATTCGTCGTCGTGGTGGAAATTCAATCGGCGACATATGGCGACCAAAGTTAGCCAGGAAATTTGCCCAAGAAGTTATTCCATAGGGTCCCCCGTGCTCAACCGGGCCGTAGATGATCGCCATTTCAGGATGAGCGCGGTGACACTCGATCATGAGCTTGCACCAATCGGGGCCGATCAAGCCGTGGTCTTCCGTAAAGGCAACCACCTCGCCCGTCGCTTGGGAAGCAGCTTGGGCGCGGAGCGAAACGACATTACTGGTAGGATCGTAAATAAACTGGACGGTGGGCCAGCGTGCCTTTTCATCTCCCGGAACTCCCTTCATCCCGACAAGGACTTCGGCCTGGACCGCCTCTGCTTGCGGAACAATAAGATCGAGACATTTGCGGAGACGCTGATCCATTCCTTCGCTGCTGATGACAATGCTAAGTGGACGTGAAGAAACAACCTTGCGAGGCCGCATCGAGGTAACCCGAACCGGTGAGGCAAGCGGGATTTCCCGTGTGTGCGTGACCTCACGGATGAGCTCCTGCCAATGAGCCAATTCATTTTCAGAACGAAAGAGCTGAGTGCTCTTCCGCGCCAACGGGGCAAGCTCTGCGCGACGTTTGGGCGTCATGCGTAGGAGCGCATCGGCCAGGGACTTGGGATCGCCGGGATCAAAATATTCTGCGGCATTTCCCAAGTGCAAGCGATGAGGTGGAATATCGGAAAGAACGGACGGAATCCCCAGAGCGGCAGCCTCCAGGGGCGGCATGCCGAAGCCTTCACTCACCGAAGCGCTGACATGCGCCAGGCTCCGTTGATAAAGTTCGACGAGTTTCTCGGGGTCGACCTGTTCATGCCAAGTCAACCATCCTTCCGACTGAGCAGTTTCAATGGCACGGATTTCCTTTTCGTTGCGCCATCCACGGCTACCGACAATGATCAACCGATGTTTGCGAGAATGCGCTTCGCGGTATAACCGAAAACCCTGAATGAGACGGCAATAATTTTTGCGTGGCTCGATGGTGCCAACAGCAAGAAAAAAGGCGTTATTCGTAGCGGGCTTGGCCGGCGTGGAATCGAGAGCCCAGTCCGCCATGGGCACCGAAATTGGGATGACCGATGTGCGATGGCGAACATGGGGATAGAGAGAAAGGAATGCTTCCCGCGTCGGCTCGGAAGTACAAACGAAATAGCTATCTTGCACACACTGCGACAACGCGAGATAAAAATCGCGAATAAAATGTTGAAGTTTAGGCTGAGTATCGAAGCGAAACAAGGGGACGAGGTCGTGCAATCGGATAACCTTGACCGTGCCGCGTGAAACGCGGATGGGATTGGGATTTTGGAAAATAAGGACATCGACGCCTTTGGTTTTAAGCCTGGCAGGCCGAAAATGGTTCCGAAGGTGCATCGTGACTTCGGGGCGCATGAGGGGACTTCGATAAAAACTGATTTTTTTGAGACTATCGCGAAATTGCGGCGGAAGCCCCTGCGCAAAATAATTCTCCCATATGACATCGGTAAACTGCCCGGAATTAAAAGCGATAAGGGGATAAGCCCTGCCGAACATGCGGCGAAAATAACGACGCACTTCACGTAAGGGATCGGCACCTCTCTTCTCATCCGGCGCAATAACTTCATCGAGATATTCGGCCTCGTCTGCCAACAAGGCAGGACCGCGGTGTTTTTTGGCGTAGCAGTCGGCATGTCCATTCGCATGGAGAGACATGATCAAGGCAGAAGTCGACCAATGGGGGGATTGCGCCAAAAGACAGATCGTCTGGCGAATGCTCTGCGGAATACCCGCACTGGTGCCCAGCGCAGGCGTTATGTCCATCATGACATGAGGATGCGATTTCAAGGGAACATGGTTTAACCGTGGGACTAGCCTGAAACAAGCGGATTTATGCCAGCATCGCCAGATCGGCACCATTTCGGTCAAAAGCAGTCTGAAAGGCTTTGTTGAATTAATTTTTCCCAAAAGGAGGACCCCTACAAAGAAGGTACGCCTCCATCGGGCAAAATCCTTCCGTCCTCCATCATGAGCGTGTAATCGGATGCCTTTGCCAGTTGGGCATTGTGAGTGACAATGAGAAGCGTCAGGCCGGTTTCCCGGGCCAAAGTCTCCAGCATATCGAAAACAAGAAATGAATTTTTAATATCGAGGTTCCCCGTCGGTTCGTCGGCAAGAATAAGCTTGGGATGATTGGCAAGAGAGCGGGCAATGGCGACTCGTTGTTGTTCGCCTCCGGAAAGCTGGTCCGCTCGGCGATATATTTTGTCCCCCAAACCAACAAGCCCCAGAAGTTCGGCGGCCCGATCATTCATTTCCTCGCCGGTCATAAGCCCTGCCTGTCGCATGGGAACTTTTATGTTTTCCAAGGCGGTGAATTCACGGAGTAAGAAGTGAAATTGGAAAACAAACCCGATCTCCAGATTGCGAAGATAGGAGAGATCCACGTCATCAAGATCCGTTGTTTCCTGGTCTCCAATCCAGATTCGCCCGTGCGTAGGGCGATCCAACAAACCAAAAAGATAAAGGAGCGTGCTTTTTCCGCATCCGGAAGGTCCCATCACGGAATAGATTTTTCCAACGTTTAATTGCAAAGAAATGTCGTTTAAGACATGAACCTGATTTTCGTTTGTACCCAAAACCTGATGAAGATTTTCGCAACGGATAGCGTAATTCTGCAAGCTGGGCATGGCTTGAACTTTAGAAGTAGACGACATGCTGGCAAATACGAAAATTGCCTTAATCCCTCCGTGAAGGTAAGCCTTGATAACAAACCTGGCAGGCAGAGAAATCGTTCATGTTAAAGTTTTTGTTTTGGAGTTTTGTCCGTTTTTTGGTTCTCCTCCGTTATCGCGTAACGGTGGAAGGCGCGGAAAAGTTACGGGGATTTTCCGGACCGGCTCTCGTTTTGCCCAATCATCCGGGATATTTTGATTCCGTTTTGGTCCTCTCCTACCTGCGCAACATAGTTCCGTTACGGCCCTTGGTGGGAATCGAAGGTTATCGCCGACCATGGCTGCTTCCGATCATGAAGTTCATCCGAGCACTCGAAGTGCCCAGCCTGGAAAAGCACAGCCTCACCTCGCGCAGACAAGCGCATGACTTAATCAACATTCTCATTCAGGAACTCGATAAGGGCGAGGTCTTCATGATTTACCCCTCCGGCCGCCTGGCGCGTCGGGGGTTGGAAGCCCTGGGCGCTACGCGTGCCGTGCCCGATATTTTGGCGCAACGACCTGCTACCAAACTGATCCTCGTACGGACGGTCGGTTACTGGGGCAGTCTCTCAAGTTGTGCGTTCACCGGCAAGCACCCCGAAGTGGGCAAAGCCGTTGTCCAGGCGCTTCAAGCCCTGCTCTTCAATTTTATTTTTTTTCTGCCACGTCGTCGCGTCAAGTTAACGATCGAAATGGCCGACGTAAGTGGATTGCCCAGCCTGTCCCGGGAACATCTCTATCCATTTCTCGAATCATGGTATAATCGCGGCCTCTCAACGGAGCCGATCTACGTCCCCTACGTCCCCTATCATTTTTGGTTTGGGCCACGCACTTACCAATTTCCACCGTTGGTTACGGAAGGCGAAATTTCAACGGAGCGAATCACCGATAAAACCAAACAAGCTACTGCGATCCTGCTTGAAGAGAAACTCAAGCGTCCATTGGCCGCCATCGAAAACACTCCCGATATTCTGCTCGAAGAGCTGGGACTCGACAGCATCGATCGGATGGAACTGGCATTGATGATCGAGCAGCGTTTTGGCTTCGGCAGCGACCTGGTTCCGACAAATATGGGTCAGCTTTGGATACTCGCGCAGGGGTTGGCGCAGAGTAGTCCCAGCCAACCAATCGACGTTCCTGCGATCTGGTCATCTGCGCGCATTCATCCGCAATATCCGTTGGTTGCCCTTGGTTCTACGATCCCCGAAGCGTTTGTGCGGAGAGCATTGGCTCGACCACGAGATGCCATTGCCGCTGACGATAACTCCGGTGTCGTGACGTATGCTCGGATGCTGGTTGGCGCGCAATTGATGGCGAAACGATTTGCCGCAATGCCAGGCGAAGCGATTGGCGTCATGCTGCCATCTTCCGTGGCGGCTGACATGGTGACGCTCGCGCTACTGCTCGCCGAAAAATTACCGGTGATGCTGAATTGGACAGTCGGCCCGGCCCACCTGTCCCATGCGATCCGAATGATGAAGTTGCAGCGGGTCATCACTTCGCAAAAACTTCTCGACCGAACCGGCATCACGATAACAGGGGCCGAGCCCTATCTCATGGAAGATTTTCGAAAAAGTGTGAGCAAAAGCGAAGCGATCTTCACATTACTTCGTAATCGTTTTTTCGGCGCCGCGGTTTTGGATCGATTACCCAAGACTGATCCAGATCAACCAGCTGTGGTCCTCTTTACGTCCGGATCGGAAAAAGCGCCCAAAGCCGTTCCTCTTTCTCACCGCAATATTTTGACAAATTGTCAGGCCGGAGCCAAAGCGGCTGGTTTCAATCAAGGCACCATCCTGCTCGCTTTTTTGCCCACGTTTCACAGCTTCGGTTTGAGTTATTGCCTTGCACTCCCACTGGTGACGGGGATGCGGGTGGTGCATCATCCCGACCCGACTGATGGCGCTGCTCTTGCGCGCAAAATTGCTGCCTACAAGGCTACGCTGGTTCTGACCACGCCGACTTTCTGGAGTTGTATTTTGAATGCAGCCCCAGCAACAGACCTCGCCTCGTTGCGTTTGGTTGTGACTGGAGCGGAAAAATGTTCCGAAGCGCTTATTTCCCAAACCAAACAAAAGGTCCCCCAAGTCGCACTGTTGGAGGGTTACGGAATTACGGAATGTTCTCCGGCTGTCTCGGTGGGTCTGGTGGACGACCAAAAACCCGGCACGGTTGGCAGGCCGCTTGATGGAGTCGAAGTGCTCGTGACGCATCCTGAAACGAACGAACCCCTGCCTATCGGCGCGACGGGACAGTTGCTTGTGCGCGGTCCCAGCGTTTTTTCGGGTTATTTGCACTACGACGGGGCGAGTCCGTTCCTGGAACTCAATGGCAAGCAGTGGTACGCGACGGGTGATTTGGTTCGACTCGACGCGGAAGGCTTCATCTATTTTCAGGGCCGGTTAAAACGGTTTCTAAAAACGCGCGGAGAAATGATTTCACTGCCCGCGTTGGAGGAAGCGCTGGCGGGCGCCTATCCGCCGAATGATCAGGGACCTCAGATTGCAGTCGAGGGTGTCGATGGGCCAGATACACGACGCATTGTTTGTTTTACAACGACCGACCTTACCCTGGCCGCAGCCAATACGTTGCTGGCTAAAGCTGGATTTAACGGAATCATGCGGTTCGATGAAGTCCGGCGCGTAGAAAAGATTCCGACATTGGGCACGGGGAAAACGGACTATAAAATTTTGCGGGCTGAAATTCAGCTCTGATCCAAGACCTCATTCAATTCCCGTCCATAATCGGCCCACGAGCGAAGCGGACGCAGATAAGCTTCCTTGGATAAGGCCAGACACTTCTCCCGATCTTCCAGAAGACTTCGCATCGCTTCCGCCAGCGCATCCGTATTCCTTACTTCCGTGGTCAGGCAGCCGCCATCTCGCGCAAGCTCACCCATCGCATCATCCCCGCTGCAAATAACGACGCGTCCATGCCAAAAACTTTCGACGATCGGCAAACCGAATCCTTCCGTCAAAGAGGGAAACACCGTAAAGGTGGCGTCGTGATAGGCTTCATGTAATTCTTCTTCAGAGACATGCCCACGCCAAACGATGGGTCGATTTTCATTTTGGAGTCTCTGCACTTGCTGCCTGATCGTGCGCGACTCTTTGGCCTCGTCTTCGCACCCAATCAACTCCAGCGTGAAATCGATACCGCTACGCCACAGTTTCTCACACGCGGCAAACAGCGTGGCGTGGTTTTTGACCTGCTTCAACCGCGAGACATACAAGATTCTCTTTCTTTCCCATGGAGGTTCTGAAAAATCTGGTCGAGTTTCGGTAAAAGGAACCGGCCACGGTATGACGCGAATTGGAGCAGGAGCTATTTCGTATTGCCGCCATAGCTCGCGCAAATCGTTCTCCGCCGCACGCGAAACGGCGATGACCAGACTCATTTGCGAGAGAAGTCGCAGCGTCTTGACGTGCCGCGATTTTTCCCAACCCGCTACGTTGGAATCCCGCAACGGAATGGCGTCATGAAAGATGGCGATCTTTTGTCCGGGATGAGACATGAGCCGCTGCAAATACTCCAGACGGTTATCCGGGAAAATCGAAGTGATGAAGAATGTGTCCTGCGGTCCCATGAACTTGTTCAACGGCACAACTTGAGGCCACGGGCCCAGCAAATCGGAAAAGCTGGCCCACAAAAGCGGCAGCGTTGAATCTCGTGGAGTTTTTTTTGACGAAGCGATAACCGAGAAAGGATCACGTAAAAGCGCCTGGGCTCGTATCGAAAGATCCGTGTAGCATCCGCGAAAGGGCTGCCAGAAAAGGGGCCTTATTTCTTTCGATTTCTGTTCGACCAACAGTTGATAGACACCTCGGGTAGTACGGGGAATTCCGCTTTGGAGCGGGAGCAGGCACGCCCCAGTTACGTCCACATAGATCATCGTGTCATGAGTGGTTTGAAATCCAGTCGACCAAAGATTTACTGTCCGGTGCCTCGTAAAATTTCGGCCGGCGCCATGCGCGAAGCCCGTCGAGCCGGCACATAAGCGGCAATCAAAACGGCAAACAAGGCAAGCGCGGCACTGATCAAATACTGTTCATAAGACCATTCGACGATAAAATAGTCGGTGCTCAAGACCCCCCGAAGTTTCATCGGAATTTTGGAGGTGGCATACGTCAGCAACGCCCCCAAGGCCCATCCGCTGAGAATACCGAGAACGGCGATCCAGATGCCTTGCCAGAGAAAGATGGCGGCAATGTCTCCCTTCCGGTAACCCATGGAGCGGAGGATGGCGATTTCTTTCGTGCGCTGCATAACCGAGATGGAAAGGACGTTGAAGATGCCAAACCCCGAGAGAAGGATG
>Ga0206954_1255_pt1 | contig 11356 bp, 9 predicted proteins | sample Alteio_BWOrgHeat_37_FD_153250 | JGI IMG/M metagenome (GOLD analysis project Ga0206954, IMG submission 153250) | Enriched cells from forest soil in Barre Woods Harvard Forest LTER site, Petersham, Massachusetts, United States -... | ecosystem: Environmental > Terrestrial > Soil > Temperate forest > O...
TCGCAAATGGGTTTCTTCCTGCAAGGGATGAACGGTGACGTGAATGAGACGATGTATTTTGATGAAGTTGCATTTATAAAATAAGAATGATTACAGAAGCATCAATGAAGGAGTTGATACTTCCGGAAAATGCTGTAATAATGCTCAGTTTACTTAATAGTTGATTAAATTTTAGCCATCGCCGGTTATGTAAAAAGTCTGAAGTCATTAAGTCCGGAGTCTTAAGTCAAAGAATGTTTTTCTTGACTCAGGACTTAAGACTTTCGACTTAAGACTAAAACCGGTGGTGGCTTTTTTAATGGTCTGCTAATTGGTCAAAAACATGAAAAACTTCCTGTTTATCTTATGCACAGCGGTGCTTTTGGCGCCAGGCAGTTTGTTTGCGCAAAAAAACCTGGTGTTAAACGGTGGATTTGAGGACGAGTTTTTTGGCTGGAACAACGGCGGGGGCGCACGGCAAACACCCTGGGATTTTAAAAGCGGCAAAAACAGTTGCGCGATAGTAACTGCCAATACCGATAATTGGGTAGGCATTGATCAAACCGTGCGGATCCCTAAAAAAGTGCAAGACATTGAGTTTAGCGCCTGGATAAAAACAACCAATGTGGTCAAAGGGAAGAACGATTGGGACGGGGCAATTTTTACCATTGTTTTTTTGGACGTCGCCGACAAAGATATGAGCGGCCAGGACGTTAACATTGCCAGGCTGACGGGCGGCAACGACTGGACCTTTTATAAAAAGACAATAAAAATGCCGGATAAGGCATATAGTTTCAAAATATTATTAGCGATGGGCAACGCATCAGGCACCTTGTTGGTGGACGACGTTGCGGCAGTGAAGGTGGATTGAGTGGTGGTGAGTTGAATGAGTTGATTAGGTTGAATAAGTTGGATTGAGTTAGGAGATTGAGCTTCGATTAGACAGGTCATTTGTGACACACCGTTTTCAACTTGAATTAGGTAACTCAATCAACCCAATCAACTTAATCTAACTCAATCAACCCAACTAAATTGTTAAATTCGTATCACTATTTTGATTTTTTTGTACAACTAAATTATTTCAAATGACGAGCAATGTAATGCGCGAAATTACCCCGCTGACACCCAGCGATTGCTTTACGATTTTTTCAAGGGCTAAAAAGAAATTTGATTTTCCGCTTCATTATCATGATGAGTACGAGCTTAACCTGATATTGAATGCAAAAGGGGCGAAAAGGGTTATTGGCGGGCACATCGAAGTAATTGATGACCTGGAGTTAGTGTTGGTGGGCCCAAACCTGTATCATGCCTGGTTTACCCACCAGTGCCAGAGCGAGGCCATCACCGAAGTTACCATCCAGTTCCACAAGGATCTTTTTGACGAGAAGTTTTTAAAACGCAACCAGCTTAGTTTTTTAAAAAGCATGCTGGAGCGTTCGCAGCGGGGGATCGCGTTCGCACCCGAAACGGTAAGCTCGCTAAAGGAACGCGTGATGGCATTGGATAAAAAAAGCGGCTTCGACTCTGTGCTCGAGTTGCTTTCCATCCTGCATGACCTGTCTACATCCAGGAACATGAAGACACTCTCGGACCCCAGCTTTACCAACGAGAAGTTTTACTACAACAGCCGGCGCATCGAAAAAGTGTTTGAACACATGAACACTAACTACACCAAGCAGGTAACCCTTGCCGAAGTTGCGCGGATTGCTAACATGCCCGAAGCATCGTTCAGCCGCTTTATAAAAAAGCGCACCGGCAAAACATTTATCGATAGTTTAAATGAGATCAGGCTGGGCCATGCATCGCGCATGCTTATCGATTCCACCACAACCGTCGCCGAAATAGCCTATAAATGTGGTTTTAATAACATCTCCAATTTCAACCGGATATTTAAACGCAAAAAAATGTGTATCCCCAAGGAGTTCAGGGAAACCTATACCGGCAACAGGGTTTTTATTTGATTTCGGATTTTTCGCTTTGCTCAAGAGATAGTTTCGGATTTTCGATTTCGGATTTGAGAATTTTAATATTTGATGATTAAATAAGATAAAGTATTAGTTAAAAAAGTATTATAATTTCAAATGGCAGAGGCCGATTTTTACGTAACCCAATTTTAAAGCCATTTTCAAATCTTCAAATTCCCAAATCATCAAATCGTTGCGTCTTCAAATTGAATGAAACTTAACCCCATCGATATCGCCATCATAGCGCTGTACCTGCTCAGTACGATATTTATCGGGCTTTGGTACCGTAAAAAGGCGCGTCAAAATAAGGATAGCTATCTTTTGGGCGGTAAATCGCTCCCCTGGTACAAGCTGGGCCTGAGTGATGCCTCGGATATGTTTGATATCAGCGGCACCATGTGGATGGTAAGCCTCTGTTTTGTCTATGGCATGAAAAGCATCTGGATACCCTGGTTGTGGCCGGTGTTTAACCAGGTGTTTTTGATGATGTACCTCAGTCGCTGGCTGCGGCGTTCCAACGCTTCAACAGGCGCGGAGTGGCTGGCGACGCGGTTCGGTAAATCCGGCCCGGGCGTTAATGCTTCACAGGTTATTGTTATCGCCTTTGCTTTGCTCAGCTGCCTGGGTTTTATGGCCTACGGCTTTATCGGCTTGGGTAAATTCATCGAAATATTTGTGCCCTGGGATATGATAAAAGGCTATATCCCTTTTAATGTGCCGGCGCAGTACGTTCCGCATGTGTACGGCGTAATATTTACGCTGTTCGCTATGTTTTATTCCATTTTAGGGGGTATGCACAGCATCGTGGTGGGCGATATGGTAAAATACGGCATCATGACGGTGGCTTGTGTGTGGATAGGCTTTATTGCTGCAGGTCAATTGGAAAGCCACCACCTGAATGTGCCGAATGGTTGGTTCAGCCCGTTTTTTGGCAAACATTTGGATATAAACTGGTCGAACATTATTGCCGAGGCAAACACTAAGATACAAAGCGATGGCTATTCGATTTTTGGCATGTTCGGCCTGTTTTTTATGATGATGACCTTCAAGGGCTTTTTTGCCGCTTTGGCCGGGCCGGCGCCTAACTACGATATGCAAAAGATCCTTTCAACCAGATCGCCTGAAGAAGCCAGCAAAATGAGCGGATTTGTAAATATCATCCTGCTCCCTATCCGTTACACGCTTATCATCAGCCTTGCGGCATTGGGCCTGATATTTTATCACCAGATGAATTTAAAAGACGCTGCAGGCGCCATCGATTTTGAGCGGATATTGCCAGCTGTCATCAATAACTTTTTACCGGTTGGCCTGGTAGGTTTACTGCTTGCAGGATTACTGGGCGCGTTTATGAGCACTTTCAGCGGAACGATGAATGCGGCACAGGCGTACATAGTTAATGATATCTATCTGAAATATGTAAACCCAAAAGCATCAAACCGCAGGACGATTGGGATGAATTACCTGGCGGGGATTGCAGTAGTAGTGGTGGGCGTCATACTCGGATTTTTTATCAAGGATGTCAACACCATGTTGCAGATCATTGTGTCAGCGCTGTACGGAGGATACATTGCTTCAAACGTGTTGAAGTGGCATTGGTGGCGTTTTAACGCAAGCGGTTTTTTTTGGGGAATGCTGGCCGGGATAATAACAGCCATGGTGTTTTCACTGGTGATACCGGATGTTGAATTATTAAAGTGGTTCCCGCTTTTGTTTGCATTGTCATTAGGGGGCTCAATTATTGGTACTTACGCTGCCCAGCCAACCGATATGGCTGTACTAAAATCATTCTATTCCAACGTTCGCCCCTGGGGTTTTTGGGAACCGGTTAAACAAGCTGTGTTAGCGGATGACCCCTCGTTCCAGTCAAACAAAAACTTTAAGCTAAACATGTTTAACGTAGCGATTGGCACCATAGCCCAATGCTGTTTAACGATATTGCCGATGTACCTGGTGCTGCAGCAAAAATTGCCGCTGCTGGTTACCATAGGCATACTGGCTATAATAATTATAATTTTAAAGAAGACCTGGTGGAACAGGTTAAAGGAGTATTAACGTAGAGACGCAATATTTTGCGTCTCCTATCCCGAAAGCAACAATTTGAGACGCAAAGTATTGCGTCTCTACAAGAGTAAAACACATGACAACCCTGTTTGAAAAACGTTTGAACCAATTAAAAGCAGCGCAAAACGCGCTCATGAGCCGGCCCAACGAAATTGCCGGCCTGGGCAACGGCGTTTTCGACCGTTATAAATACCCGGTTTTGACTGCGGCACATACACCGCTTGCATGGCGCTATGATCTTGATCCGGAGACCAACCCTTACCTGATGGAGCGCTTCGGGATAAATGCCACCTTTAACGCCGGCGCCATAAAGCTGAACGGAAAGTACCTGATGGTGGTTAGGGTAGAGGGCGCCGACCGGAAATCGTTTTTTGCCGTGGCTGAAAGCGCCGATGGAATAAACAATTTTACTTTTTGGGATTACCCGGTTGATATGCCCGAAACCGGCGAACCGGATACCAATGTATACGATATGCGCCTTACTGCACACCAGGATGGCTGGATATACGGTTTGTTTTGTACCGAGCGTCGCGACCCGGAAGCGCCGGCGCACGATCAGTCGATGGCCGTGGCAGCCTGCGGCATTGCCCGTACAAAAGATCTGGTAAAATGGGAGCGCTTGCCCGACCTGGTAACCAACTCGCCGCAACAGCGCAACGTGGTTTTGCACCCTGAATTTGTGGATGGCAAATACGCACTGTACACCCGCCCGCAGGATGGTTTTATCAGCGCGGGCACGGGCGGCGGTATCGGTTTTGGAGTGACCGCGTCGATGGAAAACGCTGTCGTTAACCATGAAGCCATTATCGACAATAAAAATTACCATACTGTTTACGAAGCCAAAAATGGCCAGGGGCCAACCCCGATAAAAACGGATAAAGGTTGGCTGCATTTGGCTCACGGCGTACGCAATACTGCGGCCGGGCTGCGTTATGTATTGTATATGTTTATGACTGATCTGGATGAGTTGACCAGAGTTTTATACAAACCGGCAGGTTACTTTTTGGCGCCTGAGGGTGAAGAACGAATTGGCGACGTGTCGAACGTAGTGTTTTGCAATGGCTGGATAAAAGATGACGACGATACTGTTTATATCTACTATGCCTCGTCGGATACGCGGATGCACGTGGCTACCACTACGGTTGAAAAGCTGCTGGATTATGTGATAAACACACCTGCGGATGGCTTGCGTTCGGCATCATCCGTAAATACCCTTTATAAAATTATTGACGGCAACAGCGGGGTTTTGAGCTGATCGTCCTGAACCGGAATTAAAGGATACGTGGAAAAAGTTTCTGCGAAAAAGTTTAAATGTTAAAATGACATTACAGCGTTGAAAGCAATACAATAGAATGGCGGAGCTGACGGAGAAAATAAGCAGGTACAAAACAGAACTGGCGGAAGAGTTGAAAAACATCCTCCGCTACTGGTATGATCATACCCCTGATGAAGTAAGCGGCGGTTTTTTTGGCAGATTGGATAATGATAGCCAGGTTATTGCCGGGGCGCCAAAAGGTACGGTTTTAAATGCCCGGATATTATGGACCTTTTCTGCAGCTTTCAATCAGGTTCCCAACGCCGATTATCTTACCGCGGCTTACCGGGCTTATGATTATATCTGCCTGTACATGATTGATTATAAGGATGGCGGAGTTTATTGGTCAGTTGATTTTGAAGGACAGCCGCTTGATACCAAAAAACAGGTTTATGCCATAGCTTTTACGATTTATGCCTTCAGTGAGTTTTACCTGGCATCGGGTGATGAAGCAGTAAAGCAAAAAGCGATCGATCTGTTTTATATTTTGGTTGAAAAGGCTTACGATCCCGCTCAAACCGGCTATTTTGAAGCATTTACAAAGGACTGGCAACCCATTGGCGACCTGCGCCTGAGTGCAAAGGACGCCAACGAAAAGAAGACCATGAATACCCACCTCCACGTGCTGGAGGCTTATACCAATCTATACCGCATCTGGCCAGATAAAGCTTTGAAGCAGCATCTTTCAGTGCTGATAAATAACTTTTTCGATCATTTTATAAATCAGCAAACTTATAACCTAAACTTATTTTTTGATGAGGACTGGAATAGCAAATCGGGCCTGGTTTCGTATGGGCACGATATTGAAGCCACCTGGCTATTGCTGGAGGCGGCCGAAGTGATCGGCGATGAAGGCGCGGGTGACCGGATCAGGGACGTAAGCATTAAAATGGCCGAAGAAACGTTAAAAGCTATTGATGCTGATGGCGGGCTTTGGTACGAATATGAACCTGCTGAAGATCGCCCCATAAAAGAAAAACACTGGTGGGTGCAGGCCGAAGCGATGGTGGGATTTTTTAATGCCTGGCAAATAAGCGGCGATGAAAAGTATCTCGATCAATCGATAGGCAGCTGGGAATTTGTAAAAGAAAAGATACTGGACAAAGCCAATGGCGAATGGTTTTGGGGGATAAAGCCGGACGGTGCAATTATGCATACCGAAGACAAGGTAGGCATTTGGAAATGCCCTTATCATAACGGCAGAGCTTGCATGGAGATCATCAAACGGATAGGATAGTGGTTTTGCGCAGGATATCGGTTGATCATAGCACAACATTTATAAAATAACAAGAAGAAATATACAAGATTAGCATAAGAAGGATAATATGAAAAACATTACAAAAACAACTTTAATTGTTGCTGCGGCGCTGGCGCTGATGCAATCGTGTAAAAAAGAGCCGGCGAATAATTCAGGCGGGAACAACAATAATAACACTACCCCGGTGAGCACAGGCGTTGGAACCGGCCCGGGCGGGTCAATTGTTGCCGGCACCGATCCGTCTATCGCAATTACACAGGGCTTCTTTTTAAGTAATTGGCAGGCCAAAACCTTTACGGCGCCATCGAACACGCAAAGTGTTTCAAAACCATCAGTAGATGGTGCGGTTACGGTTGTAGTTGATCTGAGCCAGATCACCACCAAAACTTCCAGCCTGCTGTTTGGTAACAACATAAACCCTTTTATGAGCCAGGTGGTTGATCAGCCGGCGCTGATGACCAATATCACGGCGCTTTCGCCCAATATCATCAGGGCGCCTGGGGGCAGTTTGTCCGACGTGTATTTTTGGGATGGCGACGCCAACGGCAATGCAGCCGCTCCGGCTGATGCGCCGTCAACTTTGCTCGACCTGAACGGCAATGCATCAACGGCCGGATACTGGTATGGAAATAATACACAGGACTGGACGCTTACACTGGATAACTATTATAAAGTATTGCAGCAAAGCAACAGCACCGGCCTCATCACTGTTAATTATGGTTATGCACGCTATGGCACCGGCCCAACGCCGGTTCAAACTGCCGCACATTTGGCCGCCCAGTGGGTTCGTTACGATAAAGGCCGCACTACCTATTGGGAAGTGGGCAATGAGTGTTATGGTAACTGGGAGGCCGGTTATCGCATTGATGTAACCAAAAACCAGGACGGCCAGCCGGCAGTAATAACAGGCACCGTTTATGGTACTCATTTCCAGGTTTTTGCCGATTCGATGCGCGCTGCAGCGGCACAGGTGGGTAATGCGAACATCAAGATAGGTATTGTGCTGACCACCACAAACGATCAAAACAGCAACGCCGGTGTCAGCAACTGGAACCACGACGTATTATCGGCCGCCGGCAATACAGCCGATTTTTTTGTCGTACATAACTACTATACGCCATTCAATGCAAATTCAACCCCCGCAGTGATCTTTAGCACGCCGGCACCGGCTACCAGCACCATGATGAGCTGGGTGGCGAATTCGGCACAAAATGCCGGTGTAACGCAAAAACCGGTAGCCATGGACGAGTGGAACATACAGGCAGTGGGCTCCAGTCAGCAGGTTTCCAATATAGCCGGTTTGCATGCGGTAATGGTTTTGGGCGAGGCCCTGAAAAACCAGATCAGCATGGCCAGTCGCTGGGACCTTGCCAACGGCTGGGCGAACGGCGATGATCAGGGTATTTTTAGCAATAGTTCAGGTGGCGGCGCCGAACCGGGCGCGGCTGCGTGGAACCCGCGGCCCGCGTTTTATTACATGTGGTTTTTCCAGCACTATTTTGGCGACCGTATGGTGAGTGCAACCGAGAGCGGCAGCAGCGACATTGCGTGCTATGGTTCCACCTTCAGTTCGGGCCAGGCCGGCGTTGTTTTGGTTAACCAGGGCAGCACAGACCATACCGTGAACATTCAGTTTAACAACTATGCCATCGGCACAAAATATTATTACTATGAACTAAAGGGCGGATCGGATAACGCTCCGTTTTCGCATGATGTTTATGTAAACGGTGTAGGCCCCGCAAGCGGAAACACCGGCGGGCCGTCTAACTACAATTCAATTACCGCGCTCGGAAACGCAGTTTCGGGCGGGATAACCGTGGTAGTTCCGGCTTATGGGGCGGTATTTTTAGTTGCAGATAAAAAGTAGAATTGTTATTCGTATCGTTAAATTTGGTTTTTATAAACCCCTGCGCCAATGATCCGCTTTGCTAAAATGCTGTTGCTGCTATTGCTGTGGATAACTGTTGCCGATGCGGCAACTGCCAAACCGTCCACATTTTTTAATGTAAAGGATTATGGCGCCATAGGCAACGGAACCAACCTGGATAGTAAAGCTATTAACAAAGCCATCGAAGCAGCAGCAAGTGCCGGCGGAGGGACAGTTTACTTACCCGCCGGCAATTATTTAAGCGGCGCCATCCACCTGCAAAGCAATATTTCGATTTTTATCGACCAGGGCGCCGTGATCATTGCTGCGCCGGTAAGCGCCGAAAATGGCTATGACGAAGAGGAGCCCGGCCCCGGCAATGCCTACCAGGATTCGGGCCACAGCCACTGGCATAACAGCCTCATCTGGGGCGAAAACCTGCACGATATTTCGATAGTAGGGCAGGGGATGATATGGGGTAAGGGCTTGTACAGGGATTATGTGAAGGATAAACAATCGGCCAATAAAGCCATTGCGCTGTTGCTGTGCCGAAATGTAAACATAAAAGATATTACTATTTTCCATGGCGGCTGGTTCGGTATTTTGGCTACCGGGGTGGATAATTTAACCATCAGCAATATCAAAGAAGATACCAACCGCGACGGGATGGACATCGACTGTTGCCGTAATGTACATGTTTCGGATTGCAGTGTTAACTCGCCATATGACGATGGAATTTGTTTAAAAAGTTCGTTCGCCCTCGGCGGTTACCGGGATACCGAGAACGTAACCATTACAAATTGCATCGTCAGCGGGTTTGAGGAAGGATCTTTTTTAGATGGGACATATAAACGCACGGTAAAAAATGGTATTGGCCGCATCAAATTCGGCACCGAATCAAACGGAGGGTTTAAAAATATCACCATATCTAACTGTGTATTTAATTATTGCCATGGCCTGGCGCTTGAAACGGTGGACGGCGCGCTGTTGGAGGATGTCGTCATCAGCAATATAACCATGCGCGATATTAATAATGCAGCTATCTTCATGCGTATAGGTGCACGTATGCGGGGGCCGACCGGCTACCCTATTGGGGAGTTACACCGGGTAATCATCAGCAACATGATCGTTTATAATGCTGATATGACGCAGGGTATTTTGATCAGCGGCATTCCCGGCCATCCGATCGAAGATGTGGAAATAAAAGATGTTAAAATCTATAGCAAGGGCGGGGGCACGGAAGATTTGGCAACAAGACAGGTGCCGGAACTTGAAAAAGGCTATCCCGAACCTGAAAGTTTCGGCACATTGCCTGCTTACGGTATTTTTGCCCGTCATGTCGACGGCCTCAAGATTGAAAATTTTGAGCTCCATTTTGAAAACCCGGACAAACGGCCGCCCCTGGTCTTTGATGATGTGCAGCACGCTGACATTCGGTTTGCTGAATTACCCGTTGTGGATGGCGTTGCGCCTGTTTTCAATGATAACTGTAAGCATCTTCGCATTTTTGAATCGACGGGTTTCCCATATGATCGTTTGAAGAGTCAATAAGGGAAACCTTAAGATTTGACAACCCCGTACGTAGGGGGTTGTCAAATCTGCCAACACCCGATGAAACCAATTAAAAAACCTCAACATGAATATTAAACTGTTAAAAAGCTCCCTGATCGCATTTGTTTGCTTGCTTACCAGCACTTCTCTCTTCGCCCAAAAATTTGAAGAGCTTGCCCAAAACCCCGCCCATGGGCTGGAACAGCTGGAATACCTTTCAAACCAATATCGATGAACCGTTGCTTAAGGGTATGGTGGATACTTATGTATCCTCGGGTATGAAAGACGCGGGCTACCAATATTTTGTGTTGGATGACGGGTGGATGTCGATGGAGCGGGATAAAGACGGTAACCTGGTGGCCGATCCAAAAAAGTTCCCCAATGGTATGAAGGAGTTTGCGGACTACGTGCATTCCAAGGGTTTAAAATTTGGCATTTATAATTGCGCGGGCACCAAAACCTGTGCAGGATACCCCGGCACGCGTGGGTATGAGTACCAGGACGCCCGTTTGTATGCTTCGTGGGGTGTTGATTATTTGAAGTTTGACTGGTGCAATTCGGAGGGGCAAAACGCAATTGAATCTTATACAATCATGAGTAAGGCGATAAAGGCGGCCGGCAGGCCGATGATCTTCAGCCTTTGCGAATGGGGGCAGCATAACCCCTGGCGCTGGGCAAAACCCGTGGGCCAGTTATGGCGCAGCACAGGCGACATCGGCCCGGCATTTACCGAAACAGTTGCCAGAAATGGATGGAAGCCGATGAGCGTTTTAAACATCCTCGACAGGCAGGACAGCATACGCCAATACGCAGGCCCCGGTCATTGGAACGACCCGGATATGCTTGAAGTAGGCAACGGTATGAAATATAATGAAGACAAAGCGCATTTTTCCCTGTGGTGCATGCTGGCCGCGCCATTGATGGCCGGCAATGATATCAGGAAAATGAGCGACCAAACCCGGACTATTCTTACCAATAAAGATATTATTGCCCTTGACCAGGACCCATTGGGCGTGGAAGCGTTCCGCTACTATGCTTTTGACGGAATAGAAATATGGGTAAAACCTTTGGCCAATAATGAACTGGCCGTTTGTTTCTTAAATCGTTCAGACCGCCCTCAAACCGTAACCTACAACTGGAAGGAGCACCTGATCAGCGATAAAGTTTCGGGTACAAACGTCGATTTTAGCCAGGCTGCCTATAAACTACGCGATTTGTGGACAAAAAAGGATGACGGCACCACTGCAAAAGCTTTCAGTGAATCCATCCCGTCAAATGATGTGGTTGTTTTAAGGCTGACAAAATAGTAACGCAGGCGGCCTTGCTTACGTAGAAAGACGCCGCTTCCGGAGTAACTAATG
>Ga0206954_1256_pt1 | contig 11299 bp, 7 predicted proteins | sample Alteio_BWOrgHeat_37_FD_153250 | JGI IMG/M metagenome (GOLD analysis project Ga0206954, IMG submission 153250) | Enriched cells from forest soil in Barre Woods Harvard Forest LTER site, Petersham, Massachusetts, United States -... | ecosystem: Environmental > Terrestrial > Soil > Temperate forest > O...
CCGGAAAAATACAAAGTGCTGCTCCCTGCCCTGATCAGGGACTGGCGTAACAAATGGAAAGAGGGTGATATCCCTTTCATCTTTGCGCAGTTGCCCAATTTTATGGAGGTGAACTACTCCCCGTCAGAAAGCCAATGGGCCGAATTGCGGGAAAGCCAGTTGCTCTCGCTTTCTGTTCCCAATACGGGAATGGCAGTGGCGATCGATGCGGGGGAATGGAACGACATTCATCCACTGAATAAAAAAGATGTAGGTGAGCGGTTGGCGCTGTCAGCGGAGAAGCTGGCATATGGCGATGCCGGCCTGGTGTATTCAGGTCCCATCTTCCAGTCTGCGCAGGTGGAAGGCAACAAGATCGTTTTACATTTTTCGAATGTAGGCGGTGGCTTGATAGCGAAGGGCGATAGTGTATTGAATTATTTCTCCATTGCGGGAGCGGATAAACGCTATGTATGGGCAAAAGCCGTCATCGATGGCGACCGCGTGATCGTGTGGAGCGATGAGGTGGCGCAGCCTGTCTCCGTCCGGTACGCGTGGGCCGACAATCCTGAAGGAGCCAATCTATATAATAAAGAAGGATTGCCGGCATCGCCTTTCGAAACCGGAAGACCATAAACCACGATAACCTTATCAACATGACCCTAAAAGCAACCACGCATTTTTCCCGATATGTTTTTTTACTGATCGCATGGCTGACAGCCACCAATTCGAGGGCACAGGATGGGAACGTCTGGAACCACAAATCCTGCGCAGTAGTGCTTACCTATGACGACGCGATCAATGCCGATCTCAACAATGTAGTTCCGGCATTGGATTCCTTTGGGTTGAAGGGAACGTTTTATCTCATCGGATCCTCGCCTGTTGTATCGGGCCGGATAAAAGAGTGGCGCGCTGCGGCAGCAGAAGGGCATGAGCTCGGCAATCATTCGCTCTTTCATCCCTGCGACGGCTCAAGGCCGGGCCGCAGTTTTGTGCAGCCCGATATCGATCTTAGTAAATACACTGTCGGCCGCGCAGTGAGAGAAGCCCGCATCAACAATGTGCTCCTGAATGCGATCGACGGTAAAACGGTCAGGACCTTTGCCTACCCCTGCGGTGATCTGAAGATTGGCGATACCGCTTTTTATGACGGGTTGCGGAACGATTTCGCGGGTGCCAGGGGCGTGCATGCGTCTATGCTGCCGATCGGGCAGGTAAACCTTGAGAACATCGATTGTTACATGATGAATGGGAATACCGGCGAACAGATGATCGCACTGGTAAAGAAAGCGATGGAAACGCATACGCTGCTCGTATTCCTTTTTCACGGGGTAGGCGGCGATCACAATATCAATGTTGCACTGGGAGAACACAGCAAGCTCATTCATTTTCTGAAAGAGCATGAAAATGAAATATGGATCGCCCCGATGGTGGATGTGGCCCGGCGCGTGAAAGAATACCAGTCTGCGACAATGCACTAGTCCAGCTTCCTTTCTATCCACAGGAAAGCGAGGCACAAGAATATGATCAGAACAAAATAGAATCGCGGGATCGCAACCTGTTGCAGCGATGTATTTCCTGCAGCAGGCGCAATAGCCTGTTGCGCACTCAGGTAGTTTTGCGTTTGTTCTACCCTTTCCCGGGCGCGAACCGCTTTCCAATCTTCACTGCCATATACAAACAAGTCGCCCGCTGCAAGCTGCTGCCAGCCCCTTGCCAACCATCCGGGTGCAGTCCACTCAAAAGGAAGACGCTTCTGCCCGCTGAAATAGATCAAGGCCCCGTTCGCCGTTATGGCAGGAATGCTATCTGATTCATGTTCAATGCGCAGGTTCACCGGCATACCCGTCACAGGAAACCCCGGACTGAATTCCACGCTCAGCGGCGCAGGGCGCGCCCGGGCGGCATCACTGATCAACAGGGACCAGAACCTGCTGTACGAATCTTTTTTCCCCGACAGTTGCCAGGTATAGGTGTTGCCAAGGGTCGAAAGCAATATCCGTCCCTGGTCTTCCAGCGATAATACCACATAATTGCTTCCATGCGTGTCCAGGACGAGTGGCTGCGAAAGGTCTCCCGGTGCGATCAGTGCTGATCCGGTAACGGGCAAAGAAAATGTGTCCTGTCTACCCGGCACATGCAGATGCACGAGGCGTGCTACAGAATCAGGCGAGGAATGTATCGTTCCCCTGAAATAAAAAGCGGGATAACTGCTGTCGGCCATCACTATCAATCCCAATCCGTGGCTCACGGCGTCCTGCAGGGATTGCCTGGCAGCTTTATCCAGTGCTGTTAAAGCGGGCCCATCAGCGATCAGCATATCCAGGCCCTGTAGTAAATGCGCAGAGAGTTGTTCATTGGCCGTGTCTTTTCCCGTTGGAGCGGAGCGCAGGTATTTATTGCGGCTGACGAGGGTGTTGCTGATTACGGAATCACCCTGCGCTGTGAGCCAGTTGTGAAGGAAACTGCTTTCAAAGCCGGGCATTCCCGATAACATCAGAATTTTCAGGGAGCGCGGTTTATCCACCGTAACCGGAACTGGCTCTGTGGTGGTGACCCCGTTGTGGTTGATCAGGAGCAACCGGTACACCTGCCTTCCCTCCTGTTTGGGAATGACAGAGAGATCGAAACCGACCATTGTGCGGGGGCCAATGCTGATCGAATCAAGATGGCCGGCAGCACCGGCCAGCATGATCATTGAGTTCCCGGAGGTATTGTTGCTAACCTCACCCTGCACATGCAGCCGCTCTCCCAGGGGTAAGTGATGCCTCCAGTTCGCGTGCAAAATGCCACCGGCGTTTTGTACCGGATGAAAATGAAAATACACGGAAGGCATAGCACTCAATTCAGCCTGTGTGAAACCATTGCCGAAAACGTCTGCTTTATCAATATCAGCCGGGTCTAGCATTGTATCAGCCTGTTCTATCGGCGGATTGCCGTGCCGGCGCGCAAAAGCGGCAACACTGTCAGTATCGTATCCATCGGTCAAAATAATATGTTCAACCCTCGTTACTTCCATACTGGTACTGAACCAGGAAGGCAGCGCCAGTGCGAGGATCGAAACAGACAACGATACGCTGGCAGCGAGCCGCCACCAGAGCCGCGTCTTTTTACGGCGGCGTATTTCCATCAAGCAAAGGACGATGGCTGTGCTTATGCCTGCTGTTATCACGATATCGTTTTCCCAACCGCTCATTTGCTTTTGTTATGAAGTTGGAGAAAGTATTGAGTAGACAATTGCGTTTGAACGGGTGTTCGGGGAGCGGGCCTCGCAACGGGATTACTGAGCAACGATTGAATGCCTCTCAGCGCGAGCGCACGATCGGATTCGGGGATCGGGGAATGAGTGACTGCGGCAGACACCATTCGTTGCAGGGCATCCACCACCGAAAGGTCCCTGATCGCCCCGCGGGCTGCTTCGCCTTTCAGGATCGTCAGCGCTTCGCGGAGATAATGGAACGATGCACCGCTTATTCCTTCGTTTCCATTCAACTGTGCGATCAGGGTGGCCGCCCTGCCCAGCGTGACCTGTGCGGTGCCGGTATCCGGCAGGGAGACGATGATATTGCGCGGCGATATTTTGCCGAGATCGCCCGTTAGTCTTTTTTCCATTTTCAACGGGTCGGTCCGCTGGGATGTTTTGGATACATAGGCACGTGAGCTTTGCTGAAGGTCCTTGAGCAGGCGGAGTGCCTTGTATTCGAATGCCAGGGATCGCCGGGGCTCAAATACGCGGAGCAGCAGTTCCGCCTTCCACATTTCAGTAAGAATGGCCTTGAGCTGCGCCTTGGTTCCCGCATCAAAAAAAGAGGCATCCTCCGCATTGTCGTGCCTGTCTGTATAAGCCTCGATGATCTTTGCGGCATTCCCGAAATCTTTTTCGTCCAGTTTTTCTTCTGCGTGTCCGGGGTCGTCCATGCGTGTGTCGCCTATATTCGTTTCAGCCTCTTCCCCCAGGAATTTTCCATAGCGCAGACGCAGAATTTTCTGATCGATACCCAGCGAATTGCTTTTATCGCGGAACCTGGTCACATTGGTTGTGTCGGCTTCTTTCAGCAGCTGTTCCGTTTCCATGATGATCTGTCTTTCGCTCCGGAAATATTCGGGCTTTATGTTCAATCCATAGGTCATCCCCTCTATCTGCATCAGTTCGGCCGTGTCTGCCAGCGTTGCCATATACATGTCTGATCGGCTTTGCTGCCGTCGATTGTCTTCCGCTGTGATATAAAAATAAAGTTCATCGCCTGGTTTCATTCCGAGCGCTGCAAGGTCGATCGGCCTGAACACACTGTAATTTTTTTCTCCGTTAGCAAAGGATACGGGGAACGGGAGATGCTGTTCCTTAAATTTAACCGCCTCGCCATTGCCGCTTGAAATAGTCGCATCGATATAGGCATCTTTTATTCCGTAATCGTCGGACAATGTTGCCTGGAGCATGATACGTGGCTGCTGGCCGTAATCTATCACTGTGTAGGGCAATGGCGATCGCACCTGTATGGAGGGTGGCTGATCGGCGGTGACAGCTATTTTATACAAGGGCGACTCACGGCCATCGACGCGTAACTGGTATAAACCGTCACGGTGGACAGTCATCCGAGTGGTCCACTGCCTTCCCTGCTCATCCCGAACACAATTCATGGTCAGCGAATCGTTCCATATAAGCTGAACGTTTGCCACAGAATGGCCCGTGCCGATCTGCCACTGCACCATCGATCCATCTTCCGCCAATACATCCCAATCGCGTTGGGTGTATGCCGGGCGCTTCGTATATGACGGTGGCTCGATGCGGATGGACACACGGGCGACCGAAGGAGGATTGAGGGCAGTTCGGGATCCTTCCCTGCTGGTGTTTCCACCCCAACTCACCGGACGTGGCAGCAGGATCACCAGCACAGACGTTATCAACAGCGATGGCAGAATCAGCAGGCTGTTTCGTCGCCTGCGCGCGTAAGGTCGCAACCCTTTCGCCTCCGGCAGCACCGTTTCGATCCGGCGATGCTGAAGTTGTTGCAGTGTCGGCAACGATTCCACTGGCAGCAATAACAGTTCCGCACTTTCTTCCAGCTCCGGCATGGCAGTATTGATGTATCGCGCTACATCGGCGTCGGACAGTTTCATATCCCAACGGTACTGAATCAGTGACGTTGTCAGCAGTATTACGGTCGCCAGTATCCACCAGGAGATGCCCACCTCCCAATGAAATAGTACTGCCATGCAGATCGAACATATTCCCGTAAGCCGCAACAGGTGATTCAACCACCTTTGCCGCCGCCAGTTATTCCGCAGCTGCCGTATGATATCGTTTTCGTTAGCCGGCATGTTGTCGTTTTGATTGAAGAGAACAGATCCGCTCGGCAATGAGCACGACAACAAATAAAAGCCAGGTAATAAAAAACAGGTCGGTGCTGTTGCCGGTTGCGATGGCCTTCTCATCCTGCATACCGGTTGCCGGCATCACCTGGAGTGGATCGATCCGCCTGAGGTCATTTCCTGCAATCCCTGTAAACGGATATTCAAAAAGCAAGCGGGAAAGCAGCACCGGGAAATACCCGTTCCACGATAAGCCGTTCCAGTCCGGATCGAGACGCGTGTATAAATGAAAGACACGTTTATTGCGTTCAACGCCAAGTATGATATGTCCAAAACCATCCTGCCATACCGGCAATACGGCCTGGGGTGCGGGCATATATAGTTGTATGGGGATGGATTCTATCGCCGCATTTCTCTCTCCCGTTTTTTCAAGCCAGCTGTTTTCTGACAGCGTTTTATCATGTGCAAATACAAACAGGTTAGCCGCATGCACATGTTCCGGAATGGCTTCATCGGATAACCAGAACAGCCATTGAGGTTGCCCTTCTATTTCTGCCGGGCGTTTGACAATGGTTACTCTCACGCGGAGAAAAATTCCTGATTTGATGGCTTCCAATGCAGCCGACAAGTATTTCAGTTCCTTCACGTGATCTCCCGCATAAATAACGATCCCGCAGGCAGCAGTATCTATTTTTACAGGGGATTGCTTTTGATAGCGCAGCCACCAACTCCCTGCAGAATCCTTCTGCTCGTAATGAGAGTCTCCCATCGCTTGTCTGATGAACCTGGTACCGTGTGATCCGTTCTCCCGTTGCAATACTTCGATAGTGCTCCCGTTCGGTGGGCCGGGGTGTGCTCCCACGATGGATATATTTACAGAATCAGGGGAACCCGACAGGAACCAGTGCAGTCTGCCCGACGGTAAAGCTGGCCCTGCAAAATGTCTCAGGCGGTCTGTGGTAAAAATATAGGCATCCACTTTTTCCCGGCGCAACCACTGGGCCGCTAATGCACGATAAGGCAATGTATCAATATCGGTGTGCAACTCCAGGGCCGTACTATCGCCTGGCGATATCGCCGGAAATCCCTTTGCAAGCAGGTGCAGTTCTGCGCCCGTCTTCACCATTGAATCAATGATCGTGGCATACTGCCGGTAGGTTGCGCCAAAAGATTCCCGGCCCATTAATATCCATGGCTTACCGGGAGCACCATTATTCTTTTCCCGCCAGGCAGGACCTGCCATCAATGCAGCCAATATGATCAGCAGAAAGCAGCGCAGGAGGAGGAGCCACCATTCCGATGGAAGGAAACGCCTCCATCTTTTCCTGGGCCCTTCAATGAAAAGACGTATGCTGCCCACTTGCAGGGTTTTCCCCGATCCAGCATTCCAGAGATGTATCGCTATCGGGAGGCCGATGGCGGCGGCTGTGTAAAATGCTATGGGATGAAGAAAATAAAGCAAGGTTACCGGGTTGATTTATTACGGTATTGGAGAAATGTTCTGAGCGCATCTTCTACCGGATCATCGATCTGCATGCGCTGGTATGCGATATTGGCTGACAGAACCCCCGTGCGCACTTTTGCAAGATATGCGGCGAGATTTTTTTCATACACCGCACCCATTTCTTCATCGCCAATCTCTACCTGTTCGCCAGTCTCGAGATCTTCCAGGCGGCTAAATCCTCCAAAGCGGGCTTTTAGCTCATTGCCCGCGACTACGTGAAAAGCAAGTACTTCGTGACCCATGGCCGCGAACGTATGCAGCAGTGGCATGATCCCATTGCCGTCGTCAAAAAAATCACTGATAAATACGAGCAGCTCTTTTTTTGGTGCGCCCGTGAAAAGGTTGCGGAACGCTTCGAATGGTGGAAAACTGCCTGCTGCCTTCAATTGCTGCAGCGCATGAAAGAACCTGTTGAGGTGTTGGGTATCTCTTCGAAGTGGCAGAGCGGTTATTTCCTGGCCGCCCAATGAATAGAGCGCTATGGCATCCCCCTGCCTGCTGGCGAGGTAGCCCAGAGAGGCCGCGAGGTAGCGTGCATAGTCCAGTTTTGTGAGGCTGTCACCTGAATGCAACATCGATCGAGTGCAATCTAACAGGAACCTGACCGAGATGGCGGTCTCCGTTTCCGATTCGCGGATATAATACCTGTCTGACCGCGCATACATCTTCCAGTCCAGCCAGCGCAGGTCATCACCCGGCTGATAACTACGATATTGGCTGAATTCCATCCCTGGTCCTTTGATACGGCTTTTATTCAGTCCCGCGAGGAAGCCATCCACCGTCTTTCGGGCGGTAAGAGACAGGCCCTGGATAGAAAGAAGTGTTTGTTGACTTGGTAAAGCAGGCATCTGGAAAAAGTTATAGGGTGCGATGTATCCGGTGATGGCTATACCATTGCCGCAGGTCGCCGGGTGGTTCGCAGTAACTCCGCGGTAACCTGGTCGGTTGTCATTGATTCGGCTTCTGCCTTGAAATTCAGGAGTACGCGATGCCGCAATACCGGGTATGCCATCGTATGGATGTCTTCCATGGTCACAGCATATCGACCGTGTACCAAAGCCCGGGCTTTGGCGGTAAGGATGAGTGCCTGCCCTGCCCGCGGGCCGGCGCCCCAGCGCACCCATTCATTCACATAGCTGCTTGCTTCTGTTCCCGGCCGCGTGGCCCTGACCAGTGTGGAAACATAGCTGGTCATGTCGCGGCTGATTCCCACCTCGCGTACGAGATGCTGCAATTGAATGATATCCGTGGCGCCCAGTACCGCTCTCACCTGCATACTTCTTGTTCCCGTAGTGTTTTCAAGCACTTCCATCTCTTCGGCAGCCGAAGGATACTGGATGCGGATATACAGCAGGAAGCGATCGAGCTGCGCTTCCGGTAGCGGATAGGTACCCGCCTGTTCAATGGGATTTTGTGTGGCGAGGATAAAGAACGGCCTGTCTAGCCTGTGGGTTTTTCCGCCATATGTAACTTCAAATTCCTGCATGGCCTCGAGCAGGGCAGACTGCGTTTTGGGAGGTGTGCGGTTGATCTCGTCCGCCAGTATAATATTTGCAAAAAGTGGTCCCTTGTTGAATTGAAAAAAACGTTTACCGGTGGAATGATCTTCTTCCAGAATCTCTGTACCGATGATGTCGGTGGGCATCAGGTCCGGCGTGAACTGTATCCTGCGGAAATCGAGGTCCAGTGCCTGGGCCAGGGTCCTTACCATCAATGTTTTTGCCAGGCCAGGCACTCCCTCGAGCAGGCAATGGCCGCCTGCGATAAGGGCCACGATCATCTCTTCCACTACCGTGTCCTGTCCTGTAATGATTTTTCTGATTTCAGTTCGTAACGAGGAGAGTTTGCCCACCAGTTCGTTCACCGTCTTTTCTGATTGCTCCAACCTGTTTGCTTTAATAATTGAGGGAATAGTCCCGCACCTGCGGGGTATTTAAACAAGAAAATTACCGCGAATTGAAACAACTTTAAAAAAAATTATACAACCGGCGATCCAATTCCATACGATCTTTGAATGGATGCAGGCAGACAAATTCACATTTACCCGGTTGCGCTATCATTCGGGCGATTGGGACACGGATCAGCGTATGCCATCGAATATCCTCAATTCGCTGCTCGAATACACAACGGTGCCCATCAATCCCCGTGAAAAAGTGATCGACCTGAGCAGTGACGAATTGTTTCAGCATCCCTTCTGCTATCTCAGCGGACATAAACTGGTTCAGTTCGACGGCAGGGAAGCCGCAAACTTCAAAAAGTACGTGGAGAACGGGGGCTTTGTGTTTGTAGACGACTGTAACCACGATATCGATGCCCTGTTTGCCAAATCTTTTGAAGCGCAGATGAATGTGCTTTTTGGGCCACAGGCATTGCATAAGATCCCCGCGAACCACCCGATCTACCACTCGTTCTTCCATTTCGACAAAGGCCCTCCCACCACAGGGTTCGAACTGAATGGCTGGGGCGATGATATCGTGCACGATTATCTCAAGGCCATCGAGATCAATGGACGCATCGGCGTACTGTACAGTAACAAGGACTATGGCTGCGAATGGGATTACGACTACCGCAACAAGCGCTTCCTGTCTGAAGACAACACAAAGTTTGGTGTCAATATTGTCATGTATGCACTGAGCCGTTAACGCTATGGGCTTACTATTTATGCGGGATGGGCTTGCGCAGGTTGTAGGTCAGCGTCAGCATCGCGTACCGGCCGATCACATTTGTTTTTGTATCCTGTACTACGTTTTCATAGACATTGTGGCTGATGCTCACATTCCGGTTTAACAGGTCGAATACTGTAAGACGCAGTTCGGCGGCCTTACCCTTCAGGAATTGTTTGGCGATACCCGGGTTAAGCAATGGTACGCTGACGTGATAGCCCGCGGGCTGGTTGCCGCTCCAGCTATAATCGAAATCGACCGTGAATATCCAGCCATTGTCAGTAAAGACTGTTGCATCCGTCAGTACGGATTGCGAAAAATAATCCAGGTTTTGCGCGGGTTGCTGGCTATACCGGATCATGTTATAGGTAGTTACCGTATGAATACTGAAATCAAACAGCCGTTTCAAGTTGGTTGTCCATTTGAAGCTTTCGGTAATGCTCCCGTGATCCGTGGTGCTGATCACATTATCGATCTGCGACAGGCTGCGGTTAAATCCAAAGCCGCTTGTCAGTCCCAGGTTGGATTTGGGACGGTGCAGCGGGAAATTGTAGTTGACAGATCCCGACACGAGGAATGCCCCATTGGCATTGGTGTAAGAACTCGTTTTGCCACCGTTGCTGTTCTCGATCACGGAGGCTACGATATTATTCTCGGTAATGGCTCCGTTCAGGTTCACCGACAGGCCCTTCTGCGTAACGGGGCTGTTGGAATTGTATGCCAGCCGGAATGAATGCGTGAATTGGGGCCTGAGATACGGATTGCCCACCTGGAAATTGATCGAATCGCTGGTAGTACGCAGGGGCTGCAGCTGCCCCGTACTGGGGAAACCGCTTTGTCCGTTATAATTTATGGTGAGGTTATCGAACCTGGTAAAATTGTACCGGAGGTTCATGGTCGGATTGTACGAAGTGTAATTTTCAGAGATATTGATGTTCTTGGTCGTGTTCAGGCTGCTGAGTGATGTGAATTGCACAGCAGAACCGAGACTGAAATTGTATTTCGGGTTCTGTATGCGGAAACTCAGGCTGGTCCGCTGAGTGATATTACTATTGTCATATGAATTGCTGAAGAGACTGTCCAGTACATCATACTGGTGGGTTGTATTGTCGAGATGATAAGCATTGCCGGCCGAATTGCTTTTGCTGTAAGTGATGCCGTACCCAAGTTCGATGACCTCATTTTTCCCGACGGGCTCGGTGTAGGACAGGTTCGGGGCAAAAAACGTTGACCTCGACGTGCTGATGGTGTGCAGGTTGAGCGTATCGATCTTTGCGATGGGCTGAAAGAATGAATTGATCGAGAAACTATTTGAGGTGCTGTTATTATCTGAATAGGAAGTATTCAGGTTCAGCGATATGGTACGGAAGCGCTTCTTAAAGCGGTGCGACAGGAAAACAAATCCGCCTCCATAGGAATTGTTACTCAGGCTGGTTCCGGTGCGTGACGACTGGTAGATGGGTACTCCATTGGCACCCCCTGTGACCGCCGTTTGCGACGAGGACTGCGATGCATTCTGTGTAACAGATACATTGGGCGTTACCATCAGCGTGGTGGTGGAGTCGAATCGCTGGTTGAAATTAAAATTAAAGCGATGGCTCTCCGATCTCGAAACGCCTGATGAATGCTGGGTGCTGAAGGTGGAGGAGTCAGGGGTGATGATGTTCTGCGACAGGCTCTGCCGGTCGGTGGCGGAGATTACATTTGAATATATATAACTGCCGAACGCGTCGGTATTCTTGCCCCACGAGTTCCTGTAGTTCAGCCCGAATGCGCGCGTGGTAATATCGCCGGTTGGCGTAGCTGTTGTCGTGAAATTTTGTTTGTTTACATTGTTGGCCTG
>Ga0206954_1257_pt1 | contig 11252 bp, 7 predicted proteins | sample Alteio_BWOrgHeat_37_FD_153250 | JGI IMG/M metagenome (GOLD analysis project Ga0206954, IMG submission 153250) | Enriched cells from forest soil in Barre Woods Harvard Forest LTER site, Petersham, Massachusetts, United States -... | ecosystem: Environmental > Terrestrial > Soil > Temperate forest > O...
TTTAATCTTGGAAATTTCTTCTAGATAGTTTTGTATTGTTATATGATTTGCTTGTAGATCTTCCTGTGATTTTTCAAGTATCACATTTGATTCTTTGAGTTTGATTGCCAGACCATGTTGTGCTCTAAACGATTTAACAACAAAAAAAGATGAAATCGATGCAACAGACAATATTGCGACAATCAGTATTTCAGATTCCAGTATACTAGAATTGACTTCATGGAATGCATCATCATAAGGCTGTATCAAGACAATTGCCCACGGACTGGAACCCAGAACATACAGTGGATAATACGATACATACACTTTTGTTCCGTTCACATCATCAACAGATGTACCAGAGCCTCCAGACAATGAGGCAGAAATTGATCTTAAATTAAGATGAGATGAGGTATCATTGTCAGATGATGCCACTATGTTTCTTCCACTGTCTATTATCAAAAATTTCTCATTGGGGTATGCTTGTGTATTGTAAAGTTTCTGTTGTATTGTACCAAGATCAAGTGTACCAGTTAGAAAACCTGAAAAATTCCCATTTTGAGAAAAAATTGGAACTCCTATGAGTGTAATTTTTTTACCAGTCACATCAGAGGTGGTGATTGGATTTACGTAAGTATCAAGAGTAGATGACATTATTATGAACCACGTTGTGTTGCCGTAATTGGAAATGGTGTTATTTTTCTGATATGAGTAAGGTTCTTGCAGATACACATCCCCATTAGGCATAACATGTGTTATGCTTTCAAAATCACCATATGTCTGAAGAGTTTTTGCAAACAGGTTTCTCTCATTGATTGCGTAACTTTCTGATACCCCATGTAATTTTTTATCAATAAATGCTGCATCTGTGTGATTCGTTACTGAAGAAACTTTGCTCAACGTTTGTAAAAGTCTAGTAGTATCAGAAAATCGCAACTCTGTCATAGATGCAATCTGTTTAAGCGATACAATTCTTTCAGTATCAATAATGCGTGTTTCTTGCCTTACTTGCTCTTGAGCATAAAACACTATGAATAAAACTAGAGCCAAGGTGGACGCTGAGATTATAGCAATAACATGAATTGGTTTCAATTTTTTTATCACACCTTAAAGTATCTAGATAATTGGCAAACTAAAGCAAGTACCATCAGGACATCATAATTCTATGATTTTTTTGATTATTTCAGTTTCGCCTATATGTAATACGGCTTTTCATAGATCCATATAGTTTACAGTTTTCTGGCACAAATCAATTGAATATTATCGTTGATTTGACATGGCACGTGCAGAAACATTCCAATTCTTCACAGCCTATTTTTTTATCACTTGTCCCAAAATTATTTTCATGTTGGTATTCTTGTGAAATTTTGTGCTCACAGATGTAACATATGATCATTTCTTATTTTTTCATATCTTGAGAATCATTGATAAGCAGAACATAAATGAAAATCATATTCATACTAAACATCATAGTGTATCATAAAAGAAAGGGAAGTTTATTGTCTAGTGCCAGTGTTTGGATCCAAGAACAGTTTGTTCATGTTACCATGTTCAAAGTCAAACATGTTATCAAGTGAACCTGCCTTTTTGTCAAATGATTGCGGATCTGGTATCTGTCCTAGATTCCAATTGTCCTCAATGAATTTTAGTATGGAGGATTGGTCTGTCACTGAATGATCTACAAAGTTCTCCTTTGCGTATGGAGATACCACCATCAATGGCAATCTTGGGCCATAACCACATCTGTCCTGATAAGCACCTGGTTTTGCGGTTCCGCAACCAACATCCTGTGCAGGATCATTTGATTGGTTGAGAATTGGCGGCATTACATGATCATACCATCCATCAGAATCATCATATGAGATGATTACTGCAGTATTCTTCCACTCGTCAGTCTTTTGGAGCTTGTTGATTGTATCAACAATGAAATGCTGTTCATCGATTGGATCAGAATAAGCTGCATGTCCATCTTGATACTTTGCTGCCTTGAGGAAGCTTACTGCTGGCATCTTACCAGCATTTACGGCTGTCCAAAAGTCTGAAAGATCATACTGATGGTTTGCTTGATCTGTTTTACCAATCATGCTAACTGATGTTGGTGGTAGATGATGTTGATTTGCAGTCGAGGCATAATACTCAAACGGTTCATGGTGTGCGCTGTAATCAGTTACATTAGCACCGCCAATATTCAAATGCCATGATTTGCATGCTGCCTTGTGTGCTGGATTACCATCCCATGGTTTACTTGGTGTAAAGCCACCCTGGAACCATCCCCAAGTAACTCCTTTTGCGTTTAGAAGATCACCTACGTTCTTTCCACCCATAGCTGTTGGGGCAAAACTTGAGCAGTCATCATATGCTCCATCTGGATCCCCAATTACAGTTTGATGTGTTACTGTATCTGGAACATCAGATGTTGTGACATTAGAAGTTTCACCTGAAACCAAGTTTAACATTCCCGGAGTTGACGGACCAAATGTGGTGCCATATGAATTGTCACTCATAGCAAAGTGTTGTGCATAATTCCACAACGCTGTTACGGTGTTTCCATCATAGTATCCCATTACAGTGCTTCCGTCAGCATTGCAGCCCGGACCAACATTAGAGACTGTTTCTACAAATTTGTCAACCAGCCCTCCATCGTAGGCCAATTGCTCTGGTTTATAGTCATGGTTCTCATCACATGTTATTAGTTGTGATAAGGTATTGTCCAATCTGAATGGTTTTTTGGAGTTTGGATTATTCCCAATGAGTTCCGGTGTCAAACCATTTGCAGACGGTGTATCTTTGCTGGCCTTGAATTGAGTCTCGCCAGTTGGATTTGCTGCATTAGGGTATGTTGCAAAATAGTGATCATATGACACGTTTTCTTGGAATATGACCACTACGTGCTTTATTGGTGTTGTAGTAGATGATGATTCTAGAGCAAAACTTGAGCTGCTTAGCAAAAGTGATGCAATCATCAATGCAGAGATTGTTGTTGCCATAATTTTCGTCATTGAGGCAAGGATTGTTTTTGTTCAATATGTCCATGCTCCAAATAGATTTCAGTATACTATTAGAGAAACAAAGACAAAATAAAATTGAATCTATGTTACGTGATCTTATTGATCGCGTGATAGATCATATAGTGTACCAGTGGTACATGTAATGATCGAAAAAAATATAGTAAATATTTAGATAAACAAATGTACTCTGTAGATCGGTCTACAGAGATTCCTTACATGTCAAGGTTTTCTGGATTTTTGTAGACCCTCCCCGCAATTAACGATATTATTGTTTTTAGATGACAAGGTGTAAAGACAGAATTGACAATGCATGGAAAAGAATCCTTGCTGAAAAATATATTGTACACATTACTTGGTTTGGTTTGATTCTTTTTGTTTGATTATTTTTCCAAGTGTTATGGTGTCAAGCGTAGAACGAATCTTGCCCTCTTTGATTTTTGTGTTCCATTCTTTTACTTTGGCAAACTTTTCTGCGTCACCAACTATTTTTGTGGCCAATACTGGGTTGCTTGACCACCATGAGATTGCAGTCTGGATGACATACTGCAAGTCATTGTCTGAAACAATTGGCCAGTGCTGGCTTAACATATTCTCAAGCGGCAGATCAAGAAGACCCAGTCTTTTCTTTACCATGGATAAAATTTCTGCAAATCTGTGTGGATCATCAAGTGCAGATATAGCTATTCTCATCATGTTGCCATCTTGTGCGCTTTTGTCACTATCCACAAATGCAACCTTTACCAAGCCGCGTGTTCCAGATATGACAAGGCCATCTTTTTCAACCTCGATTTTGCCACTCATCTCTTTAACAATATCAAGCATGACTTGGAGACGTTCTTTTGGAATCTCTTCAATTTGTACTGACACATCAGATTTTTTCTCTGTCAGAGTTGTTATTGTCTCAGAAGATTTTGTTAGGTTGATCTTAACACATCCTAGTACTGTTTGTACCAACTCAAAATCACCATTTTCAAATATCATAGTATCAGGAATTCGTTTGTCTACAGTTGCCAGTCTTCGTAGAACATTAAATATTTCATCAGGGACGTTTGGCAGTTGGTCATGTCCTATGAATCCATGCTCATCCTTGCCATCAGACTTCCAAACAGCTGTAATTGGTTCTGAAATAGTTGATACAATGTTGTATACTGCACGTTTTTCCATGGGAGCAAGCATTGGTGTGTCAGTGCTCAGGTAAGTGCGAAAATATGTAGTTCCTTCAAAACTTGAACACTTGAGTACGTTTCCCAAGTTTACCTGTGCATAGAATTTTTCTTTTTTTGTGTCAACTTTGAGAGGAATCCAGTCTCTTGATTTGGGATCAAACTCTTCCCATGATTCTTTACTTGCAAGTTCGACTTGTTTTTTATCTCCCAGTTTTCTCACTTCGGGCTTGTAAAGCCTTGTTATTACTTTGACATGATCTTCTAACGTATGTACGGTAACATTTACCCCCCACAAGGAATCAAGAAATTCCTTGCGTTTCTCAGAACCAACTACTAGTGTCCAGCGCTTGTCAACCGAACGCGGTCTTATCTCTAATCTATTGAGGACCTTGTCTAATCTTGATTTCTGTGAAAATTGTAATGAAATAATTTTGGTAAACGTATTCTTGTAAGTCTCACAAAGATTGGGTCTTCCCTTCTGAAAACAAACATCACAAAATTCTAACGGTTCCAAATCTCTTTCCTCTCACTATATCCTAGTCGGTATTATAATCGGTATGACATCTAATGCCAAGACATTGTATAGTTTAGACAATTTTTGGCGGATTTTACTACAAAACAATGCAACACAAAAAGTAATAATCGCATTAAGAATACTTTAATTAATTTAACTAATAGAATTGCACGGTTTTACAGTATACAATGCCTTGAAAATTGTAGAATAACACATGGGATGGTCTCATGAGTTCTGCAGCGTTAGCACTAGAAGGTGTAGCCGGAAAGTTTGCTGCAGAGGCAATAAGCCAAGATTCCCAAGGTGATAGAAATGCCGCAATCACTAGTTACCAGAGAGCCATAGATGCGCTAATAAAATTAATCCAGTTATTTCCAGATAATACCTTGAATGCAGTTTACGAACAACATTGCAAACAATACAAGAAGAGGATAACTGAACTGCAACTCTCATTTGACAATCCTCAAAATGACAACAATCATGCTAATGCATCAATTCACGCCAACTCTAATCAAACCACTTCGAACAGCAATCTTGAAAATATGATCATGAAAGAAAAGCCAAATGTTAACTGGAAAGAGGTAATAGGTTTAGAAGAAGTAAAGACTGCACTTCGTGAATCAATTGTATATCCAGCTAAAAAACCAGAACTCTTTACACTAGGGTGGCCACGAGGAATTCTTCTGTATGGGCCTCCAGGGTGTGGTAAAACAATGCTTGCAGCAGCAACTGCCAGCGAAATTAATGGCTATTTCATAAATGTGGATGCTGCCTCAATGATGAGCAAGTGGCTGGGTGATGCTGAAAAAAATGTATCCCAGTTATTTCACATGGCACGAGACTCGTCTAAAAAAGAAAACGTTCCTGTAATCATGCTAATAGATGAAGTAGATTCTCTTTTGGGAAATTCCCAGAATGAGAACGGTGGAGAGATTAGGGTAAAAAACCAATTTCTCACAGAGATGGATGGAGTAAACGACAAAGGAAAAAATCTCCAGACGTATGTGATTGCAGCAACTAACAAGCCTTGGAAATTGGACTGGGCATTTCTTAGAAGATTTTCAAAAAGAATCTACATACCATTGCCATCATTAGAAACCAGAGAAAGTTTATTTTTGTCATATTTATCAAAACTGAAAAAAGATTCTTCAGTAGATGCATCTCAGCTTGCACAACTAATAGATGGGTACAGTGCAAGCGACATAAGAGACATTTGTCAATCAGTCCAGCTATCCGTAATAGACGAATTTTTTAGTTTAGCCGAGTCCAGGGGAAATAAAGATCTTACACATGTACAACTGCGTGATGTCACCATGGATGATTTTAAAAAGACAATCAAGAAAAGAAGACCTAGTGTTAATCCAGGTATGATTCAAGAATATTCAAACTGGACTAAAGATTTTAGTGCCGCATAATTTTATATTTTAACAATTTTCACTTCTGAAAATCATCTTAATTTCATAAAAGACAATATCCTAGTTTTTCAGGTATGAACTAGTATTGATCATACACGATACCAAGGTACTAAAAAATAAAAAAAAGAATTTTGGATCAGGATTGTGATCCGCTTGGAGTTGTGCTGTCAGACGGAGTTGTGCTTCCAGGTGTGGTTGGAGCAGAGTTTTGAGGACTAGCGCCCTGATGGAATCTATGTTTCATTCCATGCTGGCCGCCCATTCCAAAACCACCCATTCCAAATTGATGTCCTGGTGAGGTGTACAACACTTTATCATTTGCTGGATCGACAATCACGGTATATACCATGTTCTTGTCATCAACTACCTGAAAACTATACACAACGTATCCTTGTGCAACAGTCAAGCTTCCACCTACTGTCTTTCCATTTGTTACTGCTGATGCAGCAGTATCAGATGCTGTAGAGAATTTAGTCTGCACGCCAGACATGATTGTCTGCTGCAAGTTTATGGAACCTTGTATTGTTGGAGGCTGTGTGGTTGTCTGTGTCCCTTGAACTTGTGCAGATGCTGCTGTCACTCCTGCTGTGGCAATGATTGCCGCACCAATTATGATGGCAAGCATCTTGTGGTTCACGGTTAGATTTTTTGCGTTCATGGCATCAATTATGGAATGAATCTATAAAGAATTGTGACACATTATTCACTGACAATGTTAATGAACGATGTTATTGATGGTCTTTGCAAAATCAAGAATCCGTAAAATAAAATTAAAAAAACTACTGTTAACCATGTTACTTAACATGGTTGCACAATCCATTATAAACAAAAATGCATACTATACCATATGAACAGAAAATGCAACATGCTTGTGGCATACATCATGATGTTAATAGTTCCATTTTCTGGTGACATATTCTCTGCTGCCGCACAAATGACAGTAAAGACAGTGGTACCGTTGATTTCAGGTTAGAAATATCATTTAATTTATTTTATTAATAATTTTTTTAACTTGATTTTTAAAAACCCCAAGTTCTCACTGTGGTGTATATATTATTTTTTTAAAGTCTTTTGAATAGTGTTTCCAATTCTGACACTACCTTGCTAATGGCTTGGCTGATTGTTGCTAATGGACTTGTTTGTTGGTGATTAGTATTTGTTGTAGTTGATGTGGTTGGATTGTTGGAATCTGTTTGAGTAGTAGAGTGTGTATTAGATTGAGCAGTAGATTGGGTTGTTGTGGTGGTTGGTGATGTATTTGGTTGAGTTGTTGGTGCACTGGGCCGTGTTGTAGATGGCGATGTATTTGGTTGAGTTGTAGACGGTGATGCACTTGGTTGAGTCGTTGATGAAGGTTGAGTCGTAGTGGGTGATTGTGTTGCAGGTTCCGATGGTGTCGTATTGGATTGGCTGGTAGGTGGTGATACAGTATTTGTAGATAATGACGATGTAGCAGAACTTGCAGAATGGGTCGAGTCTCCTGCATAAGATGCAGTTATGGTTATGCTGTCGCTTGGATTGGAGGGTGGAGTGTAATCAAGTGAGCAATGATTGTTTGATATTATACATGCATCTGGGCTAAAAGAACCGCCTGCGCCATTGTCAGTCCACTTTACAATTCCAATCATGCTTGACGTTGGAACTGTTGTATCACTTATTGTGACAGTAAACGTGACTGGAGTTCCAGCAGTAAATGTGGCTGGATTTGGTGTGATGGATACAGTAGTAGGATGAAGTACATTTGTAGTTAACTGTGATGCTCCAGTACTGGCTTGATGAGTATCATCTCCATTATAGCTTGCAGTTATGGTTATTGCATTTGGAGCATTTGTAGATGGAGTGTATGAGACAGTACATGCTCCAGATGACAATGTACATGAGGCCTGATCAAATATTCCTCCACCGTTTCCATCGCTCCATGATACCGAACTAGTAGGAGCAATTGGTGAACTTGAACTATCTGTGACTGTTGCTGTGAATGTAACCGATCCTCCTGGTGATACTGATGCAGGATTTGGTGTGACAGACAGTGTTGTGGCATGGATTGCATTTATTGTTAGAGCAGACGTTCCTGCATTTGTTTGGTGTGTACCATCTCCTCCATAAGTTGCAGTGATTGTTACATCTTCTGGAGAGTTGGTAGCAGGCGTATATGATGTAGTACAAGTACCGGATGCTAATGTACAAGAAGATGTGCCAAACACTCCTCCTGTATTGCCATCACTCCAGGATACAATTCCTGTTGGAGTATTTTGAGAGTTTGATGTATCAGTAACTGTTGCAGTAAATGTCAGCGTGTCACCTGACACATATGATGCTGGGTTTGGAGATATTGTAATTGTTGTAGGAGCAAGCGCACTTGATATCAAAGATAGCGTACCTGAATTTGTACTGTGAATGGCATCTCCACCATATCTTGCTGTGATTGAAATGGAACCTTGTATGTTAGATGATGCTGTGTATGTTACATTACATACACCTGATTGCAAATTGCAAGAAGTCGAGCTAAATATTCCACCTGCATTGCCATCATCCAAGGTTATGGTTCCTGTTGGAATGTTTTGTGATACTGTTGTATCAGTAACTGTTGCAGTGATTGTTACTTGTCCTCCTGATGATATGGCTGGTGCAGATGATGTAACCAAGACTGATGAAGTGTCTAGAGCGCCCTGTGATAGTTGTGATGTTGCAGAGTTTGTTTGGTGTGTACTGTCTCCCCCATAAGTTGCAGTGATCGTTATGGAATTTGGAGCTCCTGTAGGTGGAGTGTATGATGTAGTGCACGTTCCTGATGATAGGGTGCATGTTGAGGTGCTAAACGAGCCTCCTGAGCTGCCATCACTCCACGATATATTCCCGTTAGGTGTTGTAGGAGAATTTGACGTGTCAGACACTGTAGAGGTAAGTGTTATTGCATTTCCAGGCGCAAAAGATGCTGAATTTGGGGTTATGGCCACCGATGTTGGGTGTATTGCAAGTGTGCCAAGTGATAATGTTGCAGAACTTGTCTGGTGTGTGGCATCTCCACTATATGTTGCAGTAATTGTTATGGCACTCTGAGCACTGACAGATGAGGTATATGATACAGTACATGTGCCTGACGACAAGTCACAAAATGTAGAACTAAACGAGCCTCCCCCATTGCCATCGCTCCACATTATTGAGCCTGCGGGAGTGACAGATGAACTTGAACTATCTATCACTGTTGCAACAAGTGTTACTTGACCTCCAGCTGAAATGGTGTTTTGATTTGATGTTATTGTGGTAGATGTATTGTCGGTGGCAGAAGTGGAGTTGTCAGTTGCCATTGCCTGGGAGAAAAATGATCCATTTGCAAATGTTGAAGAAATCATTGTTGTTGCAAACAAAGCTATTATGAGAATATTTTTTATACTAATCTTGTCATGTGGTGTTAAAGCATTGAAATTATCTTTCATGCAACGTCGAATGAAAGATATGACTTATGCATATAATTAATTGCGGATCCTTATTCACTAACATTGTTAATTAACAATGTTAAACAAATTCTATATTTCAAATTAAATAATCTCAAAACTGTGGGATATTTTTTGATACTAGTGTATGGTCCAAAAATAAAAACGCCAATTCCCCGTAGTCGTTAGAAAAGCCTTGCAGTAGAATCCCACACAATTTTATGTTTTTTAAAACAATTATTTGATAAAAATTAAAATTATTTCTCACTTGGAGATAATCTAAAATTTTATTCTCTTCGTAGTGCAACCATTGGAGACAGTTTTGATGCCTTCCATGCAGGATACATTCCAGCCAATACACTTAGTGTAAGAGAAAGCAACCAGACTTTGATCAAATCCAGTGGAACAAAGATTGGAGGTATATGGATAGGTGGACCGCCTCCTGCAGGACTAGTGGTTGTGGCAATACTCATTATGTAACCCCCACCAATACCTATTACTGTCCCAAGTGAGGCTCCAATTATTCCAATCAAGCTGGCTTCCACTAGAAACAGTGCAAGAATGGTTATGTTTTGTGCTCCAATTGCTTTCATTGTACCTATCTCTCTGATTCGTTCTGTCACTGAGTTGTACAATGTTGTAACAATACCAACTGCTCCCACAACAAGTGCAATAATTCCAACCATTAGAATAAAGGCTGCATTTCCACTTGCAGCTTGTTGTCTTACTGCCATAATTGCTTTAGGAGTTGTAGCACCAAGAGTTTTTCCAAACATGCCAGTGATCTCCTGCTGTACTGTATCAACATCTTCAGGAGTAGTTGCGGCAATTATTACCTGGTCATATCGGTTTTGTTTGTGTAATAGTTGATTGCCAGCATCAAGATTTACGATAATTGAACGATCTATTCCAGTATTACCAGATGGCTTTAGTATTCCAGTAACTACAAAATTCTTTACTACTGTTACTTGCTTTCCAGCATCATTATAGGTCGCAGTAGCTTTGATTGTCTGGCCAAGTACAACAAAAGCACTATCGGCACCAGGCGGATTTACTATTGTATCTCCTACCAGTGCAGCGGATCGATCTCCTGGATTTACTGTAGACCCATCAATATATTCAAGATTTGGTAACTCTACAGTCAATTTAGACGGGTCAAGTGCAGTGATTGAAGCACGTTGAGTGTTTCCCTCTGAATTCATTTGTACTGAACCAGTATACTCTGGTATAACATCGGACACATTTGGAAGATTCTTGAGTTTTTGTATGATAACATCATTGACTATCAAAGAATTACTTGTTGAAGTAGCAAATGAGCTAAGGGAACGCTGTCCACTACCTACAAAAAGAACATTAGCCGCCAATGTGTTGAATTGTTTTTCCAAGAATGCCGATTGACCTGCACTCAGACCATTTAACACTACAACAAGACTGCTTCCAAGTACAACCATCAGAATTGTGAGTAGTGTTCTGACTTTTCTATCAACTAGTGCTTCAAATGACAATAAAAAAAGATCTTTAGGATTCATTTTCCTTCTTTTTAACGCCATCAAATATGGAAACTATGTCAGTATCCCCCTGTGCAGTCAGCTTTAATTTTTTCTTTGCTGATCTTTTCTTCTTTATTAGAAATGCAATCGCTACTGCTACTGCAATTGGAATTCCTATGAGTACCGGTAGAGGTATCTGATCAAGTATAGAATCAGACTGGGGTGCAACAGATGGTGCACTTTTAG
>Ga0206954_1187_pt2 | contig 11249 bp, 11 predicted proteins | sample Alteio_BWOrgHeat_37_FD_153250 | JGI IMG/M metagenome (GOLD analysis project Ga0206954, IMG submission 153250) | Enriched cells from forest soil in Barre Woods Harvard Forest LTER site, Petersham, Massachusetts, United States -... | ecosystem: Environmental > Terrestrial > Soil > Temperate forest >...
CCGGGCTGATACTTCAAATCCTCGATCTCGGGCGCGCTGACCACGCGTAATTTTTTCGTGCTGATCGCCTCCTGATAGGCTTCGGGTACCAGCGTGCGCTGCGTCTCGCTGGCAATATCCTTTTGAAATTTCTTCAGGACAACGGTGCGCGGTGCGTGGCCGGGACGGAAGCCGGGAATGCGCGCCTCCTTCTGAAAGTCATCGGTCACCCGGTCGTAAGCTTGTTGCACCCGGTTCGCGGGAACTTCGATCTTGAGGCGTTTCTTGCATGGGGCGACATCTTCAACGGTGATATTCATGGGACTCTTCACCCTAAAAGTGTCGCCGGGTAATTCAACCCTTATTTACCCCGAAGATGGTCAAAGGAAAATCAAGGAGTCGTGCCTTCTGGAGTCGCATCCTCATTTTCTTCCACAGGCGCGGGAGCCGGTTCCAGTGGATTGGTCCCCGGCACCGGCGGAGGGACACCTCTCTTAGATAGGATCGAACGGAGCTCCGCCGCCGCCGCCGCGCTCCCCTCAAAACCGTGAGGACAATGCGCTGCCAACAGATAGGCTTGTTCCGCTTTTTCCAACATACCGCGCTGCCAATAATGATTGCCGAGTACGTTCCAGAATTGTCCGTTATAAGGCTGGGCCACCACCGCCGCCTTGTAACAGAAAAAGGCCTCGGAATATCGACGCATCACATCAAAAGTCATTCCCATGCGGGACTGAATGGCATCATCGAGTGGGTTGGCTTTAAACGCACTTTGATAGGCCTCCAGCGCCTTCTGTCCTTGATCGATCCTCCCCTCGATATTTCTCTCCCGGGAAGCCTGATAGCGGTACCAATCGCCGACAAAAACCAGGGCCTGCACATTGTCCCCATCGTATTCCAAGGCCCTCTTCCCACTCTGGATGGAATACTCGGGCGAAGCAAATAACGCATCCGCCAGGGCCTTTTCGTAAATAATGTCCCCCATGGCGCTCCGCCACACCTGAACACCATAAACCAGACCCAGGAAAACAAGCGCCCAACACAACCACTGGCCCAGCGGGGCCAGCGAAAAAGTGCTCCAGGACCGGGCGCCCTCATCTCTCTTCAAGCCCCTCAAACCCATGCCGGTCAGGGCAAAAAGCAGGAAGGCGTTGGCGGGAATATGGAGATTAAAATCAAAAAGCGAATGCACCACCAGCGCCAGCCACGCCGCGAACCCGCTCACCACCAGCACACGATCCGGCCACCGATGATCCGAACGCAAGGGTTGGAAAAATTTGAGCGTAACCAACGCGACAAAAAATAGGGCGAGACCAAATCCCACCAGCCCATAGTCATCGAGACAATTCAGATAATCGTCGTGAGTCAGAACTGCTTTTCTATTGAAGGTACTGTCTTGGTACCGCGGATGGACGTAAGCGAAAGTCGCGGGCCCTGTGCCGAATATCGGATAATCATGCGCGATCTTCAGGGCGTCCCTTGCCAGTTCCAGGCGCACATAACCGCTCACCTGTCCGTTTTGAATCGTCTCCGTCACATTCGTAAACCGCGATTGCTCATACGGAGACAGGGCGACCACCACCCCAAAAGAAACCAGCAGCAGCAGCGCAGCCGAGACGGGTATCCACCATCGCAACGTGCCCTGCCGAATCCCGAAGATAGTCAGCCCGCCAATCGAGGCGATCAACGACAGCCATCCCCCGCGCGATCCCGAGTGAATCACTCCAATCATCATCGTGGCCGCCACATAAAATAAAACGATGCGCATCGGCCAGGACATCTTGGAAAAACATCCAAAGGCCAGGGCCGCTCCGATGGCCATGGTCAGGAGACTCGCATAATGGTTGGGGCAGCCATACGTTCCGACCCAACGGGGAGCGTAGTAAAGTTGCAATTGTTCCGATGGTCCAAATGGAAAAAAATCGCGATGATTGATCAGGTAATAGCCGAAGGCCGTTTCAAACAGACCCAACGGCACCAACAAACCCAGCAGGACCAAGCCATGGGTCCGCCGCACCAAACCATAACGACAGGTGAAAAAAACCACCGCGTAAGCAAAAATATTCATTATTTCCAACCGTGAAAAATATTCGGTTGGAGAAGTCAGCCAACGCATCGCCGCGTAAAACACAAAAAGCACCACGGCCCCATCAATCGCATCTATCTGAATTGGCACCCCTTGAGAAAATGCGGCTTTCAGCCGGAACGCCTGAAGCAAAAGCAGCAGCGTCACCACTCCCAGCAAAGGCAATTCAATCCATAAACGGGCCGCCCCCAGCACCAGCGGACCGGTCACTAAAATGATCGCCAGCAAAATTACGGACACGATACTCCCTAATTCCCCGACTTGCTGCGGAGTCCTCGCCTCAACTTGTCGCGATGAGGAGTGGTGTTTAACTGGCGAGGTGGGCCTCATGGTGAAAAAAGGTAGAATGCCCTGAATCTTACCGCTTGCCAGCAGAATTAAGGATAATCAGCGTCACCTGAACAACGCTTCTCAACCATCCACAGATTGCTGTACCTCAAGGCCCACCCCAGGCAAAATCGCGACTTATGATCTCCCGCCGCCAGCTCTCCCCCGCCTCCGATTCCGGAAATCCACCCGAAAAGTTCGCCGACCTTCTCGCCCGGCTCGAACAGATCGTCTCGGACATGGAGAATGCCGAACTGCCCTTGGAAAAACTTCTCGCCAGTTACGAGGAAGGCATGCGACTGGTCAAGACCTGCGGCGACCGCCTGGTCGATGCGGAACAAAAAGTCGAGATTCTTTCCCGCGCCATTTCCCATGCGCCCGACAAAGCCGCCTCCGAAGAAAAGTCACCGACTCCGCCCAAAGACGATATCCGGTTGTTTTAAATAAGGTCATCCCAGGTTTGTTGAGAGATGACCGATGAATTAGCCACAAAAGAACGCAGGGAACACAAAGATACGGCGAAGAGGAGCAGGCTGTTTTTAATTCTTTTTTTGAGTTCTTTGTGTTCTTTTGCGGCTAAACTTGTCTTCCTTGATCCTTCGACAAGCTCAGGATGACGGGATGGTTATTTGAGAACGCTTTCTCAATTTTTCAAATCAGGACAGTGCCCTCCCCACCTCATCTTGACAAATCACCCCGCGTCGTGTTTGGTTAATCCGTGCGCATGACCTCTTTCCCAGTTTCGCTGACTGCTCAACCGGTCCGGGTCGCGCTTGTCGTCGTCCGAATTAGCTAACGCGCGACATTGCCTCGTCGCGCCGTCTTTGGCATCCTTCCGCTCTGTGCGACGAGATGCCTTGGCCGAAACCATCCCCTGTCTTCTTCCTGTATTTCATGATTTCATGTTTTCCTGTCAAAATTCTGTAATTCCGTTAATTCCGTCCAAATTTTCTCCTGCTTTTTCCTAAAAAAATTCCCTTAATATTCCCAGCGTTCGCGCTTTAAATCCCATGTCCACTTCATCCAACATCACCCTCTACGACACCACGCTGCGCGACGGAGCGCAGGGTGAAGGCATCCATTTTTCGCTCGCTGACAAACTCCGCATCGCCCAGCGCCTCGACACCTTCGGCATGCACTACATCGAGGGCGGCTGGCCCGGCTCGAACGAAAAGGATATCGAGTTCTTCCGCGAAGCCAAGAAACTGAAATTCAAACATGCCAAACTCGCCGCCTTCGGCAGCACCCGCCGCGCAATACCACCAGGCACGTTATCGCCTCTTAAAGGCGTTCAGCTTGCAGCAAGCGATCCTCAAGTGAGGCTCTTGGTTGAAGCAGGCACTCCAGTTGTAACTCTTGTTTGTAAGGCTTCAGCCCTTCATGTGCGTGAAATCTTGAAATTACCAGGCCTTCCGGGATTTGGAGAGAATCTGGCAATGATCCGAGATACCATCCAGTACCTCGTTCAAGAAGGTAAGGAAGTCATCTTCGACGGCGAACACACCTTCGACGGTTACAAGGAAGACGCAGAGTACACGAGCCAATGCTACCTGGAAGCGGCCGCAGCCGGGGCATCCTATCTCGTTATGTGTGATACCAATGGTGGTTCACTTCCCTCTGAAATTACCCGGATTACAACGGAGCTTTCTACTTACCTTAAAAATCATGGTTATGGGCACGCGAAACTCGGCATCCACACCCACGACGACTGCGGCCTCGGCGTCGCCAATGCGCTTGCGGGCATCGAAGCTGGCGCACTGCAAATCCAGGGCACGGTCAACGGTTACGGCGAACGGACCGGCAACTGCAATCTCGTCACCAGCATCGCCAATCTCCAGCTCAAGATGAATCATCGCGTCCTTAGCGACGAAAGCCTGGCGCAATTGCGCGACCTCTCCCTCTTCGTGGACGAAGTCGCCAACCAGCGCCCGAGTGGCCGTGCGCCCTTTGTCGGCAGCGCCGCCTTCGCCCACAAGGGCGGCATCCACGTCAATGCCGTCAACAAGCTCGCCCGCAGCTACGAACACATCGAACCGGAACGCGTCGGTAATCACCAGCGCGTGCTTGTCGGCGAACTGGCCGGACGCGCCAACATCATGCTCAAGGCCCGCACGCTCGGCCTCAAGCTGGAGGAAAAAAAAACCCGAAACGCTCAAGGTGCTCGAACAGATCAAGCACCTCGAAAACGAAGGCTACGAATTCGAGGCCGCCGACGCCTCCTTCGAACTGCTCGTCCGCAAAACGCTGGGCCAATACAAAGCTTCCTTTGAGTTGCTCGAATACCACGTCTCCATCCGCAAAGATGGCGCGAAAAACGAGGACACCTGCGAAGCCACGATCAAGCTCCTCATCAACGGCGAAAAAGTCCATACCGTGGCGGAAGGCGACGGCCCCGTAAACGCACTCGACGCCGCCCTGCGTGAAGCGCTGGTCCGCTTTTACCCCAACCTCGCAAACATGAAACTCGTCGATTACAAAGTCCGCATCATCGACTCCCGCAGCGGCACCGCCGCCAAAACCCGCGTCTTCATCGAGTCCAGCGACGGCGACTCCACCTGGGCCACCGTCGGCGTCTCCTTCGACATCATCGAAGCCTCCTGGCTCGCCCTCCGCGACAGCGTCGACTACTGCCTCACACGGCAACAACCTACCCTGTAGCGGCGGTCTATGACCGTCGCCCGCTCCATGCACCCGCCCCGACTATCCCGACTAGATCGAATTCATACCGATCACCTTTTCTACTTTCTCACCTTCTGTACCCACAACCGCGTGCCTGTCCTCGCCAACCTTGCTCTTCACCAAGCCTTCCGTCTCTTTACCGAAGCCTCCGTTACCCACGACGTCTTCGTCGGACGCTACGTCATCATGCCCGACCACATCCATCTCTTCGCCACCTTCAAGGAGCACGCCCACCTGTCTGCCTGGATGAAATCACTGAAAAATTATCTATCCAAAGTCCTTCGGGAATCAAAAATCGATGCTCCCCATTGGCAAAAGGGTTATTTTGATCACCTCATGCGAAGTGAAGAGTCCTATGATTCAAAGTGGGAGTATGTTTTTCATAATCCAGTCCGTCACCATTTGGTTTTGGAACCCGCTCTCTGGCCTTTTCAAGGTGAAATAAACCCGCTTTCCTTTCATTAAAAATCAGCGACGGTCATAGACCGCCGCTACAGACTGACATGCCCGAACTAGCCAAAGCCTACGAACCCCAACAAGTCGAAGACCGCCTCTACGCCAAGTGGCAGGACGGCGGCTATTTCAAGGCCGACCCGAAATCGAAAAAGCCTCCCTACTCCATCGTCATGCCGCCGCCGAACGTCACCGGCAAACTCACGCTCGGCCACGTCCTCAACAACACCATCCAGGACATCCTCTGCCGCAAAGCGCGCATGGAAGGCAAGGAAGTCCTCTGGCTCCCCGGCACCGACCATGCCGGACTCGCCACCCAGACCGCCGTCGAAAAGCACATCCGCAACACCGAAAAGAAAACACGTCACGACTTCACCCGCGAGGAATTCGTCGCCCGCATCTGGAAATGGAAAGAAGAATTCGGCGGCATCATCATCCAGCAACTCAAGAAACTCGGCGCCTCCTGCGATTGGTCCCGCGAACGCTTCACCATGGACCAGGACTACGAACGCGCCGTCCAGGAAGTCTTCGTCAAACTCTACAACGAGGGCCACATCTATCGCGGCACCCGCATGGTCAACTGGTGCCCCGGCTCCCTCACCGCCATCTCCGACGAAGAAGTCATTCCCACGAAGCAGAAGGGCTTCCTCTATTACGTGAAGTATGAGTTGGTCTCCGAGGTAGCCGCCCCTTCGGGTGGCCCGGACAACTCGTTGTCCGGGCGCGCGCAGCGCGCAGGAGGTCACCCGGAAATTTCCACTTCAATAGTCAGTCATCCTGAGCCTGTCGAAGGATCAGTTCAGCCTGACTTCCTCATCGTCGCCACCACCCGCCCCGAAACCATCATGGCCGACGTCGCCCTCGCCGTGAAACCGGGCGGTAAATGGAAACATCTCGTTGGCCGCAAAGTCTGGCGTCCACTTCACCGCGAACAAATCCCAATCATCGCCGACGAAGCAGTCGAGGAAGGCTTCGGCACCGGCGTGCTCAAGGTGACGCCTGCCCACGACAAAACCGACTACGAAATTGGCAAGCGGCATGGATTGCCCGTGATAGAAGTTCTGACACCAAATGGAAAAATTTGGCGCGCTAGCGAAGATGCTTCTGAACTCAACGGCATGGATCGTTTCGATGCGCGCAAACGTTCCGCCGAAATCCTCAAGGAACGAGGCTTACTTATTAAAGAAGAGCCTTACGAAAACACCGTCGGTTTTAGTGAGCGAGCCAACGTTCCCATCGAACCACGACTGAGTGAGCAGTGGTTCTTAAAATATCCCAACATCAAGGAAGCGCTCGCCCTGCTCCAAAAGGGCCACGTCAAATTTCACCCCGCACACTGGACCAAGACCTACGAACATTGGCTGGAAAACATTCAGGACTGGTGCATCTCCCGCCAGGTCTGGTGGGGACACAGAATTCCGGTTTGGTATAAAAAGGATTGTCATCCTGAGCTTGTCGAAGGATCAGTTCAGCCTTCCCCAGAACTCCGCTGCCAAATCAAATCTCCCGGCCCCAACTGGACGCAAGACCCCGACTCCCTCGACACGTGGTTCTCCTCCTGGCTCTGGGCCTACGAAACCATGCGCACCGAGGACGGCACGCGACAAAAATTCTATCCCACCAACGCCCTCGTCACCGGACCCGACATCATTTTCCTCTGGGTTGCGCGCATGCTCATCGCCGGACTCCACTTCAAACCCAACGGCGAAAAGAAAACCGAAGCCGAAACGCTCGAAGCCAACCTTGCGTTTAAAGACGTTTATTTCACCGGCCTGATCCGCGACAAACAGGGCCGCAAACTCTCCAAGTCGCTCGGCAATTCGCCCGATCCGCTCGACCTCATCGCCAAATATGGTGCGGACGGCCTCCGCTTCGGCCTCGTCCGCATTGCTCCCCAGGGCGCGGACATCCGCTTCGACGAAAAGCAAATCGAAGAGGGCCGCAACTTCTGCAACAAGCTCTGGAACATCTGCCGCTTCCGCACCATGCAGGGCCCCATCGACTCCAACGCCGAGCCCTGGAAACACCCGCGCTCCATCTTCGCCAACGAATTGCTCGATCGCCTCCACTTCCTCCTTGAAGGCGAACGCAACGTCAATGATGCGCTCAACCAATACAATTTCAGCGAGGCCGCCAGCCAGCTTTACGATTTTGTCTGGAACGAATTCGCCGCCCGTTTTGTCGAAGCGGCCAAAATCGATTTTGCGCAAACCGATTCCCCTACCCGCGCCGGAACGCTCGCCACCTTCGATTACGTGATGAGCCATGTCCTGCGCCTGCTCCATCCCTTCGCGCCCTTTGTGACCGAGGAACTTTGGTGCGAACTCGGTTTCAGTACACAAAGCATCCAGACGACCTTGTGGCCGACAAAATCGCCCCTCACTGCAAAAACTAGCCCACTGAGTGGTGCGGATTTCTATTTCGCTCACGATGAAGTGAAGCGGTATACAAGTAGCTTAGGCATAACAGGTAAACTTGATTACCAGATCGTTCCAAGCTCGCCAGACTATCTAGCGACCTATACTTCGCTGGTATCAGTTTCAGTTCATCTCCTAGGAACGAAGGAAGACCAGGTTATTGTATCGCTTGAACCACCAAAAACTTACGTAGTGATGCTCCCAGTCGGAACAGCTTCAGTTTTTATCGCGACGACGGGCGTTGATCCCAACGTCCAACGCAACAAGCTGATCAAAGATCTGGCCAAAATTGAAAAGGATCTCGAGCAAACCCGCCGCAAACTCGGCGATGCGAACATGCTGGCGAAAGCCCCAGCCGTGAAGGTGGAAGAATGGCGCGCGCTCGAAATCTCTCTTGCTGAAAAGGAAAAATCCCTCCGCGAAAGCCTTGCGAAACTCCCTTAATCGGCTTCCTTGTCTTGCCCAGCCTAAAGGAATAGGCCGTTTAAGCCAAATAAGCCGCAGCCAGCCCAACCCCATGGAACCCGCCATCCGCGTCCACAAACTGACCAAGGTTTATCGCACCTACCTCAAGGACTCGGGATTCTGGGGCGCGATGAAGGGACTGGCGCATCGACGCTACAAGGAAACGGCGGCAGCCAGGGAAGTCAGCTTCACGGTAAACGAGGGCGAACTGGTCGGATTTCTCGGGCCCAACGGCGCGGGGAAAACGACCGTGCTGAAAATGCTCTCCGGGCTGCTCTACCCGACCAGCGGCGAAGCGAGCGTGCTCGGATTCACCCCGTGGCAACGCCAGAACGATTTCAAGCGGCAGTTCGCACTCGTCCTCGGGCAAAAGAATCAGCTTTGGTGGGACCTGCCCGCCTCAGAGTCGCTGGAACTGAATCGGGTGATCTACGGCCTGGACCCAGCCACAACGCAAAAAACCATCGACGAGCTGACCGAGCTTCTCGATGTGCGGGAAAAATTGGACGTGATGGTGCGAGAGCTCTCCCTCGGTGAACGGATGAAAATGGAATTGATCGCGGCGCTGCTGCATCGCCCCAAGATACTTTTTCTCGACGAGCCGACCATTGGACTCGATGTGCTTTCGCAAAAAAAGGTACGCGAATTTCTGCGCGACTACACTGCACGCAATCGAATCACAACGCTGCTGACCTCCCACTACATGCAGGACATCGAGGAGTTGTGCGACCGGGTCATTATCATCGACCACGGGCAGGTTTTCTTCGACGGCGCGTTACAGAAGATCATCGACCGGCTGGCCACCCATAAAATGATGACACTGAAGCGACGCAAGGCATTTCCCCAAACCGATTTCAGCGCTTATGGTGAAGTGCTGGAAAGAAATGAAACCGAGGTGCGATTGAAAATTCCACGCAAGCAGATCGTGGCAGCAAGCCGGGACCTGATCGCGGCGCTGGAAGTGGATGACTTCACCGTGGAAGACGTGCCGATCGAAGATATTATTCGCGAAGTTTTTTCAACGCGGCAAAGCGAAGTCCTGAGCGGCCCGTCGAAGTAAAACACGCCACCACTACTCGCCCTTGCGAGGAAAAAGTTCCCGCACCAGTTTTTGCATGGCGGCCGCAGTGGCCTGACAGCGTTCCCCTGCAGTCTGAATGCTCGTGGCAAATTTTTTGCCTCGCCCCTCTTCGGGAAATTCAGTCAAGAGCAGGTAGGAATAACCGAGAAGCGGCGTGAGGTGATTATTCATGTCATGCAGATGCTTGCGCAGAATCTGGCCGGGGGCCGATTCACCTTCGCCGAGTTGAAGACACGCTTCAGCCAGTTTCCAGTCGGAAGGCGTGGTGACCTTGAGATTGATCCCGTGGTAAAGCACGACCTGCACGGGATGCCCCATCTGCTCCACCACGGCCGTATCGTCCGTAAACGTGGCCCCGGTTTGTTGGGCGTTGGCATAAGCTTCACGCAGCAGGCTGGTCCGAAAAATTTGTGGAGTCTGCACCATCCAAAGCTTCGATCGATCGATGGTCTGCACAACTTGTCCATCTTCGGCCACTTCCTTGAGGGTGTCGCTGCACGGAGCACCGCACACCGCCGCACCGGTCATCTTCGCCGCAGCCAAAACCACATCGATCAACTCTCGGGTGACAAAGGGACGGGCCGCGTCATGCACCAGCACATATTCGGAAGAATCGGAAACCGCTTGAAGACCGGCCTGGACCGAGTCCTGACGTTGCGCACCGCCCGGCACCAAACGAATACTGCCCTGTTCGCGCAACGGAGCGACGAGCGCTTCCATTTCCTGTTCACTACCAGGACGAACGACAAGAATGATTTCCGCAGGCACCCCACTAAGCAGCAGTCGTTCCAACGTGTGCAACAGAAGAGGACGCCCTGCCAGCGGAGTGAGGAGTTTGTCGAAACCCATGCGCTGGCTGCGTCCCGCAGCCACAACAACGGCACTCAGTGGCTCGCTCATTTATTTTTTCTTTCCATCCTTGTCCTTCTCCTTCTCATCCTTCTTGGCCGTGCTATCGGCATAAAAGATCGGACCGTGTTCTTTCAGGTTGGCGATAAAAGCGGCCAGGTTATCGCCGGTCTTCTTATCGTTAATCAACCGACCAAGAGCACCCTGCCCATCCTTGGCTTGACTAAGCAATTCGTCGCCATTCTTCACCATGTTCCTGAGATCGGAGATGGTCGCTTTTAAGTCGTCCGTACTGGTGCCGGAAAGGACGTCGACATTGAGCTTGGTGATCATTTGATCGAGCTGATCGGCAATGTGATTGGCTTTTTTGATCAGCGGTTCGGCACTATCGGCCAATTGACTCAAGCCCGTGCTGCTGGAGCCCTGAATCGTTTCGCCGTCCTTAACGTATGGCTTTTTCTGATCCTCTGATGTGCCTTCGGGATATTGGACCGGCTGAACATCAACAAAGCGATCACCCAAAAGCCCCGAACTGCCGATGACATACCTGGCATCCTCACGCAACTTTACATTGCTATCGACCTTCAGATGAACCTCCACCAATTGTGTATCGGGGATGGGATGCGGATCGGTGGTAACCTTACCGATCACGGCACCCGAAAGGTAGACATCGGAACCTTTGAGCAGGCCGCTCGCATCGGGGAACTGGATGGTAAGGTTGTAGGTGGGTTTGAAGAGACCCTGCACCTCTCCAAAAAAGACGATCAGCGTGCAAAGAATGCCGATGCCGAACATGAGGAAGAGGCCGACTTTGGTTTCGAGGTTCTGTTTCATAATGATCAACTCCTAGAATATAGCATCACTAGCATCTGATATACCGTTAACAAAGCGATTAACAATGGGGTCTTGCGAT
>Ga0206954_1258_pt1 | contig 11239 bp, 9 predicted proteins | sample Alteio_BWOrgHeat_37_FD_153250 | JGI IMG/M metagenome (GOLD analysis project Ga0206954, IMG submission 153250) | Enriched cells from forest soil in Barre Woods Harvard Forest LTER site, Petersham, Massachusetts, United States -... | ecosystem: Environmental > Terrestrial > Soil > Temperate forest > O...
AGGTCGGCCGGCAAACCTGAAACTTTATAATTTGCCGGCAGGGTGAGTTCGGTTTCCTTGCACAGGTTTTCCTTGTAATCAAACCAATAGTCGTGTTTACGCTCATCGGTTTTTATCGCAGCATTCATATACTCCTTTTTATGATCAAGGTCCACATAATACGCTTTACTAAAAACTGATACACCATTTTTAATGTCGACTTTATAGCTGGCAGTAACATCCTTATCCGGGTTGGTTACGTTTGAAATAGCGAGTTCCTTTATCTGGTAATCGCTGTTATTGTCCGACAGGTACCGGGTCATCGCTTCCTCGGTGTTTTCCTTTTTTATGCTGTTCAGGCCATCCAGTATCATTTCCTTATCCTCCCCTTTCCATAAATGATTGATGCTGCCCGTGAGGTCGTTATCGGTTATGCTCAATTTGCTGGTTTCGTAATCGTAATTCTGCGCGGTGGTTTCAACTGGTATGTGTGCCAGCACGTACTTTTCTCCATTTTCCATCAGCACCTGTCTGCCCTGTATGCGCTCGGCGTAGTCATTTATGCCCAGGTACGATTCGGTCGCATCCAGGTAAATTACCTTGCCTTTATAGTTCAATGCACAGATCATGTGGTTATCAACCGCCATCGAGGGGGTTTGATAATCGTAAGCAATATGGTTGGTGCCCAGCCAGCACAAGCGCGCATCGTAGCCCAACGACGTAAGCAGCGCCTTTGTAAGGTTAGCCATGCCCTTGCAGTCGCCATATTTTTTACGCAATACTTCATCGGCCTTTTCCGGCTTGAAGCCTGCAATGCCGTTCTCGAAGGCGATATAGCGTATATTATCCTGCACGTAGTAAAAAACCGCTTTTATTTTGTCCATATCGGCGCTAAGGCCGCCGGTAAGCTCTTTTGCCTTGGCGTTAATGGCTTCGGTATTGTTATTGATACTTTTAACAAGTTCCTTATACCAGGCGTATTGATCGTCAACCGTGGCAAAATAGGTAAAGTTGTGCCCGGAAGCATTTGCCGACTTGCAAAGCAACCGGATATGGGGATAAACATAAGTTGGCCCGGGGATGTTTTGCTGCGTTTTAAATGCCGGCAAGTTTGTCGCGGTGTAGGTGATCACATCTGCGTCCATCCCTGCGTCATAGGACGTCGTTTTTTTGATATCGAATCCTGCGAAATTAAACTCCTTTAATTCCACCTTCATCCAGCGCGGAATGGCGAAAGTTATTTGTTTTGAAGTGACCGGCAGGTCTTCCGTAAAAAAGGCTGAGGTAAAATAGCGCGGGTCCAGAATGGTTTCCTTAAATGTTGTTTCGCCTTTGCTGTTTTTCTTTGGAAGGTATAAGGGGAAATAGCAAACCCGCGAATCGGAGTAAAATACATCGCCTTCGGCATAATAAGAATATTCAGGTTTAAAATCCTTTGGGGAGCGGTCGTCAATTTTACAGGTTACGTCGTCAATCGTCACTTCATCATTATAATTCTCGACGATGGGGATATTAACTTCGTAAGCATTGCTGCTATAACTATTGTCAATAGACCGCTCGACCTGCACGCTATTGGTTTTTGAATTAAAAACGAAAATGTATTTTTCTTTGGATGACGTAATTGTTGCTGACGAATCCGCCGGTCCGGCAAAAACATTTGCAAACCAGCACAAAGCTGCCACGGACGCTATAAAAGTTTTAATCATATCAGTTTGCAGGGGTCAACTAATATAAAAACTTTTTTAAACTTTTATGATGAAACGCGCCGGGCGATAAATAATTTATTTAAGATTCAGTTTGGTTTGATTACTATATCATCTAAAGTATTACATTTGCAAATGGGATATAAAGAACGGGAAATCAACAAGATGTATTATACCATGGGCGAGGTTGCCATCCTTTTTGATGTAAACCAATCGCTCATAAGATTTTACGAAAAGGAATTTGACGTGCTTACCCCAAAAAAGAATAAAAAGGGCACACGTTATTTCACCCAGGAGGATATTGAAAACCTGAAACTGATCATTCACCTGACCAAGGACAAGGGCTATACATTACAGGGCGCCAAGGACTATATCCGAAACAATGGCAATTCAAGCAAGGATGATATCCGCGTGGTTAGCGCCCTGGAAAATCTAAAGAAATTCCTGATCGAAGTGCGGGATCAGTTGTAAACTTCGCACTGCTTCAACTAAGCATTATTTTTTATATTAGCCTGTTATGATTCCCAATCACAAAGGCGAAATTCCGGTTGCGTTACTGCTGCTGCCTTTTGTATTGGGAATTATCACCGGAATTGGTTTGTTTAATGGTGCAAATATCGATTACCTGTCCGGCGCCGTTGCTATTTGCAGTATTTGTTTTATCCTGCTCAATTTAAGCTATAACCTGCTTAAACTTTATAAGCAAAGGTGGATCGGAGGTGCGCTGCTCATGGTCATTTTGTTTTTGTTTGGTTGGATATTGCCTGTAAGATATAACGAACTTCTTTCGGCCAAACATTTCTCAAAATTCACGGCGCAATACCTGGTAGTGAAGCTCAATACTGAGCCCGTTTTAAAAAATGGGCTCTTTCGGTTTACCGCTGATGTTGAAGAAACCGTCAATACCGGGCACAAAACAACCGCCACGGGCACATTGCTGATAACGATAAAAGACAGCTCGGCAAAAAAACTTCATTATGGCGATGAATTACTGTTGCCCGCAAAGTACCAGGCAATTGATCCTCCCTTTAACCCTGCCGAATTCAATTATAAAGCCTACCTCGCTCATAAGAATATATTTTACGAAGCCTTTTTATTTCCAAAGCAATACCTGGTTTTAGGAACCGGAACGGGTAACGCGCTGATGGGGCATTCCGTTTTACTAAGACGGCAATTGGTTGAAAAACTCCGGCAAAATATACGCGACACCGACGCCTATGCAGTCGCTTCGGCATTAGTATTGGGATACAAGGCCGATTTAAGCAGCGACGTGCTCGAGGCCTACTCAAAAACCGGTACGGTTTACGTGCTCACCGTTTCCGGCGCCCAGGTAGCGGTCATCTACCTCGTGCTCACTTATGCATTAAGCTTCCTCAACAGGTTTAAATATGGAAAAGTTGTTAAAGCAATCCTTATTATCACAATTGTTTGGTACTATGCGCTGCTGACAGGCTTTTCGGTAGCGGTTTGCCGGGCAGCCCTGATGCTCAGTATGGTGGTCATCGGCAAAACCTCGCGCAGGTATGTCAATACGTTGAATATCCTCGCTGCGTCGGCATTTATCCTACTCTGTTACGATCCGTTTTTTATAACGGAAGCCGGTTTTCAATTATCCTACCTGGCTGTTTTTGGGGTGGTAATTTTACGGCCGGTGGTTTATCAGTGGTTTCACTTTAAAAATAAATTCCTTGATCAGGCATGGGCAATTTGTTCATTTTCCATCGCCATTCAACTGGCTATCTTCCCATTATGTGCGCTTTATTTCCACCAGTTCCCGGTTTATTTTTTGGTGAGCAACCTGTTTGTTATTCTGCCTTCGGCTGTCATCATGTATGCCGGGGTGTTTTTCCTTTTGTTACCCAAAATACCATTGCTGTCCGGCGCACTGGCATTTGTGCTGGAAAAGACGACTGTGTGCATGAACAAGGTACTTGCCATTATTGAACATTTGCCCGGCGCCACGATCGACAAAATATGGCTCACTACGCTCGAAAACTTATTGTTGTATGCCATTGTTTTCTGCCTGTTTTTCTTTTGGTATGATAAAAAACTAAAGTGGCTAAACGTTGGATTGCTCAGTTGTTTGCTGTTATTTTCCTGTTTGAGTATGAAGAGCATCGGACAATCGGGCACAAAAGATATCACCTGGCTAAACCTAAAAAAACATCCGGCTATTATTTTTAAAAATGGTCGTTCGGGAATTGTGTTAACCGACCTGAAGGAAACCGACAAGGCTTATAAATATTCCATACAGCCTTACCTGGATAGCTGCGGGGTACAAGACGTTAAGACCTGCGACCTGAACACCGATATTACGACGCCATGGCTCAAAAAAAAATTCGGATTGATCCAATTTGGGACTATGCTGGTTTTTATAGCAAACAGTGATATGGACGAACAAGCTTTACCGCAGCAGGTACAAACCAACTTTATTTATGTTACCGGAAATCCAGGCATAACCATCAGCGGCCTGAACAATAACTTTAGCTATCAAACACTTATAATCGGTGGTTCCAACTCAGATAACCGAATTGCGGACTGGAAAAGACAACTTTCGGGCAAGAACATTACCTATAAAATTCTAAAGCGTAACAAATCTTTTGTTTCATTATCTAACTAAAAGGAAACTATATTAAATTTGTATCTATCCAAACAAAAATCTAACTTGTACTAAACAAAGCTGAAATTATGAACATTAAATTTTTTAATGTTGCTTTAGGCATAGCGCTTGCAGCAACCACCATGAGCGCCAGCGCGCAAAAGACTTACACATCCGGGGCATTTACTTATTCGACAGAGGTAATGGGCCAGCAGGCTGATGTAAAAGAGTATTTCTCGCCCGACTCAAGTGCGGCGGTGATTACCTCAGGACCGGCGACCATCAAGGTTTTAATGAATGCCAAACACGACTACCTGGCCGTTTTGGTTGACGTTCCGGTGGCGAATATGAAAAAGGCCGGTATAGCTACTCCGGCTGAGCTTGAAGAAGGTATGTCTCAGCTTCCTACATTTACCTATACGACAACTACCGAAACAAAGACAATTTCGGGATTTAGTTGTACAAAAGTAAGTGCCAAAGACAGCAAAAGCGGCAAGTCTTATGATGTTTGGGTAACCAAAGATATTGTAGTTCCATCTACTGCAATTCCTGCTTATTATAGCGGCGCCGGTGGCTTCCCCGTACAGTTCACCGCGTTTCAACAAGGCCAGGAAACAACCATCACCATTGCAACCATTACCGATGAAAAAGCTCCGGCAGGCACTTACGGTATCGCAAAAGATTTTGAAAAGGGCACGTTGGCCGACCTGAGGCAACAATAAAAATTATTTATTTTTTGATTTAAGCCGTTTGAAGCGATTCGAACGGCTTTTTTTGTTACAAAGTCAGCCCGGTTGCCAAGGCTTCTATCCAATTATGAAACAAGCCGGCCTCTAACTCAACGGCTTTGCCGGCGTGCAACTGCCAGTCCTGCGAAAAGTTTTTCAGTTGCGTAATCATTTCTTCCAAATGACCTTCTTCTTCAAGGATAATTGATTTAACGTTCACCTTGCTTCCTGCTTTTTCCAGGGCCTCCTGGTAAATGGGGTATAATTCGTCGGCCCGAACTTCGATGGCATAAGTGACCAGCAGGTAAGCCGCAAAGCGAAGATCTTTCCCCTTCAGGCCAAGCTGACGTTTCAGATAGCGGCAAACCCCGATATCCAGTTGATTTAAATAGTACCGGCTTTGTGCAGGCGCGAGCAAATAATCGGGCTGATAAGTTGGACAGGGATATCCCTCAACCTTTTCAATTTGTTTCTTCAGGTAAAATGCGTGGCGGTGCTCCTCGGCGGCATGTTTCAGGATGATGTACGTAACGGTCAGCGGGTCTTCACAGGCAGATATCTTTCGGGCGCCTGTATTTTCCATTAAGGACAGTGTATTTAACCACTTGGCATGTAGTTCGTTATTGCTTATTATTAAAGGTAATAGTTTAGTTAGTTCCATTATTATTTTTTGGGATTTCACCGATTATTTATTGATTTCACCGATTGTTATTTTCTGGGGACTTTACCGATTTGGTGTGATTTCAACGATTTGATTGTCCTGGTGCTTATTGCTAAATTTCATCCAGTGCTTGCTCAATTTTGGCGTAAATGTAGTTGAGCTGGTCGTCGGTAATGCAATATGGGGGTAAAATGTAGATAGTATTGCCCAGTGGGCGTAAAATGATGCCGGCATTCAAAAAGTAGTTATACAATTTATCTCTAAGGCCATTAAAATAAGACGTGTCGCTGCCCGTCTCCCACTCCATCGCGAATATCGTCCCGGTTTGGCGGGTGGTTTTAACTTTTGGGTGATCTTTTATCTTTTCGCCAAACTGCCGGTGCGATTGTGCTATTCGGTCGATATTTCCGGCCGTCGACGGTTCCATAAACAGGTCAAGGCTTGCGAGGGCGGCAGCACACGCTACAGGGTTGGCCGTAAAAGAATGCCCGTGGAACAGGGTTTTTAGCTTGTCATCCGATAAAAACGCATTATAAATTTCCTGTGTACAAGTGGTAAGCCCCAAAGCCATGGTCCCGCCGGTTAAGCCTTTTGAAAAGCACATAATATCCGGTTGCGCCTCCATGTGATAACAGGCAAAAGGCTTGCCTGTACGCCCAAAACCGGTAAATACCTCATCGGCGATCATCAGGACGCCCTCTTTGCGGCAATGGGCCATCAACTCATTCAGGTAATGTGCCTCATACATCAGCATGCCGCCGGCGCCCTGTACCAATGGCTCGAAAATGAAACAGGCGGCTTCGGAATTGAGATTTGAGATTTGAGATTTGAGATGGGTAATGTTGTTTTGATCAGGCAGGTCAATAAACTCAACCTCAAATAGCAATTGGTCAAACGCGGCCGTAAATGCGCTGCGGCCGCTAACGGCCATTGCCCCAAAGGTGTCGCCGTGGTAGGCATTCTTAAAGGCGATGATCTTTGTGCGGTTTTCGCCTTTGTTGTGCCAGTATTGCAGGCACATTTTTATGGCTACCTCAACGGCGGTTGAGCCGTTATCTGAATAAAAGACTTTTTGCTGGTTATCCGGGAGTATTGTCAGCAGCCGTTCCGCAAGTTCGACGGCGCCTTCATGGGTGAAACCGGCAAATATCACATGCTCCAGCTTTTGCAATTGTTCAGCAACCTTTTTCGCGATGTATGGATGTGCATGCCCGTGAATATTTACCCACCAGGACGACACGGCGTCAATATATTTCCCGCCGTCTTCGCCGAATAATAATGCGCCCTCACCCCTAATGATCGCTACCGGCGGCGCGGCTGTTTTCATTTGTGTGTAGGGGTGCCATATAACTTTTAAGTCCCTGTCGGTCAAACTCATAAATCATTCATCAAAAGTTTTGCTACATGCTGGTCTGTGGGGAAAAGAAAAACTTCATCAGCGAGGTTTCCCAGTTTTACCCATCTGAATGATTGCAGGATATCGCCTTCCCCGTCGAAATCAAAAACCATCGTTTTAAAGGTCAAATTGAGCGGGTTGGTATTTTTAACCAGGTAATAAACACTGATCACCTGCGAATCGTTAAAAGCTGACTTCACGAAAAAATCGGTGGTATAAAAATGCCTTACGATCTCCACCTCAGCATTGCATTCCTCCAAAAATTCACGTTTCAGGCCATCCGTCAGCCCCTCGCCAAGTTCCAATCCGCCGCCGGGGAATTTGGTAAAGCGCATGCCATACTCCTGCTCATCGCTTATGAGCACTTCATCCTGATCATTTACCAGCAATCCATAAACCCGTACGTTAAAATACATTATTCAAAGTGTTTTTTGTTGCGGATGATCTTATCCAGCGTCCAGGCAATGTCTTCGGTTTTAGGCTCCGACCTGATGGGGCAGTTCGGCATGCTGCAATAGTGACAGCATTGCGGGATGCAGGGATCGGTGTGAATAAACAATTCGGTTTTAGTTACTTCGCTGTTTATCAGTGCATCTACCAGCTTTACCTCTTCATGTACTTTATTCAGATCGAAATAATTTGGCAGCGTTAAATGGCAATCGATATGCAGATCATTGCCGTATTTCTGCGCCCTGAAGTTGTGTATATCTATCCATGAATCACGCCTTTTCTCATTTAAAACCTTGATCACTTCGGTTACGACGGTAAAATCCGCCTCATCCATCAGCACCGAAACCGACCGCCGGATCAGTTTATACGCACTGTAAAGTATGTACAAGCCGACGGCGATGGATAAGGCACTGTCCAGCCACATTATTTTGGTAATAATAATGAGCAGCAGGCCGGCCACGAGACCGATGCTGGTCACCATATCGGTTAGCAGGTGCCTGCCGTCAGCATCAATAGTAACTGAGGGCAAAGACTTCCCCTTGCGGATCATATACCATCCCAACAAGCCATTAATTATACCCGTCACGCCTATGATCAGCGCACCAATGAACAGATTTTGTATCGGGTTGGGGTAAAACAGGCTGTAAACGGATTTGATCAGGATGGTAACGGCCGCAATGCCGATCAGCGAACCTTCGATAAAAGCGGAAAGATGTTCCACCTTACCATGACCATAAGGATGATTTTCGTCCCGCGGCTGGGCAGCCAGGTAAATACTAAAAAAGGCAAACGAACTTGCCAGCACGTTTACTATACTTTCGGCCGCATCGGTAAGCACAAAGTTCGAACTCGTGATAAACCAGGCTGCAAATTTGACGATCATCAGGATAACACCTGTGATCAGCGCAAACAGTATTATCCTTTTCTGCTCCTTCAAAATAGCTGCAATTTGCGCCAAATTTATAAATACTTGGCGAAACAGGCGTGAGTATTATTGCAATGCGATAAAGCCCTTGTTTAGCAGTTGCCGGAATAAATGTATTGTAGAAAATTTGTAGCATTTTGTATCGTATCGATACAAGCGATACAGTGCGATACAAAGCGATACAGTGCTGATTATTAACAACTTAACTACTGACAATATTTTGTCAGTGACAAGAACTTGTCACCACAATTGTGTATTTAGTTGCAGCAATTCGTGCATTTTAAACCAGTTCATGCCTGCCTGCCAGGCAACATTCCACCAAATGCAGGATGGCATTCATATCAAAAGGCTTTTCGATAAAGCCATCGGCGCCAAAATCGCCGAATGTTTCGGGGAATCGTGGGAAACCCGACATTAGAATAACGGGTATACCTGAAAATTCAGGATGTGCTTTGAGTTCAAGGCAATGCTCACCGCCATTAACGCCCGCCAACAGAAAATCAAGAATCACCAGGTCAGGCTGGCTTTCCTGCACACTTTCGGTGACCGAGCTGGTATAGGTCAGCCCAACTACTTCGTAGCCTTCATCATTCAGCAAATCGGTCAACACACACAGGATGTCGTAGTCATCCTCCACAACAAGAATTCTTTTGGACATAAAAAATATAATTGGCAGGACAAAGGTATATTTTGTTTCCTGTATTTGTTATAACGCAATTGTTAAGATTTAATTACCGATTGTGCATAATGTGTGTTAATAAATACTTCCCGGTTTATAATTCTGACGATTCGTCGAAAGGCCCGTTGGGGCACCCCTCGTGGGTGCCCTTATTCAGGTTCTACCTGGTCCATTTGCGATCCCCCACCCTGGGCGATGGTCCCTGCCATTTTATTCAATTCGGATTTGGGCACCCACAAGGGGCGCCCCTACGATTTCCAAAATCCTAAAATTGCCCTTTAAAATCAATGGATTTTGAAATTTTGTTAACGTGGGTTCCACCACATTAACAAAACAATAAAAAACCGGAAATCTATTGTTAATTTTTCAGCCTCAACCCTATCTTTTCTATATTTGCGCCGCAATTAATTAAACCAATAAATGACAGCATTAAGCGACAGGATCAATAACTTATCTGAATCGGCAACCATTAAAATGGCCAAACTTGGCCGCGAACTGGCTGCAAAAGGCGTAGACGTGATCAGCCTGAGTTTTGGCGAACCGGATTTTCATACCCCGGAACACATCAAAGAGGCGGCTAAACAGGCTATGGATAAAAACTTTACCTATTATACGCCTGTTTCGGGTTACCCTGAGCTTCGAAAAGCTGTTTCGGCAAAGCTGAAGAACGAAAATGGCCTGGATTATGATTTCAGCCAGATCGTGGTATCCACCGGTGCAAAACAAGCTATCGCGAATGCGGTATTGTGTTTGGTAAACCCCGGCGAAGAAGTGATCATCCCCACGCCTTACTGGGTGTCGTATTCAGAGGTGGTAAAATTGGCCGAAGGTGTCAGCGTTTTCATCGATGCGCCGGTTGAGCAGGAGTTTAAGATCACTCCGGAGCAGCTGGAAGCCGCCATCACGCCAAAAACCAAGCTGTTTATGTTTTCGTCGCCCTGCAACCCAACCGGCAGCGTTTACAGCAAAGCTGAACTGGAGGGCCTGGCCAAAGTTTTTGAAAAACACCCAAACATATATATCCTTTCGGACGAAATATACGAGCACATCAACTTTGTGGATAAGCACGAGTCGATCGCCCAGTTCGACGCCATAAAAGACCGCGTGATCATCATCAACGGCTTTTCCAAAGCTTTTGCCATGACCGGCTGGCGCATCGGTTATACCGCGTCGAACAAGGATATTGCTGCTGCCTGTGATAAAATGCAGGGGCAGATCACCTCGGGCACCTGCTCCATCACCCAAAAGGCCGGCGTTGCCGCTTTGGAAGGCGGTTTAGACAGCGTGCTGCAAATGCGCGCGCAATTTAAAAAGCGTCGCGACCTGGTATACGGGCTATTAAAAGAAATTCCAGGTATAAAGGTAAACCTGCCCGAAGGCGCCTTTTATTTTTTCCCTGATGTTACCTCATTCTTTGGCAAAAGCTATAACGGCAAAACCATTAATGATGCCGATGAATTAGCCATTTACCTGCTGGAAGAGGCGCACGTAGCCAGCGTTGGCGGTGATTCGTTCGGCGACAAAAAATCCATCCGTATCTCCTATGCAGCTGCCGAAGACAAACTGATCGAGGCATGCAAAAGAATTAAAGAAGCCCTCGGAAAACTATCTTAATAAAAAACGGAGAGGCAAACTTTAAACCAGTTCACCTCTCCGTATAATTACTTCTTTTCTTTCCGTCTTCCGGACTTTTCGGACTTTCAGACTTTTCCGTCTTTCGGACTTTCGGACTTTTCCGTCTTTCGGACTTCCTACAAACTATGCGCCAGCCTCAGGCCGATGAAACCATAGTCATACGTTCCAAAATAATTTTCGTAACGGGCGCTTATATCCCACGCGTGGTCCGAAGAAGTCCAGCCAAGGGCAGGCGTGCCAATGAATTTTACGTTGCCATTTAAAAGTACAAACCCGGCACCCACTTCGGCTCCGATATATACGTTAGGGACGAAAAATTCTTTTATCCCAAGTTTAACCGGGATGATGTCGAGATGTGGGTAATCTGCTCCCGTAAAAGCATCGGTCTTGTCAAAAAAATGGTCGAAACCTGTTGAAAGGGTCATGGCGAAACTGGGGCCGGTAAATTTTTCTAACTGCAGTATGCCACCAAGCGCCGCACCGT
>Ga0206954_1215_pt1 | contig 11210 bp, 12 predicted proteins | sample Alteio_BWOrgHeat_37_FD_153250 | JGI IMG/M metagenome (GOLD analysis project Ga0206954, IMG submission 153250) | Enriched cells from forest soil in Barre Woods Harvard Forest LTER site, Petersham, Massachusetts, United States -... | ecosystem: Environmental > Terrestrial > Soil > Temperate forest >...
ATATGATATGGCTGTCCGCCGCAACTTCCTCGGGTTTGTTTGCCCGCTGCTTATTATAATAATGTATGATGGACGGGATGGTTAACATGGCCAGGGCATTATCTTCGATCACAAACGGATCAGAGAAATACAATTTGCCCTCAACCATCAGTTGCAGTTTATAATTCCCTTTTGTTTTCACCTGCGAGAAGTTAGCCCGGTAAAATACTTTACCGGGCGCCCACTCATTTAATTGCTTCGCATCGCTTAGTTTGCCGCTAAACACAACTTTTGAGGACGCCGCATCGACGATCCTGAAAACAGTATTTTTATCAAATTTCGCATCGGCGCTTATCACGGCAATTTTAGGGGCATTACTGTCAAATGCCACCTGGTTAATATAGATAACAGGCTGAGCGTTGCTTCCTGACACGGCGCAGACTACCGCAGCCAATAAGAGAATCCTAAATATTTTCATGTGTTTATTTTTAGTCAGCTGTACCTTCCGGCTTCGTACGCATTTCAAATATCTGGACAACAGACTTAAAACTATAATTTATAAACACTACATCAACACTACACCGCATCATCTCTGCGGAATATTAATGTCGATCAGATTTTTGCTATGAGTTGACTTAAAGGGCCGCCGGTTTAATTATAAAACTTTTACGTTTGATTTTGAGCGCTTTTATCCGGTTCCATCCAGCTAATTCAGACCTTGATTCCTGTTCCTAAATCAGTATAATTCTCGCTTTTTATTTATTGATAATATTATTTATTGTATGTAAATTTAATATACCAATTCACCTAAAGTGTAAAGTGATGAAAACTAAGGCTAAGGGCATTTATTTGCCCCTGCTTGGTGCATTTTTTACAGACAGGTAACCAAAACCCGCCCTCCACTGTTCTGTCAAATCCAATTATTCCATTTTCTTAAAAATAAACTTAATTGATATGAAACGGATATTATTTTATGCGGCTTTACTAAGCTGCCTGCTCACAGGATGCAAGAAAAATAAAAATTTGTCGATGACGGGTGTTTACAAGCTTGAAAAACAATGGATAAGCGGCGGAGGGGATGATTCGGTTTATAAAAAAACGCAGATCAAGATATATACGGGCCACCAGTTTATCTACGCGGGGATGACACCCGACTCTGTGGTGAGCTTTGGGGTCGGAAATTACAAAGCCGATACCGGGAACCGCATTATCGAAAATGAATTTTACAGCAGCTTCCGGTTAGATACTTCAAGGGCTTTTAACGTCGATATTACCTCATCGGATAAGGGGTTCAACCAAAAAATAGCGGCCATTGCCACCTTAAAAGGGGTGAAGTACGACCTGATGGAGGATTACAGCAAGATGCCATCAGGTGACACCACCAAACTGGACGGTTTGTGGAAAATGACTCAAAGTTATTTGGTAAGCGGAAAGGACACCTTAAAAAAGGAGGTGACGCAATACAAGATCTTCCAGGGTGGGAATTTCCTGTTCGCAGGCAGGTACCTGGTTGATAAAACCACAAATAAATTCAAAAGTAATTATGGATTTGGCTCCTTCAGTCTGAACGGAACCGACCTGGTTGAAGAGAATACCATTGCCAGTGATGTTTCGGCCTTAAAGCGGAAGTTTAATATCAAAATTGCATTTAGCAGCGATAATGAGTATACACAAGTGATCGCTGATGCTAACGGCAAGCAGCAGTCGGTTGAAACTTATGTCAGGGTAAAATAGCCCCTTAAACGCAATTATTTGATAGTGACGGATCAGCTTTGCTCAACGGCATCAAATAAGCATTCATTTAAATGCGTGCCGTTGAATTTATAGCCTAATAGTAAATAGCATTAACCTGTCTAAAATATAGCCTAATATTTTAGACAGGTTAATGCTATTTACTATTTTCCAGTTTTTTAGTTCATCGATAAACTCGGGCTGGGGCAGGCTTGTCTTTGCCGACATTTCCCGGTAGAAAGCCGATTTTATGGGATGATCGGGCGAGACGGCATTAAACAGGTTACCAAAAGCGTCTTGTTCGATTATGCGTTCCGTTATCGCCACGCAATCCTGCTGGTGTATAAGGTTAACCGGCGCCTGCCCATTTGGTATATTAATCTTTCCGGCAAAAAAACGCCCCGGATGACGGCCCGGGCCAATTAAACCGCCAAAGCGGAGAATGGTTGTTTTAAATCCGGGTTCTCCGGAAAAAAGCTCTTCGGCTTCGGCTAAAATAGAACCGGATGCTGTGTCAGATTTGGGATGGTTAAGTTCATTCACTTCGCTGTTGTGGTCGCCATAAACACCGGTTGAACTGACGTAAATGACCTTCTTAACCCCATATTGAACACAGGTTTGGATAATGCATCGAATTTTATGCAGGTAGGTTTGCTCGCCGCCTGTTTTAAGTTTGGGCGTAATGCAGATGACCATGATATCGCATTCAAAGAAGGCTGGGTCAATGATCTGGCTAGTTGAGTCAAATCTGATCACGTACGGCTGGACGTTCAGGGCACGTAAACGCTCAAATTTAATGGCGGACGTCACTGACCCCTTAACAGTGGTGCCATTCCTCAGCAGTGCAACGGCCAACGCCTCACCATACCAGCCACAACCTAAAATACTGATCACCATTTTATAGTATCACGACCGACATGAAACGTCATAGCCCTTAACGGCAAATAAACGAATTAACAAAATAGATTGCTTTTAAAATTAATCAAAAAGGCTAAATTTGTAAACACTATAGTTTCTATAGAATTTATATGATATAAAAATGAATAGACCTGAAACGGATCCATTAAAAAAAATAACGGCACTTAACTGCCCGGTTGACTTCATAAAAGTTGACGAAAATAGGGTAAGGGTGGTTGCATTGTTTGTTTTGGCGTGTGCGTTATTTTATTTTTTGAATAGCAGCCGCCTGATTATTGTTTTTTTACTGGCCGACTTCCTGTTGAGATCACTTAATCAAAACGAATACAGTCCGTTGGCGCTGCTGAGCAAGGCGGTAGTAAAACAGGTGGGCTTAAAACCGAAACCTGTTGACCGGGCGCCAAAAAGATTCGCTGCCTTTATGGGTCTTATTTTTCTGTCAACGATACTTGCGCTATTATTGGCAGGCCAGCCGATGCTGGCAAAGATTATAGCAGCAATACTCATTATCTTTGCTTCCCTCGAAAGCTTTTTGGGTTTTTGCGCCGGGTGCTATGTTTACACTTTTGTTAACCGCATTAAAAGCCGTTCCTAAATCGTTGCTTGTGATAGTGGTTTGAATGTTGGTTTTCGCGGGGTGAAATAAATATTCCTTACCGTAAATTCGACGCAAATCCTTATGGGATAAAATGGCTATTTTGCTTATAAGTAACTTATCTTTCAAAGTTTCTGCTGTAATTTTATTTGTAAACGTTGGTTTTACGCCGGCCAGTAGGTTTATGACGGCCCTGGTGTGCGGTTAAAATCAGCATCAACTAAACAACGTTAGCAAATTTTATTACGAATAAAAAAAACCTAAAGGCATGAAATCAAGATACGTTTTACTCATCTGCTTCACCGTTATTACCCTAAATAAAGCACTAGCGCAGCAGGGATTCCCGGTTACCGACCAGCAACCCGTTAATATCGAAGGGCTCAGCTGCGGCTACAAGATAAAATCGCTTGAAACCAAAGCCGTCAGCGATAAAGGCGACTTCAGCCGCTATTCGATCAGCTTTTTTGTAAAAAACATTTCGGACAGACCAAGGGTATTGCCTTTCAGACCGGGCATCAATGGGATGAATGGCGTTGCCGACAATCTTATACAATTTAATTGCCTTAACGCTACCGGGGCAAGGCTTACCAGTAAATATGCTGTGTTAAAAGCGCCGCCTTATAATGTGTACCAAAACGGAGGGCTGGTGAAGATGGGTTATGGCATAATGCCCGGTCAAACCATCAGCGTAGACGAAATAATGATCGTGCCGCTAAATGAACAACTCAATATGCTGGTGTTTTATATCGGTAACACCCAGCAACTAGTGCCCTTGACAGCAGGAGCGGTAGGTCCGCCACCAGTTCGCGTGGCCGAACCGGTTTCAAATCAACCACCGATGGTACTTAATTCCGAAAGCTTTTATCAAATAAAAAACGCAAACTTCAGTACGTTTATCAATATTCAAACCGGGGTTATCAATTGTTCGACCATTCAAAACGGCTGGTTTAGTGCACAATGGCAAATTATACCGGTGCCGGGGTCGAATTTTGTTAAAATAAAGAATCGCTGGAAAAGTAATTTTATCGATACTGAGCGAGGCTATATCACTATGGCGCCGCTGGATCAGTCGCCTGGCACGGTTTGGTCGCTTGAAGCGGTTGACGGGAATACATTTCACATTAAAAATGTACAGTCAGGCCAGTATCTGAGCATGGGGCCCAATGCTATCCGGCTAACGCCCGGCACCGCTAACCCCGGTGCGGCATGGCAGATCCAATAGCCCTTAAAACAAAAGAGGCTTTATCAGTAGCCGGGAAATCACGGTGTCTTACCCCCGGCCGGCGCTGGTGCTTGCTGGATGAGTTTGTAATATATGCCTTTGTCATTTTTCAAGCTATCCATTTTTATCGGGATGGCCGCTTTTAACTGCCGTAGCGCCGCCGAAGTTTTCTTCCAGGAGTTAGCGTTCTGAGCAGCAAATTGTGCGGTGTCGGCCTTGTCATAAAAACTGAGTAAATTTTGCTGCAAGGGAACGGTTAGGTCAACAAATTTATTGCCGCTCAGTTTATCCAGCAGGTCGGCGTATGTTTTATCGCATAATCCGTATTCTCCAGGCGTTGTAGGGTTTCCCGTGTCATAGTTAATATCCTGTAAAGCCAACTTGCCGGACTGGAGGCGTGTTAGCGCACGTTCGTATGTAGTAAGTGAAGTATCGAAACTGGCGATAAACTTTTTCTCTCCGTCCGGGCCGACATCTTTGAATTTTAGTGCTTTAAACGGGCCGATCTTTGGGATGATCTTTATAATAAATGCTACGATCACTTCCTTAAATTTTGGTTTTTCCCTTGATGAACCAAATTCTTTATAATATGCTTTATTCCGCATTCTGTAGTGGAATTTATGCTCATTTAAGCTGGGATTCAATTTTTTAATGTCATTCTTTTTCAGTTCCCACGCGCTGTGGGTTACAGTGGGGAACAGGCTTTTAACGGCCCACCTGAATGTGGAGATGGCAAGGTCGAGGTTGCCAAATACATCGTTAATATCCTCACCGTATGTTTTTAAAAATGCCCTTTCCAGAAGCGGCTTCGACACCTGGAACCCGATAAAGTCATGATAGGTGGTGGATGCATAATTACCACGGGCTATTTCCAGCACATCAAAAGAAAGTTCAACCCGGCTGTGCGAAGTATGATCTTCATCATAAGTAACTACAGCGCCAAACTTCTTTTCGATTTTTGGGTACACTTCAGGAACGGTAAGGTTGGTGGCCAGCGAGTGGCCATATTTATCAGCGAAATAATGGCATAGGGACCCGACAGCGAATGCATATTCGTCGACATTTTGAGCCTCAGCCAACATATTTTCGACAAAATCACCACTGCGCACATAATGGGCCAGGTTGGTAAAATAGGCACTCCCAAATGGATAATACCCCATATCAGCCAGTAACGAACCGCCGTACGCATAGGCGTGGGCTTCTTTAAGCTGTTCGTCGGTAGTGCCGGGGTATTTTGATTTTAGCAGAGGCTTGATGAATTTGTCCCAACTGGCATCGATCAAAGCCTCGTGTGTAAGCACCGAATACGCCTGTGCCCTGATGGTGACGAGTAATAAACAACCAATAATGATAAAACCCTTTAAACTTATTTTTAAGACACGCATGCTAATACTGTGACGATTTAGATTAAAAGGATCGAAGCTTCAAATTGTTTTTAAATCAAGTCTTTTAACAGCATCCGTGCAAACGAACGTACGCGATTTTATCGCAAAGAACACGAAGAAGCAAACGCAGCGGTCGCAAAGCTTTAATAGTTTGTTGTTATTTTCCTTTGCTTTCTCTGCGCATTCTTTCTGCGCTCTGCGGCTAAATTTTTTTTGCAGAATCGTTAGTCGTTCTTCTTCAGACTTTCCGGGCTTTCTGACTACGGACTCAAAAGCAAAAGTCCGCCCGGTAATTTACCGAACGGACTAAAAAAATTAAATATAGGGTATTATTGGAGGGCTCTTTCGCTTTTTAAACGGGCTTTTAGTTTGCTCCGTAGCTCTTTTTCAAATGCAAGGTATTCGGTATATTGTTCTTTGTTAAATACGCCCTGCAATTCTTTGTCTTTCTGCTTTTGCAGGGCTACAACCTCTTTTATTTTCGAGTCACGGCTATCAGTGCTTTTTATAATAGGCTGAAACTTTTTGGCATATTTTAAATTTATCGCCTGTACTTTGGTTACCTGCGTAGGGCTGAGCTTTAATTTGGCCTTCATTAAGTAGGTCTGAAACGCGGCCCGTTTTTCTGGCGGCGCGTTTTTCAAATCCTTGAAATTTTGCTGACCGTAACCGCAACTGCTTTGCAAACCAAGCAGCAGCGCAATTAAAATAACAAAGTACGATCCGGGGCGGCCTTTCATGCGTCGATACCCTAATTGTTTATTATGACCATGAAATATTGTAAACGGTTCCGCTGTTTAAAACAAGCTTGGCAGTTTTATTGCCCAGGAAGGTAAGCGTGCCACCGTAGCTCCAGCTGTTGCCCGAAGTAGAGGTAATTTTTATTGAAACAGTGGCTGTGCCCGATACAATTTCCTGCGTTGTTTTATCATACAGAATGTTGGATGATGTTATGGTTAAAGTGTGGTCGAAAGTATTTTTATTGCCAATTTTAGATGTGGTGGTACCGGTACGGGTATAGTTTGAATTAAAGGTGAACTGTGATGCAGTTGAACCCAATCCTGTTAATACGAAACCGCCGGTGCTGTTAAACGAAGATGATTGAATGAAGCCATTATAGGTGCCGGCTCCGGTGAAACTCAGTGTCAGCGAACTTGGCACAGTACAAGCCAGCGTATATTTCCAGCTTAACGAATAAGTAAACGAAGGAACACCTGTTGATAAACTGGCATAGCTTATTGTGGAATCCTTTTCGGTACCGCAGGGAATGGTGTAGCTGTCGGTTGTGAGGTGATTGTTCACAGAGCTAACGGTTCCGCCGGTCACTGTACCGCCTGTGAAAAGGCTGGCCGAACTACTCACCTGGCTTACCATACCGCCGGTTGAAGGGCTTACGGCGTCAACAGCAACCTGGGCTGCGTCAGACTCGCTTAGGGTTGTGGTCGTCGATGAGTCCTTATGGCACGACGTAAGGGTGAATGCTGAAGCTGCTATTATAGCAGCGGCATAAATGATTTTAGTGATTTTGTTTTTACTGTTCATGATGAGTATTACTTTATGTTGATTATAATAAGTTTGTTACATTATTAAACGATTTTTACTCTCAATAGTTTAATCACCAAAAGGTGAAACGTCCAAAAACAGGGGTGAACTAACTTCATGTCCTGGTTTTGCCTTTAAAAAGATCAATAAAACCTTTAAATACCAATGTTACAGGGTTATAGCTCATAAACCCGGTAGTTAGCCCGTAAATGGGTTTTTCAGTTTCCGCCTGGTAGGTTTTAAATAATTTGTCCCAAATGATCAGTACACCGCCAAAATTCTTGTCGATATAAATTGCGTTACTTCCATGGTGTACCCGGTGTGCCGATGGGGTATCTATAAAATGTTCCAGTGGTCCCAATTTGTCTACGACTTCAGTGTGCAGAAAAAACTGGTAGGCAAGGTTAAGCACATATGATGCCACAATAAACATAGCCGGCATACCCAGTAAAACCGCAGGTACAAAAAATAGGGGACTGATAACGGCCGAAAGCCAGTTTAAACGGTAAGCCGCAGTAAGATTCATATGCATAGCAGAATGGTGTACCTGGTGAAAGGCCCACAAGGGTTTCCAGTAATGCGATATACGATGAAACCAATAATAGATGAGGTCAGTTACGATAAATGTGAGTAGAAAAGTCCAGCTATTAGCCGGCAAAGTGAATGGCGTTAACCGGGCAAAGAACCCCAGGACGGTTAGCTGATAGCCGGCAAATATAAATTTCGAGAATTGAAAACCGGCAAACACGGCCAGGTTTGCCAAAGTCTCCTTTATCTCGTAGGCTTTTTTGTCGTTTTTCCAGCTCCAGGCTATTTCTGCTGTCACCAATAAAATTAAAAATGCCAATATCCAAATCCTGTATGGCCCCGCATGTTGTCTCATTTTATTTGCCTGATTTGTCGTTGATCAAATAATCGATATAAAATTGACTTAAAAAAACAGGAGGAGTCGCGGAAATATGGGTGAGACGGCTATTATGACGGGTGAAATGTTTTAACGGTTCATCCAGTTTTTAAATTCAGGAACGCGGGCTTTACTAACTACAATATGTTCAGGTGGTTCGGGTTTTATTTTGACCATCAGCCGGCCGTTAAAGTAAAACGCAACTTCGGTTATACATTTTCGGTTGACGATAAATTGCCTGTTTGCCCTGTAAAACTGGCTGTTATCCACCTGTTGCTCCAACTGCTCCATGGTAAAATCGACAACATACTGCCGGTTGTCGGTTGTTTGGGCGTACACAATTTCATTGGCCGTATAAAACCAGGCGATATCTGAGGTTTCCACCGGGATAAGCTTATCACGGAAATGCACCAGGAACGATCGTTTATGCTGCCGTTTGCCGGCCACCATTTGCTCGATCAGTTGTTCCAGCTTCGAAATTTCTTCTTCTTTTTCATTTCGCAAAACCAGGCTGTTAAACTTGGTAAGCGCCTGCTCTACTTCACTTTCGTCAAACGGCTTCAGGATATAATCGATCCCGTTATTTTTAAAAGCCGGTATGGCATAATCATTATAGGCAGTGACGAATATCACAGGTTTGGTGACCTTCGCACGTTTAAAAATTTCAAATGATAAGCCATCAGACAGCCTGATATCCATAAATACAAGATCGTAGTGATTTTCAGGGTTTTCAAACCATTCAACAGAATCCTCAACACCTGAAAGGGTGACGGTTACGCTTATGGTATCATCCAGCTTTTTCAGCATGCCCGATAAACTGCGTGCAGTCGCGGGTTCGTCCTCTACTATTACTACAATTAAGGGTTTACTCATTTTACCGGCAGTTTTACCACAAAGTCGTTGTTTGTTTTTTCTATGATGATATCATTATGCATCAGGATACGGAAACGGCCGTTCAAATTGGCCAGCCCGATGCCTGTGCCGGTTTCGGGCTCGCTGATCGGCCGCAGGTTATTGCTGATGACCAGGTTATGCCCGTTTGAATAGATGTTCACCTTAAGCGGTTTTTTCAGGGACGCGGAATTATGTTTGGCAGCATTTTCAAGCAGCGGTTGCAGGCTTAAATGCGGGATCATAATATCAGAATAACTTTGGTCGACGGCGATTTCCAGTTGGAAAGCGTTTTCAAAGCGCATTTTTAAAAGCTGTTCGTATGATTTGATCATTTTAAGCTCTTCGCCAATGGTCACCATTTGGTTTGGCGACTGATCAAGCGAATAGCGGAATATTTTTGACAGATGCCCAATAAAATGCTGTGCTTTTTCGGGATCCTCGCGAACAATGGCTGAGAGGCTGCTCAGCGTGTTAAACAGGAAGTGAGGGTTTAATTGTTCTTTTAAAGCACCCAGCTCGGCCTCCAGGTAGGCGGTTTTTAACTGGTTATGCTCTTCATCCTTTCTCTTACTTTCTCTCAACAATAACACGATCTTTAGTATGATGGTTGTAAAAACCGTACTGAGGAAAAACCTGGAAAGATACCCTGACCAAAAAATACCGGGGAACTGAAAATTAGGAAAAAGCCTGCGCTGAAGAACTCCCGCAACCAGGCAGCTGATCAGCATCAAAACTGCGGTTAGCAAAAAATTGAGCGTTTTTTTAACAAAGCTTCCTTCAACCGGGATGCCTTTCCCTTTTTTTAAGTTTAAGTAGAATAACAAATAGCAAAAACATACACCGGAGAGCACCTGGAAAAGGAATTCGGCCAGGTTGAAATGCCAAAACTGTGCTACCCACCCGTTTTCGCGCAGCGCCAGCAGTTTTGGGCTGCTCATTAACAGGCTTATCAATGCCGAACTGTACCAGCTTACCCGCCTTTCGGTTTTATCCATTGGGTAAAGTTAATTTTTGTAAAAACAATTTAGCTAAAATAGGAGGGTGAAGCTGAAATATACGGGGATGAATTATCGGGGATAAAAAAAGGTGGCCCCGAATAAAGGCCACCTTTCAAAAATATATGATGGATATTAATTACTGATTGCTTTGTGGTTCATCCGAAGGTGTACCCACAATTTTATAAACTTTGTTCCCTTTAACATCTATGGTCTCCTGGTAGTAGTAATCATCAGGCGATACATAGAAGGTTTCACCATTCATCTTTATCTTCCTGGTATCCTGTGGAAGCTGGTCGTAAATATCTCCAATTTGTGGTTGGGGAGTATTGTTGTTAACCATTGGTGCAGCACTGGGAGCAGGAGCGTTGTTATAATTATCGCTTTGAGCCGGACCTTGTGCCGGTGCATTATCCTGTGCGCCGCCGCCGGTATCCAATTTACCGTCTTTACCCGCAATTACGTAAGCGGTGGTACCGTCATCCTTGGTTACCGGCTGATAGTATACGCCATTCAGCTCGTAGTATTGTTCGCCATTGATGGTGATGGGTTGTGCACCCCTTGGCAATTGGGCAACTTCAGCGCCCAGTGGTGGCTCAACTACAGTGTATTGGTTGTTTTGATACTGGTAGTAGTAACCGTTGCTGTAGTAGTAGGCTGCGTCGTTCCAGTAGAAAGGATAGTAACCGTAAGGCAAGTACCCGATCGAGAAACCGATCCTTGGCCAGTATAAGCTGGCATAAAGACCGCCGTTCCACCACCAGCCGCCATGGTATCCCCACCAGCCGCGGCCACCCCAATAACCCGGGCCATAGTAGTAACCATAGCCAAAGCCACGTGCGTAGCCATAAGCACCCGGATGCCAGCCGTAGCCGCCATAACCATAAGAACGACCACCCCAGCCACGTCCACCAACGTAACCTCTGCCGCCGAAACCGCCCCTGTAGGCATTTACGCCACCACGGTAGCCGTTAGCCCTGTAGGCATTGGTATTGCCGCGATAAGCATTAGTGTTACCTCTGTAGGCATTTGTATTACCGCGATA
>Ga0206954_1246_pt2 | contig 11199 bp, 9 predicted proteins | sample Alteio_BWOrgHeat_37_FD_153250 | JGI IMG/M metagenome (GOLD analysis project Ga0206954, IMG submission 153250) | Enriched cells from forest soil in Barre Woods Harvard Forest LTER site, Petersham, Massachusetts, United States -... | ecosystem: Environmental > Terrestrial > Soil > Temperate forest > O...
GATCACGTCGCCCTGGCAAACCGGTATCCTGTTTTCCTCCAGCTTAAAGTCAACCATATCCGTTTGCTGTTCGGTTTGCATTTGGCGTACGGCTTTCTCCAGCGCAGGCCCAAAGCGCTCAATGTGGCCGTAAACCGTAGTATACCCGGAAGGGTGCGTAATATAAATGGCATTGCCAAAGCCGCCAAACTCCACCCTCAGGCGCGATACGTATCCATCCTGCGCGGCATGCACCGGGAAGCCGGTTGTTTGTTGAGTTTTAAAATCGAGGCCGGAGTGAAAATGGTTGGGCCGCAGCTCGCCAAAGGTGCCGGCGGTAACGGGTGGCAAATCCAGCGGATAGCGGAAATAATTTTTAGGGTATGGCCTGCTTTCGATAGGATTATTTTGAGCAAAAAGCTGGAGTGACAGACAAAAGGATAAGATGAAAGCAAGGAGGATGTTTTTAACCATGCCTATTTAACCAAAAAGTCGAGCATTTTGTTGTCTTCAATATAGCCTTCCAGCCGGTCGCCGATGCTTACTTTGCTTACGCCTTGTGGTGTCCCGGTAAAAATGAGGTCGCCTTTTTTTAGGGTGATGTATTTGGATACAAAGGCGATAATATATTCGAACGAAAACAGCATGAACGAGGTATTGCCTTGTTGTCGTATTTGGCCATTTACGTCCAGGCGGAAGTTGAGGTTTTTCAGGTCCGCAAACTGTGTTTTGGGTAAAAACGCGCTCACCGGCGCCGAGTTATCAAAGGCTTTAGCCAGTTCCCAGGGCAGGCCTTTTTCTTTATGGCGAGACTGGATATCCCGCGCGGTAAAATCAACCCCTAAAGCAATTTCGTCAAAATAATTAGCCGCAAACTTTTCGCTGATATTTTTGCCCTCTTTGCAAACTTTTAGTACGATCTCGATCTCGTGGTGAATATCTTCCGAAAAATCGGGGTGATAAAAAGGCTTATTATCCTTTAGCAACGCGGTATCCGGCTTCATAAATATAACCGGCACCCCCGGCACGGGGTTATTCAGCTCTTTGGCATGTTCGGCGTAGTTACGGCCTATGGCGATGATCTTCATGGTCTGAACCGCTGATTTTTTTGATTAGAGTGATGTAGCTGATTTGCAGCGGGGCAATATCCGAAAAAAATCGTTTTATTTCGCTATTTCCTGGTAATGGCAGCTATATAAACTTCGATTGCAGCGCAGGCAATTGTCGCATAAAACAGGATAAGGTAAACTATGTAAAGCCTTTTTACAGTGGTTAGCTTTTTCCGTTCCTGCTCATCAATATCACCAGCCAAAACGCCGTTTATGATTTTCAGAGAGAATCGTCTTGTGGTGTTGATTTTACCTCGCTGGTATAAACTCAAATGTTGGGCGCCAAAATATAGGTTTGATAAGATCAGAAGCCCAATCGGAACAAAAAGTATCATGACCCTAAACTATGAAAAAATCCGAAATCGAACATCCGAAATCACAATACCGATATTCTCTTGATCACCGATTCATTCCCCGCAATGATGCGTACAAAATAAAAGCCGTGGTTCAGCTTGTCACTAAGGGCGTAGTTCAGCACCTTTTCGCCGGCATCAAGCCGCTGGTTAAAGATGGTTTTAACATCATTGCCTAAAACATCCACTATCTTAATGGTCACCAGAGAATACCGCGATAGCTCATATTTTACGTTGATCTGGTCGGTAACCGGGTTTGGGAAAACCTGCACATTGTTCAGCAGCTTATCATCCGATTTATAAACGCTGATCTTTTGCGTCGAAATTACAGCCGGCCTAAGTGGCGGCAGCACCAGGTGCAGTGGATTTTTGGAGGCCGTTTTGCCGGTCTTGGGTTTAAACAGGCGCTCGTAGGTCGAGTCGGTTTGAGAGTAGGCAAAATTATTCAGCATAGCAAAATTCATGAGCACCAGGGTAATCATTAGTGCAATCCATGAATATTTGTTAGTAGAAATTCGCCTCATTATCAGATATTATTTACAAAAATATAAATAAACACTCAACCCATTAAGCCGGGCGGTGTTTTAGTGAATCTTTTTAACAAAATTTAACAAAATACGGTTTCGCCGGTTATGATGATGCAATTTAAACAGGTATTTTGTTAAATTAGCGGGGGCTTATTGTAATATTTTTCAATATACGAAATAAAACGGTGTCAAGTCATAAAGATCTGCAAAAATTAACAGCTTCAGGGCTGCTCATCAGTTTAGGAATCATTTATGGCGACATTGGTACATCGCCGCTTTATGTATTTAAGGCCATCGTGGGCAGCCAGCGGGTCAGCGAGACGCTCATCTTAGGCGGCGTTTCGTGTATCTTCTGGACACTTACCCTGCAAACCACCTTAAAATATGTAGTGATCACCCTCAGGGCCGATAACAAGGGCGAAGGCGGCATATTCTCACTTTTCTCGCTGGTGCGCCGAAGGGCAAAATGGCTTATTATCCCGGCGGTTATCGGGGGCTGCGCCTTGCTTGCAGATGGTATTATCACACCGCCGATCTCGGTATCGGCAGCGATAGAGGGCCTGCAGTCCTATTACCCGCACCTCCATACCATCCCGATAGTGATAGGGATCATCGTGTTGCTTTTTATTATCCAGCAATTCGGTACCTCGTTAGTTGGAAAAGCCTTCGGGCCGATGATGTTTATCTGGTTTAGCATGATGGGTTTGCTGGGCATCTTTTTTATCGTACAGATGCCAATGGTGATCAAAGCCTTAAATCCTTACTATGCCATCCACCTGCTCAGCACTAACCCCAATGCCTTTATTATACTGGGCGCGGTATTTTTATGCACCACGGGCGCCGAGGCTTTATATTCGGACCTCGGGCATTGCGGCCGGCAGAACATACAGATCAGCTGGATATACGTAAAAACAAGCCTGGTGCTTAATTACCTGGGCCAGGCAGTTTGGTTGCTGCAGCATAACGGCAAAGTGATGGACCTTGACCTGCATAACCCTTTTTATGAGATCATGCCCCAGTGGTTCCTTTTATATGGCATCGGCATTGCTACCATCGCCACTATTATTGCCAGCCAGGCACTCATCTCCGGCTCGTTTACGCTCATTGCCGAGGCGGTGAGGCTAAACCTATGGCCCAAGGTGCGCATCAACTACCCTACTGTGCAAAAGGGCCAGCTGTATGTGCCCAGCGTTAACTGGCTGCTGTGCGCGGGCTGCGTGGGTGTGGTATTGCTTTTTAAACATTCGGACCACATGGAAGCGGCTTATGGCTTAAGTATTACCGTAGCCATGCTGATGACCACCATACTGGTTTCTAATTTTTTAAGGCGAAAGAAACTGCCGGGCTATGTCATCGTGGTATTTTTAACGGTTTATTTAATTATCGAAGGCTCGTTCCTGGCGGGTAACCTGGTTAAATTCGTCCACGGCGGCTGGTTTACCCTATCAGTGGGGGCTGTATTGTTTACTATCATGTGGACATGGTATAACGCCCGCAGGATCAGGAACCGGTATGTTAAGTTTATCGACATCAGCGACTATTACAGCATTTTAAAAGAGCTGAGCGAAGATGAAACCGTGCCGAAGTACGCCTCGCAACTGGTGTATTTAACCAGCGCGAATTTTGATTCGGAGATCGAGTCGAAGATCATTTATTCCATCCTCCAAAAACAGCCCAAGCGGGCCGACATTTACTGGCTGATACATGTTGATGTGCTGGATGAACCTTATAAAAAGGAATACGAGGTAAATTTCCTGGTTCCGGGCAAGCTGATCAGGGTTGATTTTAGCCTCGGCTTCCGGGTGGAGCAGCAGATCAACCTGCTTTTCAGGCGGGTGGTTGAAGACCTGGTAAAAAAGGGCGAGGTGGATATTACCAGTACCTATAAGTCGCTCAACAAACATAAGATCGTTGGCGATTTCAGGTTTGTGGTGATCGAAAAAGTGCTCTCACGCGCACACAACCTTTCTTTTGTTGAAAGTTTGATGATGGGCTTTTACGGTATACTTAAACATGCAAGCCTTTCAGAAGAGCGTGGTTTCGGCCTCGACCTGAGTTTTGTTACCGTAGAAAAAGTACCGCTGATGCTGGCTTCGCCGGAAGCGGTTGAGATACGCCGGATGAAATAATTCAGATTTCCGACAGATTGTTAGTATAATATTACCTTATTGTTAATGATTCAGCGATAATCATAAACAAAGGCTGTTCCATATTGTTAACATGGGAAAATTTACCCCCTTGAAAAATATCTTTGTAATTCTGCTATTTGCTATTTCACTTGGCGCGAGTGCCCAGGTGAAAGATACGACCAAAAAGAAACTTGGCGATACCATAAAAAAGGACCTTTTAACCGCGCCCGATACCGTAAAAAAACTGCATAGTAAGCCGCTTGCGCTGATACCACCGGCAGTATTGATCGCTTATGGCTTTGCCTCGTTTGAGGTTAAGCCGATCCGTGACTTTGATTACTACGTGCAGGGACGGTACCATAGGTTGACGCCTAACTTTAACACAACGGCCGAAAGTTACTTTCTGTTTACCCCCGTAGTGATGGTTTATGGATTAAACCTGGCTGGTATAGAAGGTAAAAACCGATTTGTCGACCGGACAGCTATTCTCGGCCTCTCCTCAATTATATTAGGCGGCACCGAATTAGGGTTAAAGCACGTAACGCACCGGCTACGGCCCAACCTGGCCGATTATTACTCGTTCCCGTCAGGGCATACCGGCGCAGCATTCCTGGCTGCCGAATTTCTGGCGCAGGAGTACGGGGATAAGTCGCCGTGGTATACAGTAACCGGCTATACCTTTGCTGTAACTACGGGCATATTCCGCCTGGCCAACCGCGACCATTGGTTCAGCGACGTGGTGGCGGGCGCCGGCTTTGGTATCATATCCACCAAGGCAGCTTACCTGGTTTACCCGTATATCCGCAACGCCCTCACCCATACCGACAAAAATGGCAAAAAGCTATCCATTATGCCTACTTACCAGGATGGTGTGCCGGGTATGGTATTTGCGATGCAGCTGTGATTTAGTTGAAAAGGTTGTAACGAGTTGTAAGGGTTGTAAAAGTTGGCTTCGATTTTAACTCTTACAACTTGTTACAACTACTACAACTCGTTACAACTCAATGGTACCTCACCTTATACCCCAAAATAATACTGGCAAAAACAAGTGTTATGGCATTGGCGATGGCAACCGGTAAGCTGCCGCTCATGATGCCGTAGGTAAGCCATAAAAGCGTCCCCAGGGTAAAGAGGGCGTACATGGGCAGTGATATGCCTGAAGTATTTTTAGTTTGAATGGTTTTAACAGCCTGGGGCAAAAAGGATATAGTGGTGCCAAAGGCCGCCAGGTAACCGATGATCTCAGTTGGGGTAATCTTCATAGGAATTTAAGAATAAAATAAGTAATGATCTGCTCCACTATCGTAGCGGGTATCTGTGGCAAATGTAACCGAATCGGGCCTTCTGATTTTAATGAACGATTTGCTATGTGGTTTCACTTTTGCGGAAAACCGAAAAATAGGCAGCTATGGCGCTGTAGATAAGTAAATAACCAACGGCAAATCCCAAAGCGCCAAAAATTATATTCATCGTTAACGTATCCTGTTTATCAAGGCCTATCACAGCAAGTATTGAAATAAATGCGCCTATGAGGCTGATACGTTTAGCCGATTTATGCCACGGAGCAATTTTTATTCCTAAAACACTGTGTTCGTAACTATAACTGATGTAGATGTCGAGGCCAACTACCAGCCATACCAAAAAGCGAAGCCAGTTGGTATACCCCAGTTCGGTCATCAAATAAAAGCAGCTTAACAAACCCAATACGGGTATAAGCGACAAATCCTTAATAAAGCAAACAACCGTTAATCCTGCCGACAAGATAATAAACAGGAAAAAAGGAAGGTCATCCTTGCTGCCGTGGCCGGAAAATAGGTCGATAAGATCTTTCCGGAAGAAAATGGAAAAAGCAATAAAGCCAATCGGTACGATCCATTTGGCATTGATATAGGGCAGCTTAAACCTGCCTGCCAGGGCAGCCTCCTTTGGCAACAACAGCACTCCGCCGCATACCAATACAAAAGCGAATAAAGTGCCAATGCTGGTTAAGTCGGTAACGATAGTGAGGTTAAGGAAGAGGGCCGGTACGCCCACCACAAAACCGGTTACGATAGTCGCAAAAGATGGGGTGTGGTATTTGGGATGTATGCGCGAAAATATTTTCGGTAACAGGCCATCCCGGCTCATGCTCATCCAGATACGCGGTTGCCCCAGCTGGAAGATAAGCAATACGCTGGCCGTAGCAATAACAGCGCTAAAAGAAATGATGCCGCTGATCTTGGTTAAATGTACCTGGTTAAATACGTAGGCCAGCGGGTCGCCTACGGCAAGGTTTTTATAACTCACCATACCCGTGAGCACCAGGGCTATTAATATATAAAGCACCGTACAAATGATGAGCGAATAGATCATCCCGCGGGGCAGGTCACGCTGTGGCTCGCGACATTCTTCAGCCGTCGTCGAAATGGCATCGAATCCTATGTAGGCGAAGAATACCCCCGAAACGCCTTTCATTACTCCGCCAAAACCATTGGGTAAAAAGGGGTGCCAGTTAGCCGGGGTAACATAAAAAAAGCCTATTGCGATGACCGCCACTACAATAACAATCTTTAAAATCACCATTGCATTGGTGGCCCTCTTGGTTTCGCGTATGCCAATGTAAACGAGGTAAGTAATACCTATCACTATAGCCAGCGCCGGAATATTGGCGATCAATCTGAATCCGCCGAAACCGGGTGCAGTATTCCAGGCAATTGCGCCTTGCCGTATCGTATCGGTTATCTTTGCAAGTTGATGGCTTTGGGTAAACTCCAGCACCTGGCTATGCGCTGTGAATGCCGAATAGTAGTCCATAGTGAGGTATGCGGGCACGTGTATATGAAAACCTTCGAGCAGGTTGACGAAATAGGTGCTCCATGATACCGCTACGGCAATATTGCCGATAGCATACTCCATCAATAAGTCCCAGCCGATTATCCATGCAATTAATTCGCCAAAAGATGCATAAGCATAGGTATAAGCGCTGCCGGCAACCGGGATGCGCGAGGCAAATTCAGCATAGCAAAGCGCTGAGAACCCGCAGGTAACGGCAGTTAGTACAAATAGTATGGTTACGCCCGGTCCGCCGTTAAACGCGGCTAAACCAATGGTCGAAAATATGCCGGCGCCAACTATGGCGGCGATGCCCATCAAGGTAAGATCCTTTACATTAAGCTCTTTTTTAAGGTGCGAGCCGCCGGAATGCTCGGCATCGCTGAAACCGCTTGCGCAATCATCTAATATCTTTTTTATCGATTTTTTACGGAAAATGCTGTTCGACATTAATTTGAGTTTTGGTCAGCCCTTGTAAACATAGTAAAGAGATTTCGGAATTCGGATGTTCGATTTCGGAATTTAATTAAAAAAATAGCGGATCACTTACCTGGGTAATTTCGAGGCAAGAAAAAGTTAAATCCTTTGTTTATTAAATTCAAAATCAAATTTCAATGGCTATCGCGACCCAAAATCCGAAATCGAACATCCGAAATTCGAAATCAAAATAATTCCGAAATACAAAATGCTTATTTTGCACGATGAATATAAGGATAAAAGATGTTTTACAAAGAATACGGCCATTTTTTATCCTTTATATCATCCTGCTGGCCGCCTGCCTGGTGATCAAACTGCTTTATACAAAGGACGAAATTTACTTTGCTGTAAATACCCGGTACGATGATTTTTTAGATACCGTGGAACCCTATATCACCGACCTCGGTAACGGCTGGACCATCGTTATCCTGGCTGCCATTGTTGCTTTATACAACTATCGCGTTGCCTTTTTATTGATCACCACGTTTATAATCACTTCGCTTAGCGTGCAGGTGGCCAAATTCTGTTTTGACGCACCGCGGCCAAAGCTGTATTTTGCTAATGAACTGAACAAGCTGCACTTTGCAAAAGGCGTTGAGATACTAAGCCACAATAGCTTTCCATCGGGCCATACGCTTACGGCGTTCGCCACAGGCGTTTTACTAACTTACCTCGCAAAAAATAAAAACTGGGCCTTTTTACTGATCTTTTATGGAATGATGGTGGGTTTTTCAAGGATGTACCTGAGCGAACATTTTTTTGAGGATGTAGTAGCTGGCTCGATAATGGGCGTGGTACTCACCATCTTGTGGATATGGTTTATTGACAACAAAAAGTTTATCCATTCACCGGGATGGAACAGGGGGGTGTTGAAGCCGAAAAAATCGTAGAGACGCAATATTTTGCGTCTTGAAACTAATGCAAGGATTTAGCGTAAAATTCCCCGATCATGAGGTCCGAGACGCAAAATATTGCGTCTCTACATTTATCCAAGCGCCGGCTTTTTCTTCCTGCTGACCATTACAATTACCAGGACAAGCAGCAAGGCCCCACCGCCAAACACTTCTATTTTAGTGATTGACGACATGCCGGTGGCCCGAGATTGATATTGATCAGTCCAGGTGATGTCCTGCCCCAACCGGATAGACGAAAAAAATGCCTTGCCTTCCTTTTTTGAAAAGTCAATGGTATTATCTGAGTAAACATACTCGAAGGTATAGGTGATATCCTGGGTGTACAGCAAAAGGAAATCTCTCAGTGTTACGTCGCCGCCGTTGTCGGTTTTTAGTGTGAACACCTTCGCTTTCAACTGGCCAACGGTGGTATCCCGCACATTTAGGGCCACACTGTTTGGCGATTCGGCCTGTATGCCTTTAACGTAAGTTTTCAGTACGTTATTCAGATCGCTTGACTTTTTTAATGGCGTATTACCTTGTGCATTGGCCTGCCGGATAACAACTATATACCCATTCAGTGCATTGGCAGTAAAGGTCGACTGGTTTAAGGTGTCCTTTTTTTGATAGCCCGGAAACAGGGAAACTGTTACGTCATTATCCAGTTTCACTGCCTGCAATTCCTGGCAAAATCCTGATACTGCAAATAATAAGGGGACGATACTTAAAAATAGCTTTTTCATATCATTATAACTGCCGGAATTTGATTTAGTTTAAAAGAAATGGCCAGACAAAAAGCTATGGAAAAATATTTTATGTTATAAATAACTGTATATTAGTGTATTACGGTGTGGATTCGAATAATAAATTACACTATTATTATATAGCGCACAGGTGTTTTGATGGCATTTTCCGGGTGTTGTAGTTACGCCTGGCGCCTTTTTGCATTAGTTTGCAATTCGTTTTACCGATCTGCAGATTTCTTCCCGGGTTTAATGCTGTTACTGAGTACCTGGATTCATTACCTGCTGTATATTTTTCTATTCATTTATCGCCCCCGTTTTTATACTGTCGGGCGCTGATTTTCGCAAAATGATACATTTTGCCCGCATGGCACAGGCTTTGCCCATGCTTTTTTATAGTTTATAAATTACATTTTTTACTAACCCTATTAAAAACGTTATGAAAAACTTAATTAAAGTAATGTGTTTTGCAGTTGCTTTTTTTGCTGCAAAAACAAGTATGGCCCAATTAAATATTGGCGCACAAACTGCTACCAAAGTGGTAACGCAGGCCGTTTTACCAGTAGTAAACGCGGCAACTACCCAAAAAGTGATCAGCCAGGCTACTACAAATATCGCTACTAAAGTTGCAGGCCAAACCCAGGCGGCCGTACAGGCTGCCGCAGGCCAGGCAGCCAATGTGAGCGGCCAGGTAAGCAGCACTGCGCAAACCGCCGTGCAGGCCGGTCAAAGCCAGGCAGCTTCGGTTAATGCAACAGGTGCTACTGCCAGTTCATTGAGCTTAACCGACAATAAAAATGACGGGAGCGTGAGCACTTCTTCTTCTACCAAAGTGAGCGCCGGCAAAGGGAGCACCATGGTTAGCGGCTCGCTAAGTTCAAAAGGCAGCGCCGATCTGTCCAAAACCAGCGCTAACCTAAGCGGTTCAACCGCTGCGAATGGTAAGGCAATGATAAACGCAAGCGCCAGCAAGGCGAACGCCACTGCTAAAGCTGCTTTTGCAGCCGCTGCAAATAAAACTGCATCAGCCAAGGCAACATTAAGTGCAAAAAAAGCAAAGACTACAGCAACTGCCACCGCTGCCATCAGCAAAACTAAAAAGACGCTCAGCAGCACCAAAGTAAGCGCTTCAGGCAGCGCACACATGAGCGGGAGCGGAAGTTTATCCGCCTCGTCAAAGAAGCTTAGCACTTCGGCTAAAAATTCGTCGGGCGCTACAGCAAATGTTAAAGCCGGAAAAAAACAAGTGGACTTAAAAACCACTGAAACTTCTTCAGCCGATGCCTCCGTAACCAAAAAGTAATTATGTAACAAAAATCAAAAAGGGCCGCCCGTCGGCCTTTTTTGATTTTTAAACCTTTCATCATCAACACCATGTACAAGCCTAAACTGCTGATGGCCTTATTGGCTTTCCCCTTGTTTGCACTGGGGCAGCAGCACATACAACCCGACACCGCCACCAAGCCTAACGGCGCAAAAAACTTATTTGTAAATACCGGGCTCATCTATCTTTCAAACCTCACCTACGCCGGCCGGCGCGACCCAACCAGCGTACCGGTGTTGTTGCCAATGGTTTCGCTCATCTCTACCAAAGGTTTCTTTATAAGCGCAATAGGCTATTTTGACGTAAACGGCTCCAACAGCCAAACCGAGGGGGTAAGCATTACGCCAGGGTATGTTTTTTCATTTGATAAAAATAAACAATACGGCGGCGCCATTTCGGCCACCAAATATTTTATAACTGACAATAGCCCCATTATCCTGTCGTCATTTAACGCCACCCTCGATGGGCAGCTGCATTTTAACCCGCAGGATATTGTTAAGCTGACCGTTGCCGGCAGTTACCGTTTTGGGAAGAATAGCCCTGATGATATCATCAACGATGTGGAGCTTTCAAAAGATATCTGGCTTCATAAAAACCCAAAGAATCCGAACAATGGCTTCAAAATTATTCCCGATGTGATGTTGTATGCGGGTACACAATCGTTTGCACAGGCGGATACCAGCTCTTCGGTTGTGAATACGCTGTTGGGCAACCAAACGGTAACGACGACCGAATCGAGAAAATACGAGCTGCTGGCCCTGAGCGGGTCGATGGAGTTTGTTTATGCGATCAAGATCTGGCAGATCAATTTTACACCTTATATTATACAGCCCTATAATGTCGGGCAAAGCGGA
>Ga0206954_1218_pt1 | contig 11170 bp, 6 predicted proteins | sample Alteio_BWOrgHeat_37_FD_153250 | JGI IMG/M metagenome (GOLD analysis project Ga0206954, IMG submission 153250) | Enriched cells from forest soil in Barre Woods Harvard Forest LTER site, Petersham, Massachusetts, United States -... | ecosystem: Environmental > Terrestrial > Soil > Temperate forest > O...
CGGCTTCTCTGGAGCGCCAACGAGAGTGAGGTTGCCATCGCGAGCCAACAAGTTGATATACGCATTGATGTCATGATCGGCCGAGACAGCGTCGAGAATGAAATTAAAGCTGCCTGCATGCTTCTGCATCTCGTCGGTATTCTTTGAGATGACGACCTCGTCCGCTCCGAGGCGGAGTGCGTCTTCCTTCTTATTGGGTGATGTTGTGAAGACGACAACGTGAGCTCCGAGCGCATGCGCGAACTTCACGCCCATGTGGCCCAGTCCGCCGAGGCCGACCACGCCAACTTTCTTTCCCTTTGTGACTCCCCAGTGCCGCATCGGCGAGTAGGTGGTGATCCCGGCGCAAAGCAAAGGAGCGGCGCCAGCAAGATTGAGATTCGATGGAACGTGAAGAACAAACCTCTGGTCGACCACGATGCTGTCGGAGTAGCCCCCGTAGGTAACGCCACCCGTATGCTTGTCGGGAAAGTTATAAGTAAGTGTGAAGTTTGGGCAGAACTGCTCAAGACCCGCCTGGCATTCGGGACAAGTACGGTCCGAGTCCACCATGCAGCCGACAGCAGCGAGATCTCCGGGCTTGAACTTCGTAACTGCGGAGCCGATTTTGGTGACGCGACCAACGATTTCGTGTCCGGGGACACATGGGTACACGGTGGGCATTACACCGCTCCACTCGTTGCGTGCCTGGTGGAGATCGGAGTGACAAATGCCGCAAAACAGAATTTCGATTTGTATGTCATGTTCGGTTGGATCGCGCCGCGCGATCGCAGTGGAGGCAAGCGGCGATGTCGAACTGGCAGCGGAATATGCTTTCGCTTTGTACATGCAGCTAATTTAGATGTTTGCCGAACGCCACGATATGCAAAATACGCCAATGTTTATGCACAATACGCCAATCTGGCGCGTCAGGGTAATCTCAATGAAATCTTGGGGTTGCATCTCGAAGAGGTCGAGCGCTGATGGGTAAAAATGAGAAACTGCGCTTCTAGAGAGTGGCTGCTAAAGAAGCACAGGCGAAGCTGAGCGGAATCATACCGACGCAATTGGAATCTCTACATTCCCCAAATAAATGATTCAGGAGTTCCGATACTTTCTGTAGTCAGAGGGAGTACAGCGAAATTTTCTTTGGAAAGCCCGGCTAAAACTCGACTCATGCCCATACCCAACTAAATAGGTAATCTCCTTGACTCGCATTTCTGTGGAGCGCAACAGCTCAGAAGCTTTTTCCAGGCGGTGTTGTTCAAGAAATGCTGCAAGACTTATGCCCATTCCATATTTAAAAAGATGGCCGAGCCTCGAATGGCTTATCCCCAGATGTTTTGCAAGGTCAGCAACTGTGACGGATGGACTTGAGCGTACCGTATCGACCACCTTTACTATTCGTGGATCTGTACAAGTATTCATGACTCGGACTTTCCGCCTGCCTGCGATTAGACGTATCCCACCACCACCCTCAAAACACTGACGAGTTTCGCAGATCGGCTATTTGAAATATCATCACCGGCATCGGAACCTCAGAGATATTTCTGATGCCGGTGATGTAACTGCTCAGCGCATTACCATTTGGCAACGCAAGCCGACCCGGTCCATGAGCATTCGCTCGGGCAGGTAGCCTGTGTACCACCACTTACCATCGCATTCTGGAAATTACCGCTTTGCAACTGGGCGAGTTGTGAACTCACGTTCACACCCGCACCGGATGCGGCACGAATCGAACAATGGGCATTCCCGATACCCAACACCGCGCTCGAAGTCATGGTGTAAGGCGTCTCGGTCGTGTCCAGGGTGCCTACGCCGTCGTTGGCGAACGCCACCGTCTGATCCGAAGTTGTTCCGAATCCCAGGCTTAGATAAGCGGCTACATACTCGCTAAGCAGCGCGCTGTAGTCGTCATCTCCGGTGAAATTCGGATCCTGACTCACAGACGGCCACGAGATCTTATCCTGCTCCACCAATTGGAAGAATTTCGAATACGCCGGGAAACCTCCAAACTGGTTGAAGAAGTTATCGAACATGGCCACTTCGCTGTCAAAACCCGAAATACTCGGATCGGCAAAACGTTCGTGTTGTGCAGCCGCCGCATTGATCAACGTCTGGTTGTTCTGTTGCGTGCCGATGAACTTCATCACCTGCTCGTCCATGGCGTTCGGGAACGGACTGCGATGATCGGCCCACCAATCGGTTGGCCATCCACCCGAGACCTGTCCAGTGAATGTATTGATCGTTTCATGCAGGGTGAGCAGATAGCCCCAGAATCCGGGAACAGCTTGCCCGTTCTGCGGATTATTGAAGGTACTCGAATAAGCATCGCCGGTGATAACCACGCTTTGCTGTTCGCCGAATTTCGGCCCGCAGTCACACGCGCCACCCGTAGGAGTTGTGACTTCTACCACAATTGGCAACGACGGCTGCACATTGAATAGCGTAATCAACTGCGCTACCGCGCCGTATAGTAGTTGAAGAAACCGCTGATTGCTTTTTGATTCGCCGGCCAGTAGGTATTGTCTACGCACCATTTCGCGAACTTCGAAGAGTAGACTTCTACGTAGTCGACTTGCGCCGTACCGGCACCGTTGGTGTCGAGGCCACAATCCCCGATGATTCCATTGGTTGGCGTCGGCGTAGGTGTTGCAGTTGGAGTAGGAGTCGGGGTTGCGGTCGCTCCGATCAACGTAATGGCAAGCACCACTACGTTACGGTTGCTCGGCAGCGCAATCTTGCTTACCGTCTTGCTGCTGTTCAGCGTGAAGGTATAGCCATAGAGGTTGAACGTGCGTGCATCCTGGGTTCCGTTGCTGCTATCACGATGAGCCATGGCGGCTACCGTAGTTTCGCCCGCGAAGCTTTGCGGCGTGAACCAATCGCTCAAGCTTTGCGTGAATACAGAGGTTGTGCCATCGCTGTAAGTAACGGTAAAGGTTTGCGATGCCTGATTGCCGTTCACTCCAGTAGCCAGCAGCTTCAACGAAGTAAACGCTCCGGCCGGCAATGTGACCGTTGCGCTGCTTACCGCATTGGCCGCATTGGCTGGACCGAACGTCATGGCTGTACCGGTGTAGGTTTGGGTGGAACCAAGCAGATTCGACGAATAAGAGCTGCCGTCATTGTCGAGGCCACCGCCACTGAACGAAGTACCATCGATCACGATGCCATCCGTGATATTGAACGCGGATGTCAAACTGACCGGCACCGAGCCTGAAACTGGCGTCGGCGTTGCTGTGGGCTTCGGTGTTGGCGTCGCAGTCGGAGTCGGCGTGGGGGTTGGCGTGGCTCCCACCAAAGTCATGGCAAGTACAACTACATTGCGATTGCTCGGCAGCGCAATCTTACTTACTGTCTTCGTGCTGTTGAGGCTAAAGGTATAGCCGTAGAGACTAAAGGTGCCAGTTCCCCGACCTCCACTACTAGTGTCACGATAGCTGGTGGCCGCAACCGTGGTTTCACCGGAGAAACTCTGCGGCGTGAACCAGTCACTTATGCTCTGGGTGAAGACAGACGTTGTGCCATCACTGTAAGTCACAGTGAACGTCTGTGACGCTTGATTTCCATTGACACCGGTTGCTAATAGCTTGATCGAAGTAAATGCACCCGAAGGAAGCGTGACCGTAGTATTACTCACAGCGTCAGCCGCATTCGCCGGACCAAACGTCATGATTGTCCCGGTATAGGTTTGTGATGCGCCCAGCAGGTTTGCCGAATAAGAGTTGCCATCGTTATCCAGGCTACCCGCACTGAAGGAGGTGCCGTCGGTAACGATGCCATCCGAAATATTGAACGCGGAACCCAGACTCACTGGAACCGTTCCTGAACTCGGCGTCGGTGTGGCTGTAGGCTTCGGCGTTGGAGTTGCGGTCGGTTTCGGTGTCGGGGTTGCTGTTGGTTTTGGTGTCGGTGTCGGCGTCGGCGTCGGCGTCGGGGCTGCCGTTCCCGCGAGCGCATTAATCATATTCTGCCCGTTCGGAGAACCCCAACCAGTGACGAGGTCATAGCCTGCAACCGCGGAAAAGAGATTTGGGCTGCTGCTGCTGAAATTGTTACCGGTAGTAATATCGTGAAAATCGGCGTGATAGTTAGCACCCGTACCGATTGCGTAGATGGTCGGATTCAGGAAGCCCGCGGAAGGCTTGCCGTTGTTGGCCGCCTGCTGATTGACCAGTGCGAGGAACCCGGCCCAGCGTGGCGCGGAAAGACTCGTGCCACCCACTCCACCCTGGCAGCTTCCATTGGCGCAGAAGAAGTTGTCGGTATTGGCTTCCATGGCAAGATCCGGAGCATTACGCAAAGTGGTCGAACCATGATTCGAGGCATTAATGACGCCGGCGAGCTGCTGATAGCTGGGAATGGCGAGACCATTGCTGCTGACGCCGCCACCACTGCCAACCCATCCACTCTCTGACTGCCACGAACCTCCGGCACCATTGGTAACCAGGTCTGTGCCACCCGTAGACACGATGAATGGATCGTCAGCTGGATAGAAGCTTATGGTGGATGACGAATAAGCGCCGCTATCATCCGAAGAGGCAAACAGGTTCTGGCCCTGCGCAGCGAATTCTTTAAAGATCGGCTCGTCCGATGAGGGATCAGCCGGCTCGAATCCAATCGAAGCACTCAGCTGCTTGGCAATGTTGTCGGTAGCCATGCGGGTGAAAGTATCGACATCGTTCGAAGCCTCATACTCAATAACGGAATTCACACCAGGAGCCATGGAAAGCGCCTGCACGATATCGATCACTGGCTCACCATCGTCGCATCCTGAACCGCATGAGGTATCAAATCCATTAATCGAAATCGTTTGAACGACGTTGGGATTGAACGCCTGGCCAACTGCATTGAAATATGCCTGCACGTCGCTCATGTTGAAATTCAATCCATAGAGTCCAATGGATTGTCCGGCTCCGGTGAGCGCAGTTCCGCCATAGTAAGCAGCTCTCATATCACTGCCAAGGAATGCACCGCCAGGCCCTGAGCCGGTTGTAAATCGCTGTATTCCCTGATCGGCAAAACGCAAATGCCGAATCAGCTTCTTGGTCTTTAAACCATCGACATACCAAAGCTGCAAATTTGGCGTACTGGGCAAAGTATCGGTGGCAAAGAACGTGCTGCCGTCTTTGAGATTCTTATAAAGGTTGACCGTCACATTGAAAGCTTTTTCGATGTGTGGCACGTCTCCGTTGACGTCGAGCACCACGCGATTTGGATGCGTCGCCGTCACCGTAAGGCCAGACTGCTGCATGTAGACGACAGCAGCGTTATAGTCTTCGATGGTTGGACCAAACTGGTCGGTAAATTCTTCCACGGAAAGATATTGACGATACTGCGGACTTGTCGGATCGTAGATGGCCTGCAAAAGCGCAGTTAGCCCCGCCTGATCTCGTAGCGGCAAAACAATTGCCAGATCCAGTTTTGTGCTGGCATCGAGATGGCGGATAAACTGCGCATCTCCGTTGACAATCAGCGGATGCACATTGTTTTTCGTTACGAAGTTGCGCTGCTGCTGCTGTTGTGGGTGCGCGATTCCGATCGAAACTCCGATCAAAATACAGGAGAGTGTAAGCAAAACCGTAGCCAACCGCTTTACGGTTTTGTTTGACTTATGTGCACGCTTAACTCTTTTCATGGAAGGCTCCTTCATCGGGGGATATACAGCTTTAGGGTTTTTCCGTGAGAGTCGATTTGTCCCTGGGAGTTCTACCGCATTTCGCTCCTCACAAGACTATGGATGGTTTTAAGCTGAACTAATGGAGATGCCAGCTAAGTTGCCTAACCGCTAACTATGGATGAGGCCAATGTTTCTTGCTATAGACGATCGTTTATGTAGATCTACAGGCGTTCTGAACGATTCGATGATTTAATGGTGCGTCTTTCTGGCGGAGACAAGTATCTGTGATTAAGTTCGCAACAGGAAGAGCAAAGAAGAAACATTTATTGTATTAACGTAACATTCAGGTGAGTCCAGGAACTTTTATTACTCACCAGCATGAAAGTTAGTTTTAGTCACTGATGGAAGGAGGCACAATAGGCTATAGGAGCACCTGACCCTACCCCAGACCTTACTTCGCTGATAGGTCAATGGAAGATATCGACCTAATTCGCGGCAAAAATGGAAATCCTGTTTGCCCAATCGTAGCTTCCACAGATTACTTACATCACTGTTAAGCATCGTTTGGCATTGCCGCTTTAACTTCTGCGAAGCACCGAACTGCCATCTCAAGATCCGGGCGGCTATGTGCCGCGGAAAGCTGTACGCGTATGCGCGCCTTCTCTTTGGGCACAACCGGATAAGAGAAGGCAATTACATAAATACCTTTGACTAGCAGCGCGTCTGCCATGGCGGTAGCGATTGCAGCATCGCCAATCATCACCGGGACAATCGGATGTTCACCGGGCAAAATTGAGAACCCTTGTGCTGTCATCTGTTCGCGAAAGAAATGGGTATTCGCTTGCAGTTGCTCACGCAGCGCTCCAGACTCCGCAATCAAATCGAGGGCCGCAATTGAGGCCGCCACGATAGCAGGCGCAAGAGAATTCGAGAAGAGATAGGGCCGCGAGCGCTGACGCAGAAGTTCGATGATCTCTTTTCGTCCGCTGGTATATCCGCCGCTGGCGCCACCAAGAGCTTTGCCCAGCGTTCCGGTGATGATGTCAACACGACCTTCCACTTCGCAATATTCTGGCGTTCCGCGGCCATGCGTACCAATGAAGCCGACGGCGTGTGAGTCATCCACCATTACCATCGCTCGATATTTGTCTGCAAGATCACAGATCTCGCGAAGCTTGGCGAAATAGCCATCCATGGAAAATACTCCATCGGTAGCCACCATAATGTGGCGCGCCTCTTTGGAAGCTTCTTCCAGCTTCACTTCAAGATCATTCATATCTCCGTTGCGATAGCGGTATCGCTTCGCCTTCGACAGGCGCACCCCATCGATGATGCTCGCATGATTGAGTTCATCGGAGATAACGGCGTCTTCCGCTTCGAGCAGCGTCTCGAACAATCCACCATTCGCATCAAAGCAGGAACTATAAAGGATCGTGTCTTCTGTTCCGAGAAAGCAGCTGATTCGCTCTTCCAGTTCCTTATGGATCGCCTGTGTTCCGCAGATAAAGCGCACCGAGGACAATCCATAGCCCCAGCGATCAAGAGCCTCTTGCGAGGCATGTACGATCGTCGGATGGTTCGACAATCCGAGGTAGTTATTCGCACAGAAATTCAGTACGGCATGACCCGCAGTATTTACTTTTGCTCCCTGTGGGGAACCCAGCACTCGCTCGCGTTTGTAAAGCCCGCCCTGCTGAATCTCATTAAGTTTGTCTGCCAGAAATTCACGCATCTTGCCGTACATCTAGTTCCTCCAATCGAGGATCACTTTGCCGCATTTGCCGGCCTTCATCGCTGCAAAACCTTCCTTGTAGTCCCGATACGACAGGCGGTGTGTGATGACCGGGCTGATATCGAGTCCGGATTCGAGCATCACGGTCATCTTGTACCAGGTCTCGTACATCTCGCGGCCATAGATTCCCTTGATGGTCAGCATATTAAAGATTACGCTGTGCCAGTCAATCGACATTTCCTTGTTTGGAATGCCCAGCATCGCAATCTTTGCGCCGTGACTCATGTTAGCCAGCATGTCGCGAAAGGCTGCAGGATTGCCTGACATCTCAAGCCCTACGTCGAAGCCCTCCTGCATTTTCAATTCTTTCTGCACCTTAGCAAGGGAGGTAGCCATCGGATCAGCCGCCTGCGTGACGCCCATTTTTACTGCAAGACTCCTACGCTCGGGATTCGGATCGGTAATCACGACATGTCTTGCGCCAGCATGCCGCACCACGGCAGCCGCCATCAAACCAATAGCTCCTGCGCCGGTAATCAATACGTCCTCGCCCAGCACGGGAAACGAAAGCGCTGTGTGCACTGCGTTGCCAAAGGGATCAAAAATTGCAGCGATTTCTAATGGCACTGCGGAACTATGCCTCCAGATATTACTCATCGGCAATGCAATGTACTCGGCGAACGCGCCGTCACGATTCACGCCCACGCCCTGGGTATGCGCACATAGATGTCTTCGTCCGGCAAGGCAGTTGCGGCAGCGGCCGCAGACTACATGTCCCTCGCCACTGACAATCATGCCAGGCGCAAAATCGATCACATTCGACCCCACCGAGACAATCTCGCCCACAAATTCGTGGCCAATCACCATTGGGACATGAATGGTTGCTTTCGCCCAATCGTCCCATTCATGGATGTGTAAATCGGTGCCACAGATGCCAGTCAGCAGAACGCGAATCAGAACGTCATTGATGCCAATCGACGGCTCGGGAACATCTTCAAGCCAGAGGCCGGCTTCGCTCCGGCTCTTTGAAAGAGCTTTCATTTCGTATCCTCCGATACGAGATAGATATTCTCCGTCATGGAGAGGTTTGATCGAGACAGAATAATAAGGGCCTAAGATTGCCGGGCAATTCTTATCTACAAATCAAGCTTGTTCGACAAGAAAGAAATGAGTGCGGCAGTATCGGCAAGTTCCAGAAGGCGATTACGAAATTCTTCATTCATCAACTTTCGCGCCAATTTTGAGAACACCTGCAGATGTTTGCTGTCTGCTTCCGATTCGCGCAGCGCCAGCAGAATTACCATACGCACCGGTTGATGATCGAGCGCCCCCCACTCAACTGGAGTTTTAAGCCGCAAGACTCCAATAGAGTCAATCGCAATGGCATCGGTCTTGCAATGCGGAATCGCAAAGCTATATCCCAGTCCCGTCGAATAGACTGTTTCTCGCGCCCATATCGCATCCTCAACCGCCTCGGGATCTTCCGTGCGTCCAGCCACATAGAATGCGTCAATGATTTCTCTGATGGCTTCCTGCTTACTATGACTCTGCGCCTCAAGCACAATGGTGCCCTGATCAAGCAAAGGCTGCTCGACCTGTACGGAGGGATTATGCTGCAGAAGATTATCCACTTCGCTAACAAGCTTATGGCCGATTGCTTTGGTCAGAGACTTGCGACATCCACTTGCAGACAATCGGCTCAGCTTTTCTTTCAAGCGCGCGATTTCAGAAGCCGCAACACTGATCTCGTCCAATTGCAAGCCGACAAGCAGGGGCAGGTTGCGAACATCGCTGCCCATTTCGCCGCAAAGTCCGACCCACTTTCCCACTCGATGAATCTCGTCAACAATTTGCTTGAGAAAGCGGAGAAAACTCGGATGCGTAACCCGAGCAAGAGCTGCAACCTTGTCATTCTCACGATCGGCTGCGAAGAAATACTGGCTCAGGTCGTTGGTTCCAATGCTAAAGAAATCCAATTCGCGGCATAACTGGTCGATGATGAATGCCACCGACGGCACTTCGATCATGATCCCCAAAGGAATGTTTGCGTCAAAGCCGATGGCTACGGCCTTTAGCTCCTGCTTTATCGTGGCTATCAGCTTTTTGATCCATAACACTTCTTCGAGCGAAGAAACCATTGGCACCATCAACTTGATTGGGCCGAATGCCGACGCGCGAAGAATCGCTCGAATCTGCGTGCGTATAAGAGCTTCATGCTCTTGATAAATGCGCACACCGCGGTAACCAAGAAACGGATTCGACTCCTGTGGCAAATGGAGGTGAGGCACTCGCTTGTCACCGCCGATGTCCACGGTACGAAGAATGACCGTGCGGCCACCCGCCGCCTTCACTGCCTGCACATACACACTGAACTGTTCCTCTTCTAATGGGGCCGAGTCACGCGCCACAAACAACATCTCCGTACGAAACAGCCCAATGCCTTCTGCCCCTTTCTCAAATGCAGGGATCAACTCTTCCGCCGAAGCTACGTTGGCAGCCACTTCCAGTTTCCAACCATCGGCGGTGCTCGCCCGCGCCTTTCCGAAACGAGCCAATGCTTTGGAACGCCGCTGCAAAGTCGCCGATTCCCTCTCGTAAAATCGCCGCACTAATTCATTCGATCGCGGTACGACAAACCCGCGGTTGGCATCGACCACGGCTTCGTCCATGGCCGAGATTGCAGCCAAAGCATCGTTTACTCCCACTAAAGTTGGGATGCCCAGCGAACGCGCCAGTATCACGGCATGAGTTGTTGTGCTAGCAGCTTCCAATACCAGCGCCTGCAGCAACTTTGTATCCAGGGCGAGAAGCTGTTGCGGTGACAATGTCTGCGCCACCGCTATGGAAGGTTCTTTCAGAGCGACCTGCTCTGGTTGAAATTTAGGTCCGTAGATATGCTGCAGCAATTGCTGAAGAATGTCGTGTAGATCAAGCGCACGCTCACGTATATACGCACTCTCGGACTGGCGAAGCCGAGTTAGAAAAAATTCTCCGGCTTCCGCTACGGCCTGTCCGGCAGATTGTCCGCGGGCAATCCGTTTTTTAATTTCATCCGCCAACGAGACGTCGCTTGCTATGGAAAGATGCGCTTTGAGGATTTCCTGCTCTACCCTGGATGTATGCCGCGCCAGCATCTCCGCGAGACGGCTTTGGACCAGTGCAAATGCACGGGCGACTCGCTGTTGTTCTTGCAATGGATCGCTGGCGACCTCCCGATCGATCGGCTTTGGCAATGCTGAGCTCGCAACCATAACGACTCTTCCCTGCCCAATTCCACGATTCGCGGGATGGCCAAAATAGCAGGTGACATCCGATCCCTTCAGGAATCGTGGCAGAGTTCGTGCCCCATTTCCATTCGCCGATACCGCGAGCGGTTCATCACACTTGAGAAAATCGATTTCGATAAATTTGCGGAGCGCTGCTTCTGCCGCCACTTCGTCGTTTCCACAGATGCGGATGGTGCAGGCATCGCCTGCCTTAACGTTGGCGGCAATAATAGATAGCGGACTCTTGAGATTGGCAATCGATCCGTTCGCCAAATTGGTCAAGACACATTCCGCGGCAAAGGAACTGGCTACTTCAGCAAGCTGACTTGCAGGCCGTGCGTGAATTCCAGCAGCTAAAGAGCACAGGAATTGGAATTCTGACGTGCGAAGATCTTGGGTCACGTATCACGCTTAAATTCTGGTAAAGATACTGCCAGGGTTTTTAATTGCTTCCCGAACCGGTACTTGAATAATCTTCATCGTGCCGAACCGTTCACGCTTTTCCACCTCAATATCTGCAGCGAAAATCACGGCCTGCGCGTTGCGAATATCGCTATCCGACAATTCATT
>Ga0206954_1260_pt1 | contig 11149 bp, 11 predicted proteins | sample Alteio_BWOrgHeat_37_FD_153250 | JGI IMG/M metagenome (GOLD analysis project Ga0206954, IMG submission 153250) | Enriched cells from forest soil in Barre Woods Harvard Forest LTER site, Petersham, Massachusetts, United States -... | ecosystem: Environmental > Terrestrial > Soil > Temperate forest >...
ATTTCCATCGAAGGCCATGCCTTGATTTCCCATTTGGGTGGTGAGTTTGGATTCGCGAGCGGCCTGGGCAATAGCGCGAGCTTCGTGAACCGTGCGGGTGAGGGGTTTTTCGCAGTAGACGTGCTTGCCGTGTTTGAGAGCGGCCATGGAAACCATGGCGTGATTGTGGTCCGGGGTGCCGACGACGACGGCGTCGATGGTTTTTTCCTTGTCGAGCATTTCGCGGAAGTCCTTGTAGCGTTTGGCGTTGGGGTACTGCTTGAACATATGGGCGGCGTGATCCCAATCGACATCGCAGAGGGCGACGATGTTTTCGCTTTTCATTTCGTTGATGTCGTTGCCGCCCTGACCCCCGACGCCGATGCCGGCGATATTGAGTTTGCTGCTGGGGGGAGGTTCGCCGCGGCCGAGAACGCGGCTGGGGAGAACCGAGAAGGCGGTGACGGCGCCGGCGCTGGCAAGGAAACGGCGGCGGGAGAGAGACATGGGGTTTTTCATAATGGGTTCAGGTGGAATCAAGCAGACCGGTAAGGCCAGGCGGCGCGATCGCAGAGGACGGTGGTATTGGGGTGGAGCCACAAGAACGAGGCGGGAAATTGAGTTGAGATTTCGCACGAGAGAGTACGTTCGAGTGCGGCTCGTTTATGACGGCCGTTAACGAGGAGGAGGACGGCGCGCGAGGCGAGGATATCGGCGAGGCCGAGAGTGAGGCCGCGGGTGGGTTTACCGGGGAGTTCCGAGAGCATGGTGTGCTGCAAGGAACTGCGGGTCAGCCGGGCGACGTGGGCGTGCGGGTAGAGTTTAGGGCCTGGTTCATTCATGGCCACATGGCCATTGAGACCCAGGCCCAGGATGCAGATGTCGATGGGGGCGTTTTGATCGAGCCAGGCGGCGATGCGAGCGCAATCGCGTTCGGGGTCCGGGGCGTCGGTGCGGAAGCCGATAAACCGGTTGGTGGCGATGCGAAGCGGGACGACGAGTTTACTCAGCAGATCGATCTCGCAGGAAGCGGGATTGGAGCGAGGGAGGCCGAACCATTCGTCGACCTGCAGGACGCGCATTTTGGAGAAGAGTTTGGGGCGCCGGGAGTAGCGAGTGGCGAGTTCCTCGTATAGACCGGTTGGGGTGCTGCCGGCGGAGGCGCAGAAGAGAAGATCCGGTTTACGCTGGAGTGCAGCGCAAACGATGTCCGCGGCCCGCCGGCCCAAAGCATTATAATCCGCCAGGACGATGTTACGCATGTTCCGGGGTGCGTGGGTCGGGCGCTTGAGGCAATGGTGCCTTTAAGCTGGGGCGCGTCAACACCGGAAACGGGGACGGAGATCAGGCGAGGATGTCCTTGATAGGGCCATCACCCTCCTCGACCAATTTCATTGTGCGGCCGAGGACGCGGAGTTTCATTTTTTTATAGTCGAGGCCGAGCTGTTGGAGGATGGTGGCGTGCAAATCACTGTAATAATGAGGATTTTGGACGGCTTTGTAGCCGACCTCATCGGTGGCGCCGTGGACGGTGCCGCCTTTGACGCCACCGCCGGCGAGCCAAACGGAGTAGCCTTTGGGATTGTGGTCGCGGCCGGTAGTATTTTGGGACCAGGGTGTGCGTCCAAATTCACTGCTCCAGACGACGAGAGTTTGGTCGAGCATGCCGCGTTGTTTGAGGTCGCGGATGAGTCCGGCGATGGGCTTGTCGGTGGCGCGGCAGAGTGGGGCGTGGCTTTTGATATCGTCGTGAGCATCCCAGCGACCGTTGCCGCCGCCGGCGTGGCAGATCTGGATGAACCGAACGCCCTGTTCGGCCAGGCGGCGGGCGAGGAGGAGTTGGCGGCCGAAGTCGTCAGTTTCTTTTTCGCCGATGCCGTAGAGTTCGAGGACGCTGGCGGGTTCTTTTGAAAAGTCGACGAGCTGGGGAGCGGAGACCTGCATGCGAGCAGCCAGTTCGTAAGCCTGAGCGCGGGCGGAGATGTCCGAGTTGATAGCGTAGAGTTCGCGAAACTCGCGGTTAAGCTCCTGGAGGGTTTGCATTTGGCGATCCCGTTCGGTGGCGCCAAACCCATTGGGTGGGTAGAGGTTGGGGATAGGAGTATCGCCGGGTTGAAAGGGAGTGGCCGCGACGGTCGCGCCAAGGTAACCACCGGTAAGTTGGACTGGTGAGGTGGGACGACCGATGTTGACGAAAGTCGGAAGGTTGCGATTGCCGCTGCCGAGGGCGTAGGAAACCCAGCTCCCGAGGGTAGGGTGGTCAAACTGTCGGCCGCGATGGCCGGTGCAGGTTTCGATGACAGCGGGAGCGTGGTTAGCTTCGTTGCACCACATGGAGCGGACGAGGGCAATTTCGTCGATCACACTTCCTACGTGAGGAAACCAGTCGGAGACGGGGATGCCGGATTTACCGTAGCGGGTGAAAGTGCGGTGGCACGGGATGACGGGCCGTTTCATCTCGGCCTGATTATCGCCGAATCCGACGGCATCGATGATTTTGCCGGCCCATTTATTATCCTTGGGGTCGAAAGTGTCGATGTGGCTGACGCCGCCGCACATGAACAGGAAGATGACGGATTTGGCTTTGGGTTCGAAGTCAGGTTCCAGGTGGGCGTCCTGAATTTCGCCTGCCTCAGCCCAAAGCCCGCCGAGGGCGACGCCGAAGAAACCGCCGCCGGCCTGGTGGAGGAAACGTCGGCGCGATATACGTCCGCAAGGAAACAGGTCGTTGGGGGTCATGGCGACTCAGCGGACGTAAATGAACTCGTCGAGATTAAAGAGAAGCCAGGAAAACGGTTTGAGCCGAGCGGGCTGGTTTTCGAGGTAGGCGAGGGCGTGCTTGCGTTCGGATGGCGAGGGCGAGCGGGCGACGACGATGCGGTAGGCGAGATCGACGGCGGCGGAGAGGTCGGAGCCGCATTGGGCCTGGAGGCGGCTGGCGAATCGAGTGGAGGCCTCTTCGATCTCGTGGCTGTTCATGAGGAAAAGGGCCTGGGGAGCGGTGACAGTTTGAGTTCGCAGGGGGCAAGGGGCGCGACCGTCATCGACGTCGAAGGCGGGCAGGAAGCTGTACATGGCATCGCGGCCAGACGAAAAACCGCGGGTCATGTAGGCGGCGCGTCGAACCGGGATGGCGTTGGCAGCGATATCGGCGGGATGCGCGGCGTCCTCGGCCCTGGTCGGTTTGGGGGCGGGCACGTCGAACGAAGGGCCTCCGACGGAAAGGTCGAGGTTCCCGGCGGCGGCGAGGATGGAATCCCAGACAGGTTCGGCTTCGAGCCGCTGGAGGCGGAAGTGCCAGAGGAAAGTGTTGTCGGGGTCTGTTTTAACGTTGTTGGCCACTAATTCGGCGTCCCCGTCGGAGGCGAGTTTGTAGGTGTCGGAGGTGACGATCAGCCGATGGATCTTCTTCATGCTGAAACCGTCTTTGACGAATTCGGAGGCGAGCCAATCGAGCAATTGCGGATGGGAAGGCGTGCCGCCGAGGTGGCCGAAGTCACTGGATAGCTTTTTGAGCCCCTGGCCGAAGTGCCATTGCCAGAGGCGATTGACGGCGACGCGGGCAAAGAGTGGGTTTTCCGGCGCGGTGAGCCAATCGGAGAAAGCCTCGACGCGGCCCTCCCGGAAATCGATTTTGGCGGGGGCAAAGGGCCAACCTGGTTCAACGGGATGATTTTTCTCCGGTTTATCCGGGTTACCGCTGGTGAGGATGAAGCTGGTCTGTTGTTCGCGGGTGCGATCGACCTCGACGGTCCAGAAGGCAGGGAGTTCAGGTTTGCCCGGAGCTCCCTTTTTGGGGTCGAGTTGATTGAGCACGGCCTCGTATTGCTTGCGCTCGGCATCGGGAAGGATTTCGAGCACTTTTTCAGAGTCAATGCGAAGGGTTGGATAATAGTCGTCGGCGATTTTTTGTTCCTGAGGGGTGCGCTCTTTTTCCGGCTTGAGAATGATTTCGCGGACGTCCGGTGGCAACATGGCGACGCGATCGTCGTAGAGTTTCTTTTTGTACGGCGCGATGAGTTCGTTGACGGGTGATTCGAGTGCGGTGCGACGAGCTTCCCATTCCTCGACGGCTTTGGCGTGGGCGAGGATTTGGGGAGCGGTTGCGAGGGTGACCTTGCGGAGGACGAGAGGATCGAAGAGGGCCTTCATGGCGTAATAATCGCGTTGAAGGATGGGGTCGTATTCGTGATCGTGGCATTTGGCGCAGCCGACGGTCATTCCCATGAAGGCGGTGGAAACTGTTTCGACAGCGGACATGGCGAGTTCCTGATCGTCTTTGACGTCGCGCGACGAGCCGCCGCGGGCGAGGAAGCCCAGCGCGAACATATCTTCGGGTCGCGGTTCGACGCGGAGACGAAAGCCGGTGGCGACGATGTGGGACCGTTCGGTGGTGCGGTAACCGGTGAGTTGTGCCCGGACGAACTGATCGTAGGGCAAGTCGTTTTGGAGTGCGCGGATGATCCAATCGCGCCAGAGATAAATGCCCGGGGCAGCGACCATGGCGTCATCGACATCGGCGTAGCGGAGCACATCAAGCCAATGCCGCGCGTAACGCACGGCGTGTTGCTCGCTGGCGAGGAGGCGATCCACCACGTGGTCGTAGGCCTCGGGCGAGGAGTCTTGGAGGAATTCGTCCTGCTCGGCCAGGGTGGGTGGAATGCCGATGAGATCGAGGTATAGTCGGCGCAGCAGCGTGGCTTTGTTTGCCGGACCGGCCGGGCGCAGTGTCTTTGCCTGGTATTCAGCGGCGATGAACGCGTCGATGGGATTGTGCGAGGTTATGTTGGCGTCCGGCACTTTTGGACGCACCACGGGGGCGAGCGCCCAGCAGTCCTCGACGGTTTTGTTCGTCGCCGGGGAACGGGCCTGGACGCCGAGGGTTGCCCAGAGGACGAGAAGGCAGGCGACGAGCGCCCGCCCCGATCCGGGGCGAAGGGAGCGAAGTAGACGGCGATAGAAATTCGAGGGCGTCACTTTGCACAACATACCACGTAACCCGTGAACGGAGCAAGCGGCGTGGCCTGCGGGGCGACGGATCGTCGCGCAAGGGGGAAGCGGGGACGAGAGAGAATCAGACCAGGCCTTCGAGGGTCTGGGGAAGTCTTCGATGATGGGGGGACTGGTGGACCTGTTGTACGACGGGATTGCTCATAAAGCCGGGACAATTTGAGTCGGTGCGGGAAATGAGCGAAGCGAAGGTGTCCCCGAACACGTATCCTTCGTGGAAATTCCGCAATCCGCAGCTTTCACAAGAGATTGAGGAGGTTCGCCGCGAGAAGGGGTCGTTGAGTTTGCGCGAGCAATAGTTGCGAGAGCTCCAGACACGGCTCGAGGCGGAGCGGACGGACGGTGATGGCATAGGCGTTGCTCAACAGAGTTCGGCCATGGAAAAAATGGATAAGACGGACAGAGCTGCCGAAGCATCCCGGCAACAATTGCCGGGTAAAGCTGCGGGCGCGGATGATTTGCCTTTCCTTGCGACAAGCGTGGCTACCGCAAGTATTCGAAGCCGGGCGAAACCGGGCGTGGAGCGCATCGAGGTGTCGAGTCCGACGGGGGACATTGGCTGCAATCAGGCTCCGCAGCCGGTGGAAATCGTGCATGTGAAGCCCTCGGTGGTAGAACAATTTCAGGAGTTGATGTCGACGCAAGCGTTGCGGTTGAAAGAAACGAGTTCGGATTCGTTGAGTGTGGTGCTTAAGCCGTAAGACGGGGTTCAGATAGAGGTGGAGTTGGTGCCAGAAGGAGGCGAAATCGAAGCGCGAGCCGCTCATGCGGGCTGGGAAAGTTGGGCTTGAGCCATACTAGTCGCTGCTACCACTAGCCAGGCGATTTTCCTGCGATTGGAAGTCCGAGTGCAGCTTTCGAAGGTCCAGATCGTAGGGTATCAGAGATTTGCGGAGCCACTGCCAACCCGACGCACATCACCTTTTTTCAGACGGACCCGTTAAAAGGAGTGGGCCATTTGGTCATCCCGCTGCGTTTGGGCCTGACGTTTGTGGATCGGCTGCCGGGGGCCGAGGCAAGCCACCCGGGACGAGCAACCGCGAACTGAGCGAGATCGAGATCGCACCAAGGGACCAGGTGACGTTTTTGCTGCTGACGGAGTGGTGCAATCACTGGCCGGAGATGCGTGGCCTGCGTGCGGCATTGCCGGGACAAGCAAACAACAGCAGTTATTTGCAAACCGCGGAACCGGACACTGGCGCGCAGTTGGCGATGGTGGATTTTCCAGGAGTCGCAGTTGGCGACCACGAAGGGCTGAAGGATTTGCGGGTGCACCTGGTTTTGAACGGCGCCTATGAAATGGACTGTCTGTACAACCAGCTACGCTTTTTCGAAAGGGTCGGGATAGGAGATTTGATCATCTCGCATTTTAAGGAGGTCGTTCGTCCGGAGAAGTTGTGGAACTTGGCGTTGGGGAAGAGATTTAGCATTGGTTTCCTGTCGGGTGGGCAAAATGTTCCCGGCGAATTTGTGGAAGCGACGTCGGGCCTGCTGTTTTCTGCGCAGAACCTTCCCTGAAGCGAAGTAAACGGTCAGGTGGGGGAATGGTGGCAAAGGTTCTGCTCAATGGGGCCCAGCGCGAATGAAATCCTTCATGATTCTGGGTTCTTTGATCGGGTTCCTCATCGGCTTCGGTTTCGGACTGGCCAGCAGCAGTCCGTGGCCGGCGGCATTTTGGCGCGGATGCGCTGCCGCGCTGATCGCGGCGGTTTTGACGCGTGGGTGGAGCCGGGTTTGGTACGCGGAATTGAGGGAGTCGCAGGAGCAGCGGCGGCGGAGGAACTCCACCGCGGCGCTGAGAGCCAAATTAAACCCACAGTAATCCGATGAGCACGACTGCCTGTGCCGGGGCCGAAACTCACGTCTTGACCGAGCCGCGCCCGACGGCGCAGGAGCTGTGGCATCGATATCATCGGCAGGCGGATAGCACAGCGGAGAACGCCTTGGTTTTGCAGTATTTGCCGCTGGTGCGGACGGTTCTGGGTCGCCTGGCGATGACGTTGCCGGACCATGTGGACCAGGATGACTTGAACAGCGCCGGGCTGATAGGCCTGTTGCACGCGCTGCGTAATTTTGATCCCTCGGCGGGGACGTCGTTCGAGACCTACGCTCGGGTCCGGATTCGAGGGGCGATGCTGGACGAGTTGCGGCGGATGGACTGGGTATCGCGGACGGTGCATGAGAAAGCACGCCGGATTCAGGACGCCATGGGCCGGTTAGAGCAGGAATTGGGGCGACCGCCGAAGGAATTGGAGATGGCTAAGGAATTGAAACTTTCAGTGCCGGAGTATGCGCAGATGCTGGAGGAAACGCGTCCGGCGACCTTTGTTTGTTTGGACGCGGTATGCGCGTCCGAGACGGGGGACAGCGGGACACTTTATGAGGTCGTGGCGGGAACGACGGAGGAAGGCCCGGTCGAACAGGTTTCGCATCGTGAATTGAAGAGAGTGATCCTGGAACGGCTGAAGGAGCTGCCGGACATTCAGCGAAAGGTGTTGGCGCTTTACTATGGTGAAGACTTGCGGCTGCGCGAAATCGCAGAGGCGTTCGGTTTAACCGAATCGCGGATTTGCCAGATCCACGCTCAAGCAATTCTTTCGATTCGCTCGTACCTGCAGCGGTTCGAGGCCGGGATGGTGCCGGCGGCGCAAGGTTCCAAGCGACCCTAATTATTGTTCTCTGCTGCCTTATCGTCCTGGCGTCGGTGCTCGAACAATTTGGCGAACGTCAACACGAACGGTTTCAGGAAGGCCAAGATCGAGTTCCAGGATTTGCTGAATCAGACAACGCGATCGCCGGATGCCGAGCAGGGCGGAGGCAACCAGGCCCCCAAGGGGCTTCAGGTGGCGCAGGGGACTCAGCCCGTGGCGACGTCGCAGGTGCGGCTGGTTCGACGGCCCTGGGCGAGGTCGAGGTGAAGCCAGGGCGGGCGTAAATTTCCAAAGACATGAACCAACTTTTAACCAACCTGATTGAAGCATTGCGGGAGGAACTGAAGCAATATGGTGAGATGCTGGCCTTGCTGGACCATCAACAGCAACGGGTCATGCATCGACAAACAGACGACTTGCTGCCGAGCGTCGCGGGTGTGGAAGCGCAAGCGGACGCGGTACACGCGGCCCGTCGGGAGCGGGAGCAACATCAACGGCACGCGGCCCGTCGGTTGGAGTTGTCGGAGACGGCTGGATTTGGAGAGTTGGTGCCGTTACTTCCAGCGGATTATCAGCCGTTGATCAGGGCGCTGGTGCAGGAGAACAACGAGCTGTTGATTCGCGTACAGCAGCGGGCGCGGCAGAATCACTTGTTGTTGAGCCGGGCGGTCGAGTTGATGCAGAGGTTCATGAGTTCGCTGTGTCCGGGGAGCAGTCCGAAGACGTGTGACGACGCGGGGCGCACGTCGGCGCCGAGTCTGCCGCGGCATCCGCAGTGCGACACTGCGGGTTGACTAAAGTTGGGACTATCTGGCGCTTTAGATGTAGGAGCGCGATCGCTGCAAAGGCACCAGATGGATGTAGAGATGGCGGGCCACAATTTCACCAACGTGAATAACCCTGCCTACGCGCGGCAGCGGGTGCAGCTACAAACCGGTGTAGCGGTCCGGACGATGATCGGTTCGGAAGGCGCGGGGTCGCGCGGGGTCTGGATGCTGTGCGAGTTGTTGGCGGGCAGTCTCCGATCTGGAGCTTTGGATCTGGACGGTCGCGAAGAGACGGCGATCAGCCGGGCGTTTCTGGACTGGTATCGGAAGCTGATTTCGTTTCAGGCTCGAGAAGCGGCCGAAAGCGTGAACGGAACGAATCGAGGATTTGCGGCCGGCGCTGCCAACCGCGGCTCGAGTCTTGCAAGCGGCGATTTTGGAGGCGAAATCACCTGAACCGGCGTTGGCGGCGCTGTGACGCGGATCGATATCGGAGCGGATTAACGGGCAGTGGTGAGCTCGCCGACCCTTGCCTGATTGACGGACTGAGCGTTAAGGAAGCGATCGTCGGTCAGAGCGTAGAGAAAAGCGTCCAGGGAAATGCCCGCGAGCACCAGGCGTCGGTGGAGGAGGCCCTCACATATGGCGCCGACCTTTTCGGCGACTCGACGACTGGCTGCGTTGGTGGAAGGTACTAAAAGTTCGAGACGGTGGAGGGAGAGGCGTTGGAAAGCGAATTGCGCGGCGAGGCGAACGGCCGTGGTGGCGACGCCGCGGCGGGTGCGTCCGGTGCGGACCCAGTAACCCAGGTTTGCGAAACAGTGAACCCGGCTGATCTGGCTTAAGCCGACGCTGCCGAGAAACTCGTCGTTTTGCTCGTCAAAAATAACGAAGCTGTAACTCCTGCCCGCGCGCCAATCATCATCGCAACGGGCAATGAAGGACTCGGCGGCCTCGAGGCTGTAATCGCGGCCGCACCAAAGCATCCACTGACAAAGCTCCTCGAGCGATTCCTGTGCTGCGTTGAAAAGGTGGTTAACGTCCCCTGTTTGAAAACGACGAATACCGATCGAACCAGCTGAAAACCGTGTGTGCATCCGGTTGCGTGGGAGGCTGACAGAACCTTGTCATTCTGTAAAGATATTATGTGACTTTTGAAGCGATTTCCAGCCAGCAGCGAGTGAAGGAATTAAGCTTCTCAACTTTTGATTCAGTGCAAGTTCTGGGCGAGACGGGAGCGGGTGAAAGGACGATGGGGAGACGAAGAGATTTCTCCCTTAGGTGCCGGTGATCGATGGGAGCGCGGACCTGAGGTTGACCTGGGGACGCGTCCGGGCGGCGAGTGAATCTCAGTTTTCCGCAAGCAAGCGGAGGATGAGTTCGTTGGCCTCGCTCATTTCGTATGGTTTGGCGAGGAGTCTGCCCTTGCAGCGTTGCACGCGGGCGAGGGTTTTCTCGTCGAGCAAACCCGAGGCGAGGAGGAATTTCATGCGAGGCCAGCGGGGGGCGATTTTTTCGATGAGCTCGGCGCCGTTCATGCCGGGCATATTATAATCAGTGAAGAGAAGATCGACAGGTTCGGTGGATTGCTCGAGGAGTTGGATCGCCTCGGAACCACTGGCGGCGGCCAGGACTTTAAGGCCGGCGGCTTCGAGAAAGCTTTGGGTGAAATCGCGGACGAGATCCATGTCATCGACGACGAGGACACGACCGGAAACTTGGGTGAGTTGGGTTTCCTGGGGTTTCTCGGTGGGAGTCGGTTCGGTGCTGGCGAGGGGCAGCATGAGATGGAAGGTGGTGCCTCGACCCAGAGTACTTTCGACCTCGACGTAACCGCCGGCATCCTGGACTGAGCCCTGGACGAACGCGAGGCCGAGTCCGGTGTCTTTACCTTTCGCTTTGGTGGTGAAGAAGGGTTTGAAGATGCGAGCGAGCACATCATCGGCGATGCCGGTGCCGGTGTCGGCGATACTGCAGCGGGCGAGGACATCACCATGGCGGAGGCCGTGGCGATTTGTCATTTCGATGGTGACGGGGAGGAGGGAGGTTGAGAGCGTGAGTTTACCGCCGTCGGGCATGGCATCCTGGGCATTGAGGCAAAGGTGGAGAAGAGCCTGGTTGGCGCGGGTGAAGTCGATACTGACGAAGATCGGTTGCGGGGCGGGATGTATTTCGATGGCAACGTTGCCGCGCAAGGTGCGTCGGGCGAGCTGGGCGGCCTCCTGAACGACCTGGTTAAGATCAAGGACGGTGCGTTTCACTTGGGATTCGCGGCTGAATGAAAGGAGTTGACAGCTGATTTTGGTGGCGATCTGTCGTTAGGATTTCCAGGGATTGGAGACGCGCATGGCAGGCGGAGCGCGGGGGAGAGGAGGCCTCGGGACTACAGCTTGGTGAGATGCTGGGCGAGCAATGCGGCGATCCGTTCTACCATAACATCAGGCGGGTATTGGTTATCGGCAATGAGTTGTTGAGCGCGCTGGACCTGCTCCGGCCGGGAGGCCGGAGTGTTTTGCAGCGCGGACTGAAGGTTCTGGGTTTGCTGAAAGCTGGGGGAAGTTGCCCCCCCGGATTCAGTCGCCGAGCGCGAAACTGCGCCACCGGCCTCGGGCTTGGTGAGCCGGTTGGTATTGAAAACCCCTCACCCGCACGGTTCACGAAGCTCGCGCTATTGCCCAGGCCGCTCGCGAATCCAAACTCACCACCCAAATGGGAAATCAAGGCATGGCCTTCGATGGAAAT
>Ga0206954_1261_pt1 | contig 11116 bp, 5 predicted proteins | sample Alteio_BWOrgHeat_37_FD_153250 | JGI IMG/M metagenome (GOLD analysis project Ga0206954, IMG submission 153250) | Enriched cells from forest soil in Barre Woods Harvard Forest LTER site, Petersham, Massachusetts, United States -... | ecosystem: Environmental > Terrestrial > Soil > Temperate forest > O...
AGCAGCAACCTGAAACTTCGCCGGCGGCCGCTACCCTTTTTATCAAAAGCGGTTACGAGCAAATAAGGGTAACGCTGGATGAGATACGCTACGTGGAAAGCATCGGCAATTATGTACAGTTTGTGCTGGCCGACCGAAAGATCATTTCCAGGCTAACCATGAACGAAGCTGCCGTTCTGCTGCCACGGGACGCTTTTATCCGTATCCACCGTTCTTATTTGGCAGCCAAAAGCAGGATTACCAAAATTGATAAGCGGACAGTTTGGCTCAACGAAACTGAACTTCCCGCCGGGGAAGCTTTTTACCCGGAAATAGAAAAATTCTTGAACAACAAATAAACTCAGAAATATGAAAAAGACAGTATTGATGATACTGGCCCTCGGGCTGGTAAGAGCTACCTTTGCCCAAAATACGGCTGCGGATTTAGATTCCGCGATGAAAGCCTACCAGAAAGTACAGCATTTTAACGGCACCATACTGGTCGCCAAAAACGGACAGGTGTTACTGAAAAAAGGCTACGGCTATAAAAATTTCCGGGCCGGCACCCTGAACGACACGCAAACGGTTTATATGATCGCGTCCGTCACCAAGCAATTTACGTCCGCAGTGGTGCTCAAACTCGTAGAACAGCATAAACTGGCGCTGACCGATAAGCTCAGTAAATATTTTCCGGCGTATCCCAATGGTCACAAGATCACAATTTACAACCTGCTCACCCATACCGCCGGGATCCCGGATTATACGCAGGACTCTGTCTTTATGGCGACACACAAAGGCCTAAAAGTAAGTCAGGCCCTGATTCAGTATAATAAAGCCGACTTTGCACCAGGCACAGACTGGAAATACAGCAATCAGGGCTATCAGTTGCTTGGCGAGATCATCGGTAAAGTGACCGGGAGGACGTATTTCCAGGCGGTGAGGCAATATATCTTCCGCCCATTGCACATGACGCATAGCGGCTTTGATTTCGCAAATTTAAAAAGCAATGAAAAAGCGACCGGCTACTGGACCTATCCGGGAGATGAGAAAAGCCAGGAAGCGTCTATCATTGATTCCGCCGGCTCGTTCTCAGCCGGTGCGATCTATTCCACCGTTGGCGACCTGTACAAGTGGCACCTGGGTTTACAGGCCCATAAAATTATTCCAAAAGCTTTAATAGACCAAGCCTATACACCGTTTAAAAACCATTATGGCTTTGGCTGGTTCGTCGATTCCCTGTACGGGAAAAGAGTGCTGTCGCATAGCGGCGATACCTTCGGATTCAAAAGCAATATAGCCAGGATCACTGAAGACGATGTTTGTGTGATCTTATTAAACAATATTGAGGACGAGGAAATGAGAGGACCACTTACCAACGATATTTTAGCCATCCTCTACCACCAGCCGTACAAGCTGCCCATCTACCGCAAGGAAATACAGCTTAGCCAGGCCACGCTAAAAAAATATGTCGGCACCTACGAACTGGCCCCGCAGTTTTCTCTGGATGTTATCCTGGACGGCGGACAGCTCTGGATCCAGCCTACCGGTCAGCCGAGGTCGCAAATTTATCCGGAGAAAGAGAACTTCTTTTTCTCCAAAGTAGTCGACGGGCAAGTCGAATTTGTTCCGGACGCATCCGGGAACATTGTCTCCATTATAGTGTACCAGGGCGGGCGCCAGATGCCGCCCGGCAAAAAGGTCAAATAAATAAACAGCCCGGGGTCCGTCAGAATCCGGGCTGTTTGTTTATTTGACGAAATGTCCAATCGTGGGCATTATAGTTAATTATTGCCTTATTAAGAATTAAAACTCAGACATATTTCAACTAAAATTTCCTACCGTGCAACATTTCGCCGATCAATCACATCTTATAAAAAAACAAACGTTATGAAAAGATTAGCATACACATTTTTTGCAGCAATACTGGTATTTGCGGCTACTTTAACCGCGTCAGCACAATCGGGGGAAACCAGGCAGGTCTCCGGTTTTAATAGTATCGCCTCTTCCGGGCCATTTGATGTACATGTAAATATTAATGGTACAGAAAGTGTAAAGATTTCGGCCAGTTCAAAGATCATCAATGAAATTGAAACGGTTGTGGAGGATGGCACGCTGAAGATTAAATTTAAACATCACGACGATTGGTACCATAATGATGATTATGGCCAAATTGATGTGTACGTTACTGCTAAATCACTTTCAGGACTTGTAAACGCCGGCTCGGGCTCGATAAAGGTTGAAGGCACGGTTAGCGGCAGCGATGTAAATGTGGTTTTAAGCGGCTCGGGAGATATTCAAACGGCCGTTAAATCGGGTAAATTGCATGCAACCATTAGCGGTTCTGGCTCTATCGAGCTAAATGGCAGCGCCGACGAGGCAAAGGTAACCATCAGCGGGTCAGGCGAAGTGAAGGGCAAAGAACTTAAAACCAACGATGCCTCTGTTACCATAACCGGTTCGGGCAGCGCCTATTTTACAGCCGACAAAACTGTTTCAGCACGTATTATAGGTTCCGGAAACGTAGTTTATTCGGGAAATGCCACTATCGCCGAAAGCAGAACCATCGGCTCAGGAAGCATAAGCAAAGCAGATTAATTTTTTATACAGACATCGGACGACCGCCTAAAAGGCGTTTGAAAACCCTGTTCAAACCCAAAAGGGATATTAATGATACTTCATTTTTATCCCTTTTTTGTTTAGCGACTTTCTGAAAACGGAAAATTATTCCGGGTTTCAAAAAGTATTTCGCTGTAGAGACGCAATATTTTACGTCTCCCGCCATGGAGATATCCGTTTTATCGCCAATCCTCAAACATCGGGGCCGAGACGCAAAATATTGCGTCTCTACAATTTTTGTCAAAACAGCGATGATTATTGCAGCAACAATTTCAGGTTGATACCAAAATTGGTAAAGGCTGTATTAAACGTTTGCGAGGTATATGGCCGGGTAATGTTCGAATCGTAAAACAAATTAAGCGTAAAACGCTGGTTGAGCATCCAATCCATCGACGGCCTTACCGTAATATTTTGTGCACCGGCCGAAACCTGGGCCTCCTCAACATCGGCCTGGTAAATAAGCGTTTTGGTGTCCTGCAACGAAAAATCTACCTTAAAATTCACATCATTATGCTGCCTGCTGGCAAACAAGCCAAACGGAAATACAAAATTCTTATCATGGTACCCGAAGCCAAATACAAGCGCATTCTGGTTCAGCTGCGATAACTGGCTGTTCAGCACGCTCAGGCTTAAGGACCGGCTTTGCCTGTACTCCAGATTGGCGGTCATACCATTTTTAAAGCGGCCATTCAAACCTATTAAGGGAACGAATTGCTCAAAAATGGTAACCGACGAGAACTGGTACTGCGGCAGGAAGTCGTTATTCGCATCCCTGGTACTTACTGCTCCATTGGTTTCGCCATATTGCAGCAGTGTGCTGTAGCCGCTAACAGTATATGACGAAGTATAACCATGATTAATATCCAATGACTCGAAAATATCGCTAAACATCGGTATATGACTGAGGCCGTTATAAGTGATCTGCCAGTTAGGAATCGGGATATTCGGGAATTGGCTCAAACTTGCGTTCGAAGGGTTTTTGCCGGTATACGCTGCCAGGAATGCCGGCACCACCACATTTTGCGAGTTGGCGCTATAACCATCGGCATAACCGTTGTTTGGCTGGCCGGTTGAATTTGGATTGCTGGCGCCAAGCCTTTGGGAGATGATCTGTCGGTCGTTTTCAAATTTCTGGAAGGCCACCGAGGTGTTATTTGCCCCGCTTATTTTTGAAAACGCAGTTGCAATACTCAAATAAGATATGGCGTAATCGCCTGAGGTTACCGGGTTATAGCTTTCAATATCGTTTCCGCCGTCCAGGGATTTAAAATTGGTTTGATAAGTGTGGTCGGCTGTTTTAAATGCGCTTAACGATATCCTCAGGTCCTTGATGGGCTGAATGGTGCTTTTTAGCTGCAGGTTTTCATTAAAAGTAGTTACGTACAGTTGGTTTTGCAGGGTATCGGTGCTGATCCATCCATGTGCTATGGCAGTTGCACGCAGGTCGCCCTGGCCGCCCAATAGAAACGAAAGCCCGGGGGCGCCATAGTTAAAATCTTCGCCCACAAAGTTGGACTGCGGCAGGTAGCCAGGTATAAAAGTACCATCAGTGCGGGTAAACGATCCGCTGATGGTTTTTATGCTGGTGAGCATACCCACCAGGAATTTACTCATGCCGTTATCATTGTCGGGGCTTTGAGCCGCCTTGATGAACGGAATCTTTTTGTATAGCGTTTCGAAATTGAACGATGGATCTAACTGTATGGTCCGGGAGTTTTGGATACTGTTACCTACGTCAAACTGCGGGTCGTCAATAGCAAAAAGCGGTTGTCCCTGCCAGTTAAAATGCGTGCTATAATGCGCTGCCATGGTAACCCAATCTAAATATGGGATTTTACTGAACGGAACGTTGTAAGTAAAATTGATGGTGTGGTTATAGTTGGTTGTACGGCCCAAATTTAAAATATTGTGCCAAAGCGTGTCCATTTTTAATCCGTTTAGCGTGCCATATGGCTCGTCAACCGTCGCCAGGTTGGTTGCGTCGATATCCATTGAAAAAGACTTGGTCAGGTTCCACCCCAGGCCATAAACACGGGTAACCGTAAAGGTTTTGTTGTAGGTCGTCGGAATGGTCAAGCTGTCCGTAGGGTCATTATTACGCGGTGTATTTTGCGAGTAGAAACGGTCGAAACTAATGCTGAACGCCAGCCTGGATGGCCACAAACTGAAGTTAATATCCTTTAATAAAGCCAGCGAATTCTTTTTGATCAGTTTCGCGAATGGGCTATAATATTTAGGCTGATCGGTATATGCATAAGCCAGGGCAAATTTGTACGTCTTCTCCAGGTCTGCAAGCGTTACAAAATCATGATGCTGGTATTCGCTGTAGGAAATCGTGGCGTTCCAGTTCTCCAGGTCATAAATATGTTTCTTTGCTTTTGGGTCCGTGGATTGCTTGTGCACGTTGGTGAAGTTTATACTTCTTCGAAGGGTATAATCTTCCGCAGCCGTCCTGATCGAATCTTTCTGCCGGGTGGTTGGCGCCGCGTTGATCACATCTTTTAAAAGAATATCCCCCGATGCCGGATCATATTCCGGCGTGCTCACCTGCGTGGAAACATTTATGTAAGCCGGTATGTGCACACCCGCTTTTGCAGGGAAAAACTTACCAAGCTCAACATTGGCTGTAACATTATAGCCGTTCACATCATTTAGGCTGCGGTCCTCCATCCTGGAGTCCAACGTACCAAAGCCTGCTGTTGTCTTATTGCCTGATACGGAGATGTCGGCGAAGTCGGCCAGTTTTGCTTCGGCCTTTCCAATGGCCGCCCAGCCGCCTTTTTCGTTAAAGTCGGTCATGCGCAGTTCGTCAAACCAAACCGTACCCGATTTGGGTAATCCATCATCGGTACTTGATGTGGCGGATGTTTTTAAAGGGTTGCGTACGCCCAACATAACCGTAGTCACGATACCCAAATCCGGGTTACCAACCACCGTGATCTTGTTCGGCCCCTCCATAATCGAAAACGGCATGGTAAGCGGCCATGGCTGCCCGTTAAATCTCGCATTATCGCGGGCTAACTTGGCGTTGGTAAGCTCGGAAAGCTGCAATGCAAGGTTATTTGCCGCCGGCCATATCGCATTGGGGTCGGCGGTTCCGGGAGGAGTGATCTCCAACGGTATTTCGTATTCGTAGTAATTGTTTACATAGTCCGATCCCAGGCGGATAAACCCGCTGATATCATTATTTTTTAACCCGGTACCTTCCGCATGGATAAACATATCTATTTCTTTATACTGCCGCAGGTCGTTATTAAACAGCTTAAATGCCGCACGCGAATAACCGTCGCTCAGGTTATTCACCAGCACCGATAACGACTGCTCGTTTAGCTTGGTGTTTGCCTCCAGGTTACTATAATCGGTTTGGCGTTGTATGCCGGGCGGTACTACGTATGGTATTGGTGTACGCGTTCCGTTTTCTTCGATATTTACTGTTTCAACGTCGATGGTTGAATTGTCAAGCGGCGGGTTAACCAGTGATGGATCAGCTAAAACCAGCGTCGGATCGGCCTGCAGGTTAAAAGCCGTCCAGGTTCCGCGCACCAGTTGATAGGTGGCCAAACGGAGTACGACGGTATCGGCAAAGTTGGTCAGGTAAGTCCGCATGTAACGTATCGACTTAAAATCCTGAATCCCCCCAATAGTTGTATTATATGAGTTGATCGGCACCCTGAACTGGTACCAGTTCACCGTTGTAGTAGAACCATTAGCCAGCGTTATGGTTGATTGCTGAACATTGGTGATATAGCCCTGCCCTACCGCCAGCGCCTTTGGATTTATCGGGATATGATACTCAAAGTATTCATCATCCTGATCCATATTATTATCGTGGTTTACATCCTCACCGTCCGGAAGAGATGTTGAGGCCGATGTTTGAAGCCCCAGCAAGGCTTGCGATTGTTGTGTTGTCGGCGAGTTGCCTTCAGTTCCGTTATACCGGCTGTAACGCTGCAGGATACCCGCGCCAGCCTTATCCAACTGCGGCCCCTGGTAATACTGGTAATCGTCCGACGATGGGTCGGCAGCAAAGGCAGCACCTGCAGTGGCATTCACTTGTCCTTTTACCTGGTTTACTACGTTTGCAAACTGAACTCTTTCGTCAGCATCGCTCAAACCGTCCAAACCTACGTCCTGCAACGCCCTCGATGCAGGGTCGCTGTCAAATGAATTTACAACGGGTTGCACAGTGGGCTCGCGGCCCCACACGGTTGTGGTGGTATTGTTTGTTGTTCCGTCCACCGGCAGGCCGTTCTCCAGGCTCTTCTGACCGTCCTTTAATATATCTTCCGAAATTTCGCCCAGGTCGATGTACATATCGCCACCGGTAGAATTCGGTTTGTAGGTAAATGGATCCATCAGCCAAAACTCGATGTACTGTACGTTCAGATCCTGGAAATCGCTGGAATTGATACCCCTGAAGATACCGCCCCAATTGCCAGCGGGATTTTGAAGGGTACCGTCGCTGTTCAAACCTGAAGTAGTGTAATTGTACGGGCCGCGCACCATCGGGTAATATGCCATATCGAACGTCGCGATGGGCAAAGGCTGGCCTGTGGGTGATTGTTCAAAAGGGAACACTTCCGTTTGAAGAATTTGCCGCGTGTAGTTATTTGAAAGCTCATTGCGGCTTACCGGGATAGAACCGCTGGTATAAAATATAGGGTCGATGTTATAAAAAGCAAGCCTGGCCCGGTGGTAACCGCCACTAAGGTCATTAAACGCATTATAATCGTTTTTCCAGTTATTCGTCTGAGGTTGGTTATTCGGGGCCGGAACGCTGGCAATATACCAGGACGCTGCACTGCTCAGGTCGATATAGGATTGAGCGCTTTCAAAGTCATCCAGGTAAGCTGTACCATTTTTCGATCCCGCGAAATTCAGAGCGGACGGGTTGCCCGGCAAAAGCTGGGCAAACTCGCCATTAAAACTAAACGACGAAGGCACCTTGGTATGGATCAGCGGAATTTTGTCGACCAGCCTGGTAAGAAACCTGGACGGCGAGTTGTAATTAGCGTCGAAGCCGTACATGGTGTTGGAAATAGATTCCTGCCCGATAATTTCATTTTGGGTGATCGGCTGTTCGGTAAGGTGCATCAGCGTAGCGCCCAAACTCAATTTGTCGTTAACCTGGTAATCAAACCGCGACCCAAACAACGACTTTTGCTGCACCCCGAACAACTCGTTGTTTTCAACCTTTACTGTAATAGGCTGACCGGAGTTAAGCAGCGCGGTATTCAATATGGTAATACGCCCGGCGTTATAATCAATGGTATAGTCGGTGCCTTCAACCAGCGTTGTTGCGCCCGCGTTTACCACAACTGATCCCTGCGGAATGTTTACCGCATTTAGCTGGTACGACGATCCTGAAGTGCCCGAGAACGTTCCGGCTATGGTGTACCGGTTTAAATTTTGAAAATACTGCTTGGCCGAAAACTGGGTCGAATCATATAATGGCTGATAGACGTACCTGCTGACGAGGTCCGACTCACCCGGTGAAAACTGTTTTGCCAGGTCGGCCCCAAAGGGCTCGAGGGTTGGAAAGATGATCACGCCATTATTCGAGTCGATCGTGATCCCATCCAGGAAGTCAAAATAGCCGTCGGGCTGCTTGTTCTGCTGTGCATCCAGGTTATCCAGGTCGGTAAGCTGCAGCCATAATTTTCCTTTGGTATTCTGCCCCTCCTCCATCGCTTGTTTTTGAATGCCTGATTTATCGTCAAGCCTTGAAATGGTCATTTTAAAGTTGCTCGAACTGATCTGCGAAGCATTTAACGAGTAGATGTTCTTCATCATTAACTTCCAGGTGGGGAGCGAAGTTTTCAGCAATTCGTTCTTCAGCAGTTTTACGTACAATACCTTGCGGGTGGTAGGGTCAACTGGCTGGTCGCTCGAAAACTCACCTACCTGGTACTCAACACCATTGTAGGTATACTGGTAGGCAACCGCCAACACTTCATCGTTATTTAAGGCGCTTTTTAAGGTGATATAACCCAACTGCGGGTGAAGTGTGTACTCTGCGGATGTTAACTGACGGGCGTAAACCAATTTAGCATAATTGTCTGAACCGCCGCTGCTTGCAAAGTAGCTGGCAATACTATTCTGCGGATCATAAGTGAGACGGGCATTTGCGGGGATGCCCCTTAACAACGAGTTTGATTGCTGCGGGAAACCGGGCGAGTTGGTACCAGCTGGCAACCCGGAAAAAGATGGTCCGCCGCGTACCAGTGTGCTGTTGTAGGGGGTATTTTCGCCCAAATCCAGGAATGCCAACACGTCGCGCGAGTTGGTAGTACTGTTTACCCGATTGGTAACCCAAACTTCTATTTTGGTGATATTTACGTTTGAGCTGATGATTGGAATATTTGCCAGCGCCTTGTTATAGTTGTTGCGGAAAAACTGCGACAAAAAGAAGTGCCTGTTGGCGTCGTAATCGGCAGAGGTGGCCGTGAATGATCCTTGCTGTGAACCATTGGTAATAGTTATGGTTTGAGGCTGCGAGCGCTGCTGCGAGAAAATGCTCGTCACCTTAAGCTTGCCAAATTTTAACTGCGTTTTTACGCCGAATAAAGCCTGACTGCCGGTGATCAGTGTGGTAGGCAGTGGCATGCTTACCGTACCCAGCTCAATTTTCTGGATGATCTCGTCCGGGTGCCCGGTATAATCCAGTTTTATCTGGTTCTCGAACTGGAACTGCGCATCAGTATTGTAATTGGTGGTAATTTTTAGTTTATCGCCAACGGTTCCGGTTACATTTAGTTGTATTTTTTGGTCGAGATTAAAGTTGAACTGGTTGCGCTGAATGGTGTTAAACAGCGGATTATCGTTTTGATTTAACTGTCCCTGCACGATGGCCTCTGCTGAACCCTGGGGCCGGATGTTAATGTCTGACCCTCCGAAGATCTGCTCGAACGCCCGGTTACGAATACTAATGGTGGGGATAAAGCCCGGCTGCGCTGCGGAATAGGTATAATCGCCGGAAAGCTTTTTAAAATAATTCCGCTCATTTTCCCGCATCAGCAGGGTAAGGTAATCGTCGAACGTTAAATACTGCGGCGGACGGTACAATAAGTTCCCCACACGTTCGTACAAAATATAAAGATTGGTTAAGGGGTCATACTCAACCGTTCGCACCAGGTTATGCGGAATAGTATCAAAAAGACCCTGCCGTAAACGCGTGTTAAAGGTCTGCGGGCTGGTGATCGGGATGGTGACCACCGTGGTATCTTTTTTTGCAGTTTGGGCCGGCTGTTGTCCATAGGCGATTTGAACCCCGCAAAACGCAGTGATCAATACAATTATTAAAAGCTTTGGGGTAAAAAATCTAATCAACACTCAGCTAAAAAATCAACGTAATTATAAACTTTTTAATGCAAACTTTATCAATTGTTCAACAGACAAATCGCCGCTATTTTTATTTATTTCCTGGTCAAGCACCTTTTCAGCAACCTGCCGGGCGAAACCAAGCATCACCAAAGCCGAAAGTGCCTCATCCTTAACCGTTTTGTTCAGCGGCGCCGGGCTAAGCGTGTCTGTACCTTCTTTGCGCAGCTTATCCTGTAATTCAAGAATTATTCGCTGCGCCGATTTTGGGCCTATCCCTTTTATCCTTTGTATAAGGGAAACATTGCCCGAAATGATGGCGTTTTGAATCTCCTCGGGTGTTATTGACGACAGCATCATCCGGCCGGTGTTCGGCCCGATCCCGGAAATCGAGATCAGGTGAAGAAAAAGCCGTCGCTCGCCTTCGTCAATAAAGCCATATAAGGTGTGCGCATCTTCCTTAACATGTAGCCATGTAAACAATTTACAACGCTCGGTACTACCCAGCTTTGAAAATGTATTTAATGATATATTAATGTGATAGCCCACACCGCCCGCATCGATCACCACGAATGCAGGGCTTTTAAAAACCAGTTTACCATCAATATACGCGTACATAATATCAAGCTGAAAGCCTAAAGCGGAAAGCTTAAAGCTCTTTTCATATTTAATTTATCTTTTTTCTTTAAGCTTTTTGCTTTAAGCTTTCTGCCCCTTTCTCCTGCGCATCAACAACCGCAATGGTTATCATATTCACAATTTCGCGCACGGAACTGCCCAATTGCAATACGTGCACTGGTTTTTTTAACCCGAGCAAAATGGGCCCTACTGCTTCCGCCCCGCCCATTTCCTGCAATAGTTTATAAGCAATGTTGCCCGACTCCAGGTTAGGGAAGATCAGCGTATTTGCAGGTCGTCCTTTTAAGGTTGAAAATGGGAAATTATCCGCCAGCAGATCGGCATTAAGGGCAAAGTTTGCCTGCATATCGCCGTCAACGATCATGTCCGGGTAGCGATCATGCAAAATGCGAACCGTTTCCCGCGTTTTTTCAGGTATCGGGCCGTCGTTCGATCCAAAATTGGAGTACGACAGGATGGCAACCCTGGGTGTAATGTTAAACTGCTTTACCGTATGTTCCATCAAGACAGTAATGTCAACCATTTCTTCAACCGAAGGGTTTACATTTACCGTAGTGTCTCC
>Ga0206954_1262_pt1 | contig 10856 bp, 12 predicted proteins | sample Alteio_BWOrgHeat_37_FD_153250 | JGI IMG/M metagenome (GOLD analysis project Ga0206954, IMG submission 153250) | Enriched cells from forest soil in Barre Woods Harvard Forest LTER site, Petersham, Massachusetts, United States -... | ecosystem: Environmental > Terrestrial > Soil > Temperate forest >...
AACAAATATTCCAGGCAGTGCAGTTCCATTTTGAAGCTGGGCATTGACCGACAAGGTCACTTGAGGTACTGGAGGTGTAGTGCATGAAGATTGAGCAGAAACAGTTGCGCTCCAAGAGCCAGTCCAGTTGCTGCCGCCACCACCACGAGCTCCTCCAATTACGTTTGCCTTTTCGTTCTCTGGAGTGCCAGCCATGTCGCCATTGTTGTAGGAATCAAGTGATGTACTGTGCAGAGGCTTTACTCCAATGGAGTTGTAATCTTCAAAGCTTGTGTAGACAGCTGCACCCCACTTCCATTGTATTGATAACGGGGCCGAGCTGCTGATTGTTCCACTCCATGTTACAGGGTTTTCTCCTCCTGATAGACCTGCAGCAGGAACTTGGTATGCAAGACCTGACAGGAATATGTCGTCTCCAAAGCCTAATGGAACTGTTGTTACCCATATGTTGTTTGTAGTATCAAATGTAGTGGTTGCGCTAGTCACACTAGAACTAAAGACAACCTTAGAGTCAGGGACACTTGCAGTAAAGTCATTTCCTGTTATGGTCTGTCCAGTGAAGAAGAGTGTCAGTCCATCTGTTGCACCAGATGTCAGCTTAAAGTTGCTGTTAAACCATATTGTGTTTCCGCCAGCAATGCTGTTGCCGTTAAAGTTTGATGCAATGCTAGTCTGTGTACCACAACTTGTATTGATTGTCTGTTGCGATACTGAATCTGCAGAGACCGATGGCACTATGGTCATAGGCACCACAATGACAGTGGCCAATAACAGACTCAATATCTTTTGATATGTATTCATGTTATTGTATTATGGTTCATTTAATTTCTTAACTGACTATACTATGGTTATTCGTAAACAATAATCTGAAATGTACACATGTATATTTTTTCTAGATTTATCTACCAGATTTGGAAGAGATTTGGAACAAGTCTTATCTATAAAATCTCGATCTTGTGGATACAATGACAAGTAAAATTCGTAGCTTGGGAGTGTTGCTGATTCTTCCATTGCTTTCCATCTCTGCAGTAACTGCCTTTGTAGATGTTCCATCTGCCAATGCACTAACCAAAAGAGACTATACTGCACCAAATGACCAGCCACTTACTGTAACATATGGCGGAAATTTTGTTGTATGTGGAGACCACATCTGTGGACCAGGAGAGCATGCACAGATGCAGCAAGAACTCAGCCAAGCACAAGCGGGAAAAACAGTCAACAATACAATGCAAGGACATGCTATGGCATCAGACAAGGGACAATCAATGTCTCAGACAATGACAATGGAATCAAAAGACCTGGGTTCAGTTCTGAAATTATCAAATGCAAATCTGCCCCTAGTGATTCCACTAGTCAAGGGATTGTACGATGGAAAAGATGTGTATTATATCACAACAGAAGCATCTGATTCCACAATAGCAAGCGCACTTTCCACATTTACCAACTTTCCTGTGACTTTTGCACCTGCACTAGCCAAAGCTCCTGCATCATCGCAGGCAAACATCTATGCATTCAAAAACGGTGTCAAGGGAGGCGGCGTACTTGGATTCCAGCCCAACGTTGTAGATTCAATTCCTGGAGATCCAGCATACAGCCCACTTTGGAAGATAAACCTAGTAGAGTGGAAGGATGCAACAACTGCCACAGTCCTTGGTTCAGAAGATGATATCATGAATGCATTCAACTCTGGCAAGATTACAATCACTCCAACCACAATAGTTGTCAATTGCCCGATAGTGCAATGGAGTGGCAACAAGGAAGGAACAATTCTTGCAGGACATATGAAGATACGAGATTCAATCAGTGAATCCGGTGCATATGGAAATGCCCAAGTGCTAAACATTGACACAGATAAAATGCAAGTAACTTTTGTGGCACACAGAGGATTTGGTCCTGATGGTTCCACGATATACTATATCGCAACTGACGCGTCACAAAAAGGCCCAGCAGATGCACTAGGAATTATTCTTGCAAACAAGACCCAGAGTACAATTTCCACAAGTGCGGCAGCAGACCTGTACCAGTTTTCAAATGGCATAACAGGCAGCGGACCTCTTGGATTCCAGTCAGGAGTAGCAAGTAGCAAACAAGGAGACCAGTATTATTCCCCAATGTGGAGAATCCAGGTGATAACTTGGAAGGATCCCTCAGTGGCAACAGTTCTTGAAAATGTCCATGACATTGCAAGCAAGAATACCATGACTGATACAATGGTTGCAGGCTTTATTGTAAACTGTCCTTTCTTTAGTGCAGATACAGTATACTCGCACGGAAAATAGGGTACCACACCCCCAATCTTTTTTATTTTTAAATTCAGAGAAACATTTCTTTTTATGATTTCATCTAGTTTTGTAGAAATAAAAATAAGGTTTGGTCTATACGGCTTAGGAATAAGCTGCCGAGATAGAACCATACATTGCAGCATAGGCCTGATCAATTGCCTGGTCTCTTGCAGCGTCAGCAGCACCATCTGCAGATACATGATTAGCGTTTGCAGTAGCAATTGCGCTATCTTGTGTTTGTGCCAGCGGAGCTATAGAGTTCCAATATGACTGTAATGCAGCATTCCAAGCTTTGCCATTCGAGGTATATGCATTGTCAAGTGCAACATGTGCAGTGATTTCTGCAGTGATGTACGTAGTCTGTGCAGTGCCAATTGCTTGGTCTTTTGTCACATCAGCAGTTTCTATTGCAGTGATTCTTGTCTGTATTGCCTGCAAAATTGAATTGCTTTCTGTGACATGTGCCTGACCTATTGTATTGGAACGTGTTGCAAGAGTGGCATTGCCAATTGTAGTGTAGAATGTACTTTGTGCGGTTCCATCTGCACCATCACGTGTTGCAAGTGCGCCGTAGACTGTATTCTGATGTGCAAGCCATGCCTCATCCACTGCCTTATCTCTAGTGACATCTGCTGATACAATTGCAGTGATTTTCCCAGTCTGTGCGGTTGCTATTGCAGAGTCTCGTGTTGCCATGGCAGGACCAATTATGGTCGGGTTACCATGTGCACCAGAGATTGCAGTGTTGTATGCATCCCGTGCTTGTTTGACTGCCTGGTTGTATGCAGTGTTTGCATCTTGAACTGCTTGTGAATGTGCAAGTTGTGCTGTCTGGGATGTTTGCTTGTATGCAAGGTCTGCTGATTGTACAGCTTGCTTGTATGTTGTTGCATCAGTCTGTAATGCTTGTCTTAATGTTTGTCGTGCAGCTTGTTGCGCATTGTTTGCACCAGCATGTGGATTTGGATTTGTGCCATTTCCATTGTCAGCCATTGCCTGCAAAGTCATCAAATTTCCTCCAAAAACAGATACAAACAATACAGCAGTTATTGCAAGTACTGTTGTCTTTGTGCTCAGAGATGATTTGATTGATTTTGTTTTCATGGTGTTCATGTTATTTCTTGTCCAATCTTACATGCTGCACATATAATCAATTGCGGAACTTTGTCAATTAACAAAGTACAGTATGAATGCTAAGAAAGTTTTATTTTCCAAGAATGCAATGTCTGCATAATCATAGTGTGATATATGAAAATCATATGCGCCATATTTGTATGAATAATTCATTAGCAATTTTTAAGTACTTGATAACTGGGGCAAAGAATGTGTGATGTAAGATGGAGAGAGAAATAGTCCACTCAATACTACTTTTAGGCATCACGGCAATTCTTGTTTTGTCTTTTAATTCATTTGATGTACAATCAAAATTTACTGCATTTGCACAAACACCTGGTGATTCAGGTCCGATTCCAGAAGGCAATTATACTGATCCAAATACAGGACCAATTCCAGAAGACAATTCTACAGACCCTACCGCAATTCCAGATCCGCTGAGCAACTCTACTGATATCCAAAATCCAAACCCTGCGTTTGCAGATACAATGCCGCAAGACAACATGACTAGTCCACTTGAGAACATGTCAATTCCGCTTGAAAATTCAAGTTCGCAAACAAGCCCACATGTACCAACTAGTACAGGAAACATACTGCCTCCCCTAGAACAGGTCAAGTCAGGAATACAACCAAAAGACGTGCAATGCAAACAAGGCTTTACTTTGATAATCAAGGTAGAAGATGGCACTGCTGCATGTGTATATCCACAGGTTGCACAGATACTAGCCCAGCGCGGATGGTAAATTTTTCACAATATCAACAGAATAATTTTTCAAGTCTTGCCATAACTTGAATCTAGAATACAATTGTACATTACATGCAGAAATTCTGTAGCATGTTTTTCACAAGCTCAGAATTTCCAGGAACTGGGCTACACCTTTTTGTTCCTCAAAGTCATGTAACTTTTTTTTGATTTCCTGGACTACAACCCTATGCTCGCGGCCATACAGTTGCCTAAGAATTGCATTCAGTATTGCAGGATATGCATAGCAGTCAGAGAATGTGAGGTTTCCTGCATTGAGCATTTGTACCACTTTATCACAGGTTTCCATGTCTTTACAGAGTAGTGTTTTTTCTACATGTACGCCAATCAGGTCCCTTATCATGGCATCAGGCGTATAGATTTGTGATGACGCCATTTTACTCACTCCAATGCATGCCTTGAACAACCAGTACTGTTCATGTTGTCAATTTTGGTCATGTTATGGAATAGATTTTTTACAATTTGTCCATTCCGAAAATAGATCGTATTGTGCTACTTGATCTTATAGATCGCGTGACAGACTATGGGGAGATCGAGGGATCCATAGTACACCCTTAGATAAGACAAGAGGCGATATTACATTTGCAGGTCAAACCGGACCACGGACCGTTTTTTTTTCACGTGTCAGGCAATATAGAGACACATAGGATATAGAATTACTGATGCGAAAATTCAAAATAGGCACCATACCAACACAGAATATGGAGACATGTTACATTTGCGACAATGAGGCAGTATGGAAATGCCCTACATGTGGCTCCAAATGCTGTAGCCGTCATTTAAAAAAGATACACAGGCCAGTGTGCAAGATTGGAAATACAGAGAAAAAATCCAGAATGGAATCCGTAACAACTTGAACAGGTATGATCATTGCAGGTATGTAAATTACATAATTAGTATATGCAATTTGTAAATACAGACAAGACAAACACCATACATGAGAACTGCAATTGTAATAGACGATGACATTGATACCATTGATGTCATGGTAGAATTGTTGGAGATAAACAAGATCGAGGTTGTCGGTAAAGGATACAACGGATTAGAAGCTGTCGAGTTGTATAAAAAACTCAGGCCAGATGTGATATTTTTGGATGTCATGATGCCAGACTATGACGGGATATACGCACTAGAGAACATCAAAAAGATCAATCAAGATGCCAATGTAATCATCATCACTGGAGACACCACACAAGGTTCAATGGATAGATTGCGTGAGCTAAAACCTTCAGCCATTTTCGTCAAGCCAATGGACATATCAACTGTAATCCGGGCCGTAAACAACTTGATTGCGGAGGCAATATCCACTTGATCTCCAAGATAGCTAAAATCATAGCAAAACTTGTGTCAGGCTTGAAGGGCAAATTTGCCAAAGCATAGAATGTTGCGATATCATCAAAACAGTCTTCCTTGGTTTTTGCCATGCCATGTTATCTCTCCAAGGTTCATTGCAAGCCTTAGCTTGTTTGCAGTGTGTGGAGAGAATCCCTCAAAGTGGTTGTTTGCCATTACAACTGCAAGGGATATCTTATTTTTTATCTCGTCTAGTTTTTGAGCCCACTTTTTAATTGATTCTGCTCTGTCTTTTTGTATGGTGCCAAACTTGTCCTCTGGAATGGAACGGTCCCCAATCAATCTAAGATAGACAAAGTCTGTTGTAGTCTCTGCGGGATTTAGCACGCCCTGTACTTCGTTCCACACAAGACAAAGATTTCGCTCTGAGAGAAACTTGTATGATTTTTCAGTAAACCATGATGGGTGCCTTCCCTCCACTGCATACCTGTAATTTTTTGGCAAGTGGCTTACCATTTTATCCAGGTTCAGTTCTGCCTTTGTAAATGAAAGCGATGGTGGAAGCTGTATCACAAGTATCTTCATTTTTTTTCCAAGTGGCTTGATTGCATTTAGGAACTGGTCCAGGTATGGACCTGGTTTTAGTCTTGCATCGTGTGTTATCTGTTTTGGAAGTTTTGCAGTAAAGACGAAATTTTCAGGAGTGTTGCCAAACCATTTTGCTGTAGTATGTGGTGATGGAATTTTGTAAAATGTCGAGTTTATTTCAGTAATACCAAATGTTTTGCCATAGTGGTTTAGGTAATCTGCACTGGGCATAGTTCCAGGATAGAATGGGCCAATCCATCCTTTGTAGCTCCAGCCCGTGCATCCAATTTGTACGTCCATGATATACAGTCAGAAAAATCTCAAGATATGAAGATATTCTAGATTTTGTGATTTTACAGTACATGTGTTGTCTATCCCAAGATTTGCATCAATGGAACATTGTTAGGCAACAGTTAAATGAAAAAAACGCACACCATATGAGAATGGTAAAAACAACACTGCTAATCATCCTGGCTGCAAGTGTTGGAGGCACAATAATCATTGCAGTCGGAATGCTGTCAGCATCTGGATGGGAGACACCTGGTACATACAAGGGAACAAGCGACGCATCACACGTTCCTCCTAGCACAACTAACTGCTATTCATTTCAAACAGGATGCACAAATACAAACAGCTCCATACCACCAACTGATATGAGCTCTGGCGCATACCTAAGCGGCAACTATCCATAAAATCCTGAAAAATCCACAGTTTTTTTATATCATGTCAAGGTGACATTTGTTTTTCAACCATCAAAAACGGTTGTGTCATTTTGAGTGTAGAATATTTCCAGTCTTGTTGCTAATTCTGACTTTTTTTGTTACAACATTACCAAATGCTGAAACTAATACATCCACTACCCATATCTGGTGTTTCATGGATACATTACTTACTTTAATTATAGAATAATTCTGACTCAGAAAATTTACTGCGGTCTCTTTTACTTTAGCATCCATTGATACAATCATTGAACCAAGCCCTAGGTGGCTAAATTATTATGATATTTAATTATGCAGGTAACATTGTTCTATGATCGATTGAAACTGTTACCTATAGTTGACAAATCAGCTTAGCATGACTTTGAAAAAATCAGATTTGAGTTTATCCATATCTTCTAGTCTATCAGATTCTTCACGAATTTCATCGACAACAGTATAGTAATCATCAGCATACACTTCTTTTAATACTGTCTGCAAGTATTCAGGATTGTCAACACATTCAAAGATCCAAGACTCGGAAAGAGACTGGAGTTTTGCAAGAACCGTATTATAGTTAGCATTTCCTCTTCTCATCAATACTATTTCAATACAGGTGGCAAAAGCTATTTTATTTTCTTGTTCGACAGAAACCATTTGTCCCATTGTACGGGATAAATACAACCATTAAAAAGTATCGTTACACATCCGGTACATAGTCATTTTAATCACATAATCAGCGCCCATGTAGACTAGAACATTGTTCTATTTCCTGATTTTCAGTCTTTCCTACTTCACCATGGTTCCTAACAAGGATAATACCCTCATTCCTAGCACTTCTAGGCATTCTATGCGATAACATAATGTCCTATTTTTAGGACATATATCCTATTTTTAGGACATATATCCTATTTTTAGGACATATATCCTATTTTTAGGACAATGGTGAAATAATCATCTGCCCACAATCATACACTATCTACCTCTAGAGGTAATCAGCTAGTTTTCCACGTTATTGTTTTGTTGTGATTTTATTTTATTTTTCAGTACAACAACTAGCGCCACTGATACCACTGATAGTATTCCAGCGCTAGAAAATATTTGCATGTATGACAATGCAGATGGAAATACACCTGCTACATGTGGAATTGTCTGGCTGTACATTTGCTGGAACATTCCTGCAACTGACGGGCCAAGCGATTGTCCCACCAGGATCAAGAGTACTGACATGCCAAGTGATATGCCTTCAACTTTTTGTGGGGATGACACCAGTATGATGTTAAATCCTCCAACAAATGCAAACGACAATCCTACGGATATTATTCCAAGTGCTGCAGATATCATAAATTCTGTCGAGTGGAATGCCACCAGCCCAAAAAATCCAATCGTACATACAATAGTTCCAAGTGCAGTGAGCCTGAAATTCCCTACCTTTGATACGATAAACCCTGATGCTGCAGATACGATAAGCGATATAATCATAAACGGAAGCTGGACGTTTGCAGTAGTTATTGCATCACCCCCAAATCCAAGCGGTTGCGGGCTTTGTACCAGAATAGGAATTGTTTGGTATACCATGAATGTTGATATGCCAACTATCATGAGGATTACATTTGTCGGCAAGAGAATCTTATTTGCAAGTACCTTGAAATCAACTAGCGGGTATGGTATTCTTTTTTCTACAATCGCAAACACAAATGTAGACACTGCCGCTCCTGCAAAAAATATTATAGAATCAAGATTTCCTTTGCTGATTTCCTGCAGGTATGATACCCCCATTAGAAACAAGATAACTGTAATAGAGAGTGTGATTGCGCCTGGGATGTCAAGGCCATGAGACTGCTCAAAACTTTCTGCCTTTGGTATCCGGATGAGCTTTGCCATGACAGCTGCCAAAATCAGTGCAACAGGAAATACCGAGAAAAATGTGGCATGCCAGCCGTAGCTTGAGATGATTCTTGCACCAATTATCAGTCCCACTACAGAGCCGCCAAAAAATGTTGAAGTAAAGATTCCTTGCGCAATTGCAAGTTTTTTAATTGGAAACACATCACGCACGATACCAAATGCGATTGGGAACATGGAGATTCCCACACCTTGGGCAATTCTTGCAAATACCATGGTACCAAACGAATTTGCAAATCCCCCTCCAAGAATTCCTGCTGAATAGATCATCATCACAATTAGCAGTACCTTCTTTTTTCCATAGACGTCTGAGAGCTTGCCTGCAATTGGCGTCATGACCGCACCTGCGATAAGATATGATGATAAAATCCACGATGATACGTTGTATGTTATGCCAAAATCTTTTATGAAACTAGGAATTGCCGGAAGGACCATCGTCTCGCCATACATTGTAACCAGTGCAAGACCGCTCACTATGGCAAGTGTAAGCCATGCAGAAGACGATACTGTAGGATTAGACTCTTTTCCTGTTACGGTCATGTTTTAATTTGATTTTATTTCATTATAAATCGTGGGAGAGAGTTGATCGATAAATTTATCCAAGTCTGGCATTACATGAGCAAGACATGTGTAATTGTTCCATGACATGTGTCCAGTGTACTGTACTAGGATTTAGTATCATCAAGTTCGTTCTGCATGATGGCAATCTGCTCTAGATTCTTGCGTATCTCATCAGATGCTTTTAGCACAACTGCAAGCTCAAGCACTTCGGCATAAGGCATGGATTTTTTGTCAAATGCATTGGGATAAGGCAATAATAATTCCTCAATTATCACCCAGAGATCTTCAACAGGCAGCTTGCCTAGTTTTTCCTCAAAGTACTTGACGTGTAGTTTCAAAGGTCGATCCCTGATGTGAGTATATGCATGATCAAGTAAGGTACAATACCATACGTTATATCAAGTTCGGAATACAAGCAAGAAAACAAATTCCAGATTGGAATTTGATCCAAGATTTAGTAGTTCAAAAGATCCATTTCTACAAATGACATGTCATAGAAATAGGTTTGACATGTTTTTTTGGTATGATGTGAACAAACAGTATTCACGTATTATCACTAAAATCTCATACTCTAATACACAACTATACACTTCATGACTTGTCGCTAATCCTTAATAGTTGTAAACCTGTAAAACGACAATGCCGATAAGTACAACCATAGTCGGTGTAGCAATTGCAGTAGCTGTTATAGCATACTTTTACATGAGGCATAGAAAAATTTCCAAAGCACGTAGTATAGGAATTCCAGTGATAGGAGTAGGTGCAATCATTGCTGTCTTTGGCATAATCTTCTTTTTACAGGGAAATTCTGTTGTAGGTCCAACTTCATCTTTTATGTATTCCAATCCCAAGTGGGTTGTAAACGGCGGAGTGATAGCTGCTGCAGGTGTAGGCCTCATTGTTTTTGGAATTGGAATTATCTTACGACGTCCAAAGTCACAATCGACCTGACATTTTCTATGACAACAAGTTTTTGACACAAACAACTAGTGAAATTGCTCCAGCGTACACATGTTATATTATTTGAAAGTCACTTTCTAATCTTTGATTGTTCCAAACTATCAATTATTTCATACATAGTATCCGTAAGACGTTTTCCAAGGTGAGATGGAATATTTTGGTTCGATGCAAGGATATTTACGCTATCAACATATGATTTGAGTATCATAATCACATTGTCTGTTTTTGTTATAACATCCTGTTTAGAGTCTGAAATAACTGACAGGCTTTTTGCAAGGTTTAGGTTCAACTTTTGATAATATGAAATACTATCATCCAACCTCTTTTTTGACCCTGCAAGTTCTTCTAGTCGTGCTGACAGGTTGTGCATTATTTCATGAAATACAAATCTGTTATTTTCAGACTCTACAGTAGAATCCATTACACTGACTTGATTTTTTAGTTTCTGTAGATCATTTTTCATGTCATCAAGAAATGATTCAAGAATATCCTTTTGAAGTAGAGAAATTTTAGATTCTAGTGATAACTGCCTATTATCATTTGAAACTCTGTCTATTAGTAATTTTTGTACATAATCGCGTCGTATAATATTTAGAACTAGTTTTATGAGAAACACATGTGCAATTATATTTATTCCAAGAAGCAATAGTTGTAAAAATATAAGATTAGAGACTTGTTCTTTACTGTATTTTCCAA
>Ga0206954_1263_pt1 | contig 10848 bp, 3 predicted proteins | sample Alteio_BWOrgHeat_37_FD_153250 | JGI IMG/M metagenome (GOLD analysis project Ga0206954, IMG submission 153250) | Enriched cells from forest soil in Barre Woods Harvard Forest LTER site, Petersham, Massachusetts, United States -... | ecosystem: Environmental > Terrestrial > Soil > Temperate forest > O...
CGCACTGCCAGAATTCTAGGCTATTCCTTGGTCGATGGGACGGCTAACTCCAAATTTCGAGAGCCAGAGGGATTGGCATAACCGCTTAACGTGAAGGGGACATTAGGGTGTGTAAATGCAGCAAAGATTTGTACGGAGAAGCGACCATAATACTGTCCTCCGCGACCTTTCCAATAGTAAGAACGGTTGAGACTATCAAACCAAGAAAGAGCATCTTGAGGCATGTCGATGATGACTTGAGATTGGTAACCATCTGTCGGGGCCTCGTTTGGATATTGATCGTTTATGTCAACCAGACCTCCATTGTTAACTTGTACCACAGCCTTCCAAGCAAACTTTTGCACACCTTGAATGTTTTGCGGGTTTCTAACAAAAGTCACCGTTAAGTCGCCGCCACTTGGCATACTCTTTCCAGTCAATAAATCAAAACTTACCGAAGTTCCATTGCAGGGGATGTACCCGCCTATTCCGATTTTTACCAATGACTGCGGCCCTTGTAGTTTCCACATTTTGAAGATCACCGGCGCGTTAGCATCGGGCTTATGTCGTTCTTTTTCTGGCCACATGGCTGAGTAAGTAAACGAATTTTTATTTGACGAAAACTCATAACCTTCCTTTTTCAAATTAATGCCAAGGCCCATTCCATGAAGACCTTTAAACTGAAAGAGACCGTCGCCATCGGTTGTTGTTGTATGGGTATCAAATTTTTCTTCCATCCACTGCTTGGAAATTGCCGCCGTAGCGATAACGGTTACATTTGATACCGGATTATTACTCTGGTCGATGACCTTACCGTAAAAATTGATTGGAGCATCATTAAGTACGGCCAGAACATTAGACATTTGCTGTTCCTTGCTGGGTGCAGGTGGAAGATCGGGTTTGTGCGGGACAACTGTTGAAGGTGTACCGGGGCTTGCAGGATTACCGGAAGACGTCGAATTTTTGGCTGCGGTTGTAGATTGCGGTGGCGCTGGCGGATTAGTCCGCTGTTGAGACAACAGCTCCCACACGATTACCACCAATAGCAAAATAGCAGCTACAACAGCTACAATGATCCAGGAACGATTATTCACTAAGGGGGAGGAGTATAGGTTGAGGGGATGCCAAACCTATTCAGCAAGTTGTACCAGAATAAAACTTGCTGATCGTTGGTAAACTCAAACTCAGCACTATGCCATTGAAGGTCTTTGTGGTTCCCCTGGCCCGCCGTATCAACGGGCCAAATGGTTTCTAAATTCAGAGAACCGTTGAATCCAGCGACATCTCCGCTTGGTGCAGGGACGGTATCGGTTGCGTCAGGCCCAGGCGTCCGCCCTAAAGCGCGTGACCGAGCTTCCGCCGCATAGGACATAATTTCATATCGGTCGTTGGGAGTGGCTTGGCTTCCCAAATCAAGTGAGTGATAGACGGGCAGCACAACGTAGCTGTAAAACTTATTGGGATCGACGGTCGGGTCATTGGGATTACTGAGCCCCAGAATATCCCAACCATAATCGGTAAAAATTCCCGTATCATCCGGCTTGGTGATCTGGTCGTATTCCCAAACCGGCGGTGATAGGGCAAAATCGTTTTCGTTATAAAAGCGATATTTCGTAGTTACTCCGCTGCTATTCGGAGAGAGCCAGCTTGGATAAATATCAGGGGTGCTGGGGCCATAATTAATGGAAACTAAATTACCGGGCCAAGGGATAAAGGGGTTTGCATAGGTAAAAGCGAGTGGATAATTTGTGGCCGTAGTCGGATCATAAGCTTCCGCTTCCTGAGCCGCTTGGCAAGCAACGTAACAGTTGATTGATTGACCGCTCCGTCCCAAGAGCCTTAAAGCTTCGCCCGTAACGACATTGCCCATGCTATGGCCAAAGATGTTCACCGCCCCAGGACATTCACTGTTGAAACTGGCAAGCAGATTTGCCAAAGCAGGAGCTGATCTCCATGCGCTAAATTCACCACTATCGTAGTTTTCTCGGTTAAAGACTTTATCATACCAGTTTCCATTAAAACCGTACGTCGTAGGCCACTGGAAGGCAGCAAAGTGCCCTTTGTATCCTTGCCAGTACAGCCGTTTAAATGCGGTCTCGGCAAATGAGTCTTTCTCCCACGGTTCTAAGTTCCAGCCGTGAACAAAGACGATGTATTTTTTATCCTCGGGGCCACTGCTGCTGTATTGGAACGGCGACGAAACACCCGAGGGTAGTGCTCGTGTGGACAGCGTAGCGGTTCCTGCGGGGGTGTCTCCATTACCATCCCCCACCGTCCAACGCTCATACATTTCCTTGATATCTTTCAGATCGAAGTATATGGCCGGGCCTTCGCCAATCTCTGTACCATCTGGTTTGTTGAATGTGAGAATAAGCTTCCCCTTACCCCGGCTCGTGGCTTCAAAAATGAAGTATCGCTTGGGATTGGTATCCGATAAGCCCGAGTATCCAAGGCTAGCATTAAAATACTGCTTGGGAATAAGCAGTGGGTGCGTTGAATCTACGGTGTTACCGATTTTGGTTAGAGGGGTGCCATCATCCGCTGTCTGCTCACTACCGGCCATCGTTGCATCCGTCAGGTAAGTAGTTTTTCCATCCTGTTCGTAGCTCTGATACAAATTGATTCCAGGCGAGCCATCTGTAGCGACTATCTTTAACCCGACCTGAATGTCTCCATTTTTAATGGCATTCGTGAATCCTTTTACGTACACGCACATCAGCGTGAAGTCCTCCAAATCGCGGGTGCAGGTGATCACGCCGTCCGCATAATCGGGCGGATTTGCGCTGGGATCGCCGTCATTCTGCACGGTGGGATATTGGGAATATGCCCCCACCGCGTCATAATCATTATTGAGCCAAAATTTGTACGGCTTGTCCGACGATGTCGTGTCCACCGGCAAAGGATTTCCGCTACTGTCCACATTGTCGGGATTGTTTGGATCGTTCGCCAGAACGATTTTTCCGTCATTGTTGGAATCAACCGCTAACTCCGCTGGGATAAGCAGCACGCCATGTTGTCCCGCTGGCGTCGAGTCATTTGGATCAGTGGAGGTATAGGTTGCCCCTTCGATAATTGCGCCATTGTCGTTAATGGTCCGATTTAGATTGTTCAAAAAAGCCGCTCCAAAAGCACTCCAAGGAGAGTCACTTGATATTAAATTGATTAGTGGAACCGGCAATCCAAATTGTCCACTTTGAGGATTCATTTCCAACACGCACACTTCCCCACTACTATTCCAACCCAATATTTGGTAGGCTGGCGTGATATTTCCATTAATTAGTGTAGTTGCGGCATTAATGCTAAAAGCGCTAAAGTTGGCAGGTAGCGCGTTTATTGTCCCTGCATTCCACCAAACAGATGTTTCAGGAACGTCAGAGTTAGGTTGCGAATAAGTACCCACAAGACAATCGGCATTACTTATTGAAATTGGGGTAAAAGGAATAGGAAGCGTTTGGCCATTAAAACTAAAAGGGTTAGGAGGAGGCCCGACATCAGTAAAGGTCCGAAAAACCGCATGCCCTAAATTGTTGACTCCCTCTGGCATAATTTCAGAGCCCGTCCAGTATGCACCAATTTCAGGATGGTGGGGGTCTGGTCCCGAATGGGCCACAGGATTTCCAAGTTCTACACCATTCTTAAAACCATCGGTCAGCTCAGAGAGACCAGGTACATTGGTAGGAAAATCTTGTCCTACCCAAAGATCGTGCGCAGGAGTGATCTTTGGAAAACCAATGCTTTGATATATAGGGTTTGTGATAAGAGGTTGTCCAGAATTTGGAGACCAAGTAAGCATTACTGAAACGTATGGATGGGCATAGTTGGGTGCGACTTCCTTTCCAACTGCAGTTCCATCCTCCGTGATATCAGTCTCATAGTGATAAATCGTGGTAACATTCAACTGGGTAGCAATTCCATTGTACCAGCGAAATATTTGAAAGTCTGGATCGTGCATTAGGACATATCCACTGTTTGTAATCCTTTCAGGGGTCATACCAAGTCCCAAATCGATTACCGCATAGCGTGGAGCCGCAAGAGCTTGAGTAGAGCTTGATATCGTTGCCGGACTAGATAGCTCTTGAGTACCATTAGGCCCATTGTTATTGACAGCCTCGATTTGATAGTAATAACTTGCTCCCTGAGTTAATTCTGAATCTGAATAGGCTGTCACAGGTAGATTGGTCAAAGTGGCAATAGTCGTCCAAGTCGAGTCATCGGTGCTTCGCTGAATAAGAAAGGCTGTGGCGTTGTCGGCATTATTTGTCCAAGTCAAATCAATCTCCCCCACGTGCGTCGAGGTGGCAGAGAAGTTACTGGGAGCTGCTGGGGGGCCATTATCGACCAAGGTCGTGGCGGTAAAATTGACGGAGCTTGAGACTATTGCACTGCTAACTACGCTGGTGAAATTCGCCACCAGCGGTTGTTTGAAGTAAACTTGGGCGAGCCCATTATTATCTGTGGTAACTTGTACGCTTGCAGAAGTTGCCCCAACTGACGAAGCGCTAACCAAGCCGCTTCCTTGCGCCACAGAAAACGTTACAGGAAAATTGGTCAAGGTTTTGCCAGCGGCGTTCGCATTGGTCACCTTTACGGTAAGGGCATGAGACAAAAATGTTCCCGCAGGACCGGTCTGATTATTACCACTAAGAATTGTGATCGTCGGCGAGATGCCCAGAGTGGGATTGGCACCAAATTGGTATTCCTGCAGAAGAGTATAACCATCATTTGCGGGTGACGGAGCATTAGGATCATTTCCTAATTGTCCAAAGTATAGCAATTCCCACCAATCGGGCAGACCGTTGCCGTCGCTGTCATAGGGAACATTGATGGTGATCGGCGTAGAAATCTGCGCCACCCCGGCACTGTCATAGGCGACGGCTTCAAAAGTGTAGTCTCCGTAGGAGGAAGGGGTCCAGGTAAAATTCCAAGTACCGCCCGCTGTCGATTGGCCCAGCTTTACACCTTCAAGATAATAGTCGATTTTGGTAATCGATCCAGTGGAGGCGCTAGCCGAGGCTTGGAACAAGATGGCGGTTCCTAGAGGTGATGTAGCTCCGCTGTTAGGCGAGGTAATCGAGACCGTGGGCGGGGTCTCAGTCATGCCGATACCAAAGAGCGGCTTAGGCGAATAGTTCTCGATTCCCAAATTAGCCCCAAGTTGACCTATATTGCTTACGCCAAACCCAGAGAGGGAACCATCTGCTTTGACAATGGAGGTGGTGCCAGAAGAACCAGACGCCGCAACAACACCTTGGACATCGTTGAACTGCGTTGGCGTAGTCGGACTATTATAAGAGCCGTTACCGAGCTGGCCGAATCCACCAAAGCCCCATCCCCAAAGTGTTCCGTTATTTTCAATAGCCAATAAATGATATGCTCCTGCAGCAACGGTCTTCACATGGGTCAGGCCGGTTTGGTGCAGAGGCGTCCCATTGGAATTACCGGCCGCACCCCAGGTCCAGACATCGCCGTTAGTGTCGATGCCGATGGCTTGACCGGCATGGGCCGCTATGGCCACCATGACGGGCAGGCCCGAGATGGGCGTGGGCGAACTGACATCTCCCGTCGTCCCCAATCCAAGTTGTCCCGAATTGTTTTGGCCCCAAGCCCAAACCACACCATTGGTATCGAGAGCAAAACTGGTATCGTTGCCCGTTGCCACCTGGGTCACGATCACATTACCCAAAGCCGTGATTGGAATCGGCGTATTTTCGGGATTAGTTGTGCCATCACCCAATTCCCCATGAGAATCATCTCCTGTCGCCCAAACCGTTCCGCCTAACTCGACAATCAACGTATGATTATCGCCTGAAGCCACGGCAAGAACACTTTGCGAGGTTGAAACGGGTGTTGGCGTGTTCTGATTGTTGTTATTGCCGATACCTAATTGACCGCTCCAATTTCCACCCCAAGCCGATAAGGCTCCATTGTGATCAATGGCAAAAGCACTCTTCGGTCCTTCGGTAATACCACTAATATTACTCAAGCCAATGACCTGAACAGGCTCCTTGGATGAGGACCAATTGCCCTGACCCAGGACACCATTGGTGCCGTCACCGAAGGCCCACACGGTTCCATCCTGTTTAAGACCGATGGTGTCATTTTCTCCGCTGCCCACACTGATAAATCCCTGGAAAGCTGGATCATGGACTTCGGTATCACGAGTGAGATTATTGAAATCCTGCGTCAGATCGAAATCGTCGTTGTCGCCCCAGCCGTAGAACGCTCCCGTCGTGGTACAAACCACCGCATGATAAGTCCCGGCGGCAATCAGGCTGACATTGGTGATACCGGTGGGTTCAACGGGTGAAAGTTGGTCCTGGGTTGTTCCCAATCCCATTTGCCCTTCAAAACCGCTGCCAAAGCAACGCACCGTACCATCGGCCAAAATCACATAAGATTTCGTATCGACCGCTTCAATGGCCACGGCAGGTGGAAGACCCAATACTTGTTGCGGTGTGGATACCAAGTCGTTGTTACCATCTCCCAACTGACCATTGCTGCTCAAACCCCAGGTCCACACCGTGCCATCCGCCAACAAGGCCATGGAATGGGTGATGCCAACGGCAATATCGACCACGTGGGCCAGTCCCGGTACGGGTTGAAAGAGCGAAACGCTATTGGTTGTTCCATCACCCAATTGACTCACATCGTTTAAACCCGTGGCCCAAACGGTACCGTCCGATTTGAGTGCCAGCGTATGGACGGGACTCGAAGCAATTTTGACGACCCCTGCCATGGAACTGATCGCTTCCGGCGTGCCCTGGCTATTGGTGGTTCCATCACCCAATTGACCATAGGTGTTGTCGCCCCAGCCGTAGAGATTGCCGTTGCTATCCACGGCAAAACCATTGTTCGGACCGGCATAAACCGTCGCGATGGTGATGTCATCGGAAGGGAAGTTGATTTGGGTTGGTTGAAGTAAATCGGTTGTCCCGCCATCGCCGCACTGAGATTGATCGTCAGCACCCCAAGCCCAGACATAACCGTTACTATCAACCGCCAAGGCATGCTCACCTGTCGCCGCTGCGCTGGTCATTCCGCTAAGATTGGGCACTGGTTGCGGTACCGCTGCTGGATTATTGGCCTGGTTGTCACCCTGCTGGCCCCGGCTGTCATCGCCCCAGGTCCAGATCGTTCCGTCTGGCTTTTGCACCAGAGTGAAGCTGTCTCCCGCTACCAAGTCATTGGAACCAATCTGGTAAACCGCCGTTGTGATGGCGCTGGAATCATAGCCCGTGGCCACAGCCATAACCTTGAGTACTTCGGTTTGGGTAACCTGAATTGTTCCACCGGAGGCAACCGGTGAACTCATGGTAGGGTCGGTTCCATCGGTGGTATAGTAAATCGTTGCGCCAGGCACCACATCACTCACCGTAACGGTTTGCTGAACAGCATAATGTCCGGCAGCGGGCGTCACCGTCGGCGTGGCGGTCGCACCTGACGCTACTTCCGTAAAGCTCACCGACTGACCAGCGGTGGTAGCCGTGATTGTACTGGTGACGTTCGGACTATTCGGTTGTTGATAGTAAACCAGTGCCTGACCGTTGAGGTCAGTCTTAACCTGGAGAACTGTCGCAGTCGCGCCCAATTGATCTGTAGCCAACTGCCCCCCACCGGTAGAAACAGTGAACATAACCGGCGCGTTGACTAGAGGTGTCCCTCCATTGCTATTGGTAACCTGAACAATCAGTGGCTGGGGAAGGAAGATCCAACCCGGGCTCGTCTGGTTGTTACCGCCGGTGATGGCGAGTACAGGCGTAAGGAGAGATCCCCCTTGGCTGTAGTAATTGGTCGGGTCATTACCCTGCTGGTAATCCTGAAGCAGAGTTAAGCCATTTCCGTCGGGATCGGAACTGGAACCGTTACCGGTTTGTCCGAAATACTTCATCTCCCACCAGTCGGGCAAACCATTGTTATCGCTATCCAAGCCAACATCGAAACTGAAAAGGTTTTTGGCCTGGCCGATGTTTGCCACGGAATAATCATCTGCCCCCACTCCCGTCCACGGATAGGCGTTTGTATAGCCGATTTGGATTAAGACGTCGTAGAACGGTTGGGCCACCGTCTTCAACTGGCCCAGGTTGACCACGGCATAAGCATCCCCGTTAGCCGGGTTCCAATTGGTGATTAAATTGCTGAGGGCCGCGCCTTGAGAGGTTGACCAAACCCAGCTTGGTGCGTGGGCTTGTAATTCGTTATAAGCTTGGGTGGCAAAGTTCTTGAGCTGGCCTTGATTAATAACGGCGTAGTCGTCGGAAGTGGGATAGCTACCCGGCCAATTCGGAGTGCTGTCCGTGGGATTCAAGGGCACAATGACGCTCCGACCAAACCACCAGGCCGGATACGTACTGGGTTTATTCGTCGGAACCGGAGCGGCCAATAATCCCAGCGCAGACAGGCTCAAGGCACTGAGCACCAAAAGCAGTCGAATCCGGATAAAGGAACTTTCCCCGGAAGTCGGCGTGCCTCTGGCACAAGTGGGCGATGAACGCATGGCCTTTGAAAAGAAAAGTTGGAAAGGCCCCTTAGGGGTGAGTGCCTGCGGTGAAGTTGCCCATCGCTAGATCGCCTCCAGGAGCACAACGAATCGTGCCCTGTGCTGTCACCGCTCCGCTGACGCTCGTATTCCCGTTGATCGCAACGTTGCCACTGGTATCCAAGGTCACTCTTTTATTGGCTGCAGATGTACCGCCTTGATAGAGAACCACGGGGATATTGGACCGCCGGGAAGCGATTACAACTTCATTGCTGAAAGTGTGGACGGATGGATTGCCATACTGAAACGAGCCCACCAGGTTGTTATGGTAATCCCACACGTTCAGACCAGCATAGGAGTTGTCGGAAGTAGTGCGGTCGTGAATCGACGCGTCACCGCTGGTAACCACATCAAGGGGACCTTGGGGAGTCGTCGTGCCGATGCCGACCTTTCCTCCCATCAAATAAGTATTCGCGCCCGAAATCGTCCACGCTCCTGGGACACCGGAGAGCTGATAGCGGCCATCGCCCAAGCCCTCCGTCAAGACGCTGCCTGTTCCGGTCAGGGTCTGGTTCGGCAACTGGTTATTCGTGCCGTTGAGCGTGACCGAATTGGAAAAACCACTGCTGGAGATATAGCGCGAATCGGCCAATCCTTCCGTCAGCACACTGCCGGATCCCGTCAAGGTCTGGCTCGGCATCAAATTATTCGTGCCGCCAAGCGTGATCGAATTGGAAAAACCACTGCTGGAGATATAGCGTGAATCGGCCAATCCTTCCGTCAGCACACTGCCAGCCCCGGTCAAAGTCTGATTCGGCATGAGGTTGCTGACACCATAGAACGTGGCATTGCCATTTTTATAAATGGCCAGCGCGTCGGAAGCGTGCCCGCTGGGATTGCCCCCACCCGCGGCTCCGCCGTTGCCCACCTCAAAAAGCGGGTCAGTTGCCACCCATGTATTTGTGCTGGCGCTTCCTCCGCTGGAGTTAAGACCGAGATTGGCGAAACCCACCGCAAAAGACCATTGCGAGTTCGCGTTGGCGGCACCAAATGAAGATGACCAATCGCCTGATGCCGTCGATCCGTTAAATGCTGATGAAGCAAAACCTGAAGCAGTAGCATGATAATTAAAAGCGGCTGAAGCCCAGTTCGTCGCATGTCCCCCATCACCAAATACTGAGGAAGCAGGACCTGAGGCGATACCGTTCAGATTGAATACCGCCGAGTACCAGCCTAATGCTTGCGTGTTGATGCCCGCGGCAAAGCCGTACCACTGCGCTGAGGTACCCTGGCCGCAAGCAAAAGCTCCATCGCCTGCCGCAAAAGTACTGATACCAAAAGTCGTCTCTCCCTTTCCCGCCCAGCTGCTGGAGGTATGATAACCCGCCGCAAACCCATCTGGCCCTCCCGCGAGACTACTTTCGCCCGTGGCAAAGCTCCCCTGTCCACCCGCCGTCGTGGACGAACCCAAAGCTACTGAATAATTGCCCGTAGCAGTTACGCTATTTCCCATCGCCACGGCATTCGTGCCGGTGGCCGTTGCACTTGGAAACAGTGCTATCGACGTCGCGCTGACGGAAAGATAGCGGCCATCGCCCAGCCCCTCCGTCAACACACTACCGGTTCCGGTCAGGGTCTGATTCGGCATCAAATTGTTCGTGCCATTAAGCGTGACCGAATTGGCAAACGTGCTCGTGCCCGTAGGATTCAACGTGATCTCTGCCGTCGGCGACGATCCCGAGCTGTAGATCACCAAATTATTGTTGTTATCCAGCGACATCTGCTCCTGCAAACTCGATCCCCCGTTCTGCTGCCATTTCCAGACGTTAGCGCTACGGCTGGCATCGAATTCCACCACTGAAGTCGCGCCATCCGTATAGAGCGACAGCCAACCCGGATTCGAATTATCGCTCCGTGTCCCCAAGCTCAGCGAACTGCCCTGGATGTCGGTTGTTCCCGTCACGATCAGATTATCGGAAATCGTTTGGTCGGCCCGTAAAGATTGGCTCTGCAACACCACCCCATAGGTCAGCACTAACGCCCATTTCTTTAATCCGCGACTGCTCAGGATATTCATCGTTTTTCTCCTCTTGTCTCTTCTATTTGGTGGTGAGATCTACGCCCAAACTTGCCCTATAGCTTTATGAATTTGGCTTAGATTTCGGACAGCAAAGGCAACTTTAACTCTCCTGTCGATCAAATAGTTTATGTCGATTCATAACTTGCCAAGGGAGACGGTGAAAAAAAAGAAAATCAGCCGACGATATGGATCATGCGATCCGGCAACCGGATGGAAAAGAAAGAACGGCGTGGTCCAACTGCGGACCACTATCAGTTCCATTGATCTCGACGCTACCGGATGGGATCTGCATCCCGAGAAGTTCGAGCCCGTC
>Ga0206954_1235_pt1 | contig 10820 bp, 10 predicted proteins | sample Alteio_BWOrgHeat_37_FD_153250 | JGI IMG/M metagenome (GOLD analysis project Ga0206954, IMG submission 153250) | Enriched cells from forest soil in Barre Woods Harvard Forest LTER site, Petersham, Massachusetts, United States -... | ecosystem: Environmental > Terrestrial > Soil > Temperate forest >...
TTATCTTGGCGTCCTTCCGTTTCGGAGCGATCTTCAACCGGAAAGCGAAGACAGCCTTTGCCGGGAAGCCGAGGAAAATGGCTCGGGTGAAACGTTGGCGTGGATTCGTTTTCCACATCTCTCCAATTCCCAGGACGCTCAACCATGGCGGCTCGACTCCGGTGTTCGCACGCGCTGGGTTCAAGCACCGGACGAGCTGGCCGAAGCCAAAGCCATTGTCCTACCGGGCACAAAAAATACGCTCGCCGATTTGGAATGGCTGCGCAAAGCGGGATTGGATCAAGCCATCACCTCGGCAGCAAAACAGGGCATACCGGTGATCGGAATTTGTGGCGGCTACCAAATGCTGGGCGAAACATTGTGCGATGAAAATGGTACGGCGGGTAATCGCGGCGCACTTGCGGGCCTCAATCTTCTTCCGGTACGCACCACCTTCCAGGCTGATAAAGATGTGCGCCAAGTCGAGGCCCTCTGGGAATCGGATCGCTGGACGGCCTACGAAATCCACATGGGCCAAACTGAAAAAACAACGGCATGCATGCCGCTCCTGCAGGTTCAAAATGGTTCCGGTCTTCACGGCGAAGGATGCCAACGTGGAAATATTTGGGGCACGTATCTGCACGGACTTTTTGAATCGCCGCTACTGCGAAAACGCTTAGCACAAAGTGCCGGGTTTAAGGCGTATCAAGGCTCCATGACGCCCTGGCGCGAACATCAAAGCCTACTCTATAACCGCATGGCCGATCTGCTGGAAGAGCGGCTCGACCTGGAATCGATCTGGAATTATGTGGCGAGTTGATCCCTTTCAAATTCTTTTGGCCCTCGCCCTCGATCTGCTTCTCGGCGATCCGCGAGGCTGGCCGCACATCGCACGTTGGGCAGGCCGCCTTTCAGCCGGATGCGAAAATTTGCTTACGCGCTGGTTTGGACGTTGTGTTCTATCCGGCCTGCTTTTTTGGTTGCTCGTGAATGGCGTTCTCCTGCTGGCTTACGCAGCCATTTATTTTTTGTGCGCATCGATTCATCCGGCGCTTGGATGGTTTTGGCAGGCTTTCATTATTTACCAGGCCATCGCGGCCATGGATTTGGCGCGACACGCCCGAGCCGTGATGTCGCCACTGGTTGTCGGAGATTTGCCCACCGCCCACTTGCGCCTTTCCTGGATCGTGGGCCGCGACACCGCAAACCTGAGCGCATCCGAGATGAGTCGGGCCACCATCGAAAGTGTGGCCGAGAGCACCAATGACGCCGTGATTGCACCTCTCTTCTGGAGCGTCATCGCTGGCGCACCGGGCGCGTTGCTTTATCGGACCTGCAACACACTCGACTCAATGGTGGGACATCGCACGGAGAGCTACGAGAAATTCGGAAAAGTCTCCGCACAAATCGACGATCTGCTGAACTGGCTGCCCGCGCGCCTGACCGCAATGATCTTCTGTTTATTGAATCGCACCGTGTCATGGAGCGCGGTACGACGTGAAGCAGCGATTCATGCAAGCCCAAATGCCGGTTGGAGCGAATCCGCGATGGCCCATGCGCTGAACGTACGCCTGGGTGGGGATAATTTTTACGATGGTCAACGTGTAGCCAGCCCCGTTTTCAATACCGCCGGGCGAATGGCCACTCCGACCGATATCGCAGCTAGCCTCGGCTGGATGTGGCGCGTGACGTCGGTTTGCGCCATCCTGCTTCTCCTGTTTTCTTTCACTTTCCATTTTTTTATTCACCCATGAGCGCTTCCCGCCCCCATCTCAAGCAAGGCGCCTTCCAGATTTATACCGGCGAAGGCAAGGGCAAGAGCACCGCCTCGATGGGCCTGATGCTGCGCGCACTTGGCAGCGGTTTGCGCGTCTATTATTTGCGGATGATGAAGCCGCGCTGGAAAACAGGCGAATTGGCCATTTGCCCAACGTTGAGTCCCAACCTGACTTATCGAAATGTGGAACAAGATTGGATTCTCTCGAAAAGCAAGCACATCCCCGAACATGTCGAAGCCATGCGTGTGGCGCTGGCAAAAGAGATGGTGGAAATTGAACGAATCATGCTTGGCGGCGATTACGATCTCGTGATTCTCGACGAGATTAATTACTGCATTCATCGCGAATTGATTCCGCTGGAAAAGGCCGTGGCCCTGGTCGAGAAACGTCCCCCCAATGTAGAGCTTGTTTTTACCGGTCGCTATGCCGCAGACGAATTAATTGCCCGAGCCGGTGTGGTAACGGAAATGCGCAAGATCAAGCATCACTTCGATACTGGAGTGGAAGCGCGACGAGGCATCGAATTCTAATGAATCCCGCAAACGGAATCATCATTGCCGGAGTACACAGCAGCAGCGGCAAAACCGCTGTGACTTGCATGATCCTTGCCGCGTTGGTTCAACGTGGCTTGCGTGTCCAGCCCTTCAAGGCTGGCCCTGACTTCATCGATCCCGGCTATCACAGTCGCTACTCCGATAACACCATTTCGCGCAATCTCGATCTTTGGTTGATGGGCCGGGAAAATGTCGAGCGCGAAGCCGCCATGCACACCGAAGGCCGCCTCGGTGTGTTGGAAGGGGTCATGGGTCTTTTCGATGGAAGTAATCCGCAGTCGGACGAAGGCAGCACAATGGAACTCGCGCGACAGCTGGACTGGCCCGTGATTCTCGTTCTGCCCAGCGGCAAAGCGGGACGTTCTCTTGTCGCAACTTTGCGTGGTTTCATCGCCGAAGCTGGAGCTAATCGGATTGTCGGAGTGATTTTAAATCAGGTCAGTGGAAGCAGCCACGCCGACTATCTCCGCGAGGCCATCGCACCGCTGGGCATTCCCGTGCTTGGATCGATTCCACCCTGCGACACCTTGCACTGGCCGGAACGTCATCTGGGCTTGCAGGCCAGCCAGGAACGGGAACTTCCTTCCCGATTTGAATTAGCGCAATTGGCGGAAAAATATCTCGATCTCGCAGGACTTCTTGCGCTACTTCGCCCTGTTTCGGAAAATATTCCTGCGACTACTTATTCCAAGCCGCATTTGCGCATCGGCCTTGCCCGCGATCAGGCGTTTCATTTTTATTATGAAGCCAATCTTGATTATCTACGGAGCGCAGGAGCGGAACTGGTCGAATTTTCTCCGCTTCAGGATTCAGCCCTGCCGAGTGATCTCGACGGTCTTCTTTTTGGCGGAGGTTTTCCGGAAATTTTTGCGAATCAGTTGGCACAAAATAAATCCTTACGCATGGAAGTCCGTGATCAAATCGAGTCGGGCCTACCCTGCTATGCGGAGTGCGGCGGTCTGATGTATTTGGCGCATGAGTTGGTCACATCGGACGGTAAAAATTTTCCCATGACCGGAGTAATTCCCGGCGCAGTGGAGATGACGCCGAGACTCCATCATTTCGGATATTGTCTCGCTTCGCAAAAAGACGAATCCGAAAACTCCGTTTTTCATGGACACGAATTTCATCATTCGATTTGGCGGGCTGAAAAGGAACTGGCGAACCTTTGGAATGTGCGGCGCAAGCGCATCGGATCCGAACGGCGAGAAGGCTACCATTTCCACAATCTTCACGCTTCCTATGTTCATCTCCACTTCGCGTCCAGTGGAGCTGTCGCTCAATCGCTCTTTCATCTTCAACCCGAGGTCGTACGCGTATGATCTGGTGCATTGGCGCAGGCCCGGGCGATCTCGGCTACTTGACGGGTCGCGGACGGAATTTAATCGAGGAAGCCGATGTCGTCGCCGGGTTTACCGCCGTGGTCGAGATGGTCAAGCCGCTGATTCGGAAAGACTGCGAGATCATCACGATGGGTTACAAAGACCAGGTAGCGCAGTTGGCCGTGGCAGCGGAACGTCATCGAAGTGGACTCAAGTGCGCGGTGGTCTTTATGGGCGATGTTCACTTCTCGGGTTTTCAATTTTTGGAGCGGGTAGAAACAGCCTGTGGCCACAAAATAGAAACCGTTCCGGGAATCAGCTCTGCGCAAATTCTGGCTTCGCGCGGTCGCGTTTGTTTCGATGAGACCACTTTCATCACGTTCCACCGGCGTGGTGATTTAGCCCCGTTCCAGGAACATCTGGTTCACGTCCTGCAGGATGGACGCAATGCCATTGTGATTCCACGCCCCTGGGATTTCATGCCGAAAGACATCGCAACCTTCCTTCTTCAACGCGGTATTTCTGCCAAGCATCCAGTGGAAGTTTGGGAGCGCCTCACCCAAAGCGAAGCGGCCTGGCGCAGATCGCTTGGCGAATGCACCGCTGACTTCAGCGACATGAGCATTCTCCTGATTCGCACGTTGCAACCCATGCCAAGCCAACTTACGGGGCCGCAGCCATGATTGCTCCACAGCAAAATAACTACGGCATTGTCATCGCAGGCCATGGCAGCCGCGATCCGGAAGGCGTGCGGGAATTCGAGAATCTGATTGGACTCATCAAGGAAAGAAGCGCCGGACGCTGCGTGACGCATGGTTTTTTGGAATTTGCCCGTCCGACGATTGACGAAGCGGTGCGTCATCAGGTGGAAACGGGTGCACAGCGGATCACCGTCGTGCCCGGAGTGTTGCTGGCGGCGAGTCATGCCAAAAACGACATGCCAAGCGAAGTGCTGGCCCTGCAACGCGAGTTTCCCCAGGCGCGTATCGACTACGGAGCGGGACTACATCTGCATCCTCTCGTACTCCAGTTGTTCCGCAAAAATATCATCGAGGCAGAGGCGAAATCGACTCGCTTGATCAAACGTTCTGAAACCTGTCTTGTTGTGGTGGGACGGGGCACTACCGATTCCGATGCAAATTCGGACGTTTCGAAACTCGCCCGTATGATGGAAGAAGGCATGGGCTTCGGTGCATCCGTGGTTTGCTATTCCGGGACGGCGAAGCCGCTGACTCCCGAAGGATTAATCATGGCCGGTAAACTTGGATTCAAGCGACTCGTGGTCGCGCCTTTTTTTCTTTTTACCGGCGTGCTGGTCAAACGGATTTATGCCGCGGCTGATGAATTTGCCTCGCGAAATCCCGACATTGAAGTTCTCCACTCCCAATATCTCGGCGCCAGTGAACTCATTGCAGACGCTTTTTTGGAACGTGCCGCTGAAAGCATCGAGGGCAAAGCGGCCATGAATTGCAGTCTCTGCAAATATCGCGTGCAAATCATCGGTTACGAAAAAGAGAAGGGCGCACCGCAACAGGGTCATCATTTTCATGTTCGCGGCGCAGGAGTTGGACTGACAACGGAAACGGCGCCAATCGAAAAGAAAAAGATCACGCCCTACACGCCGCATCCAATTGAAGCGGAAAGCTTCCGCATTATTCGCGATGGTCGCGACTGGAACACCATTTCAGAAACAAACCGCGATGTCCTGCAACGCCTCGTCCATACCAGTGGCGATTTTGAAATCGTCGATGATGTCTTTATTTCTTCCGGTGCCATCGAAGCGGGGTTGAAGGCCCTCGCGCAACGGACCCGCATCGTGACCGATGTTACCATGGTGCAAAGTGGATTGCGACGGACGCTGTTGGAACAATTTGGTTTGGTCACGACCTGCTGCGTTCATGACGAAGAAACCCGACTGTTGGCTGAGGCTTCAAGCATTACTCGTTCAGCGGCGGGCATTCGTCGCGCCTGGATGCAGTTTGGAAATAATCTTCTCCTGGCCATCGGCGACGCACCGACAGCCGTGGAAGAAGCCGTTCGCCTCGTCAATGAACATCAATGGCGTCCTCATTTGATCATTGGTTTGCCCGTCGGATTTGTCGGCACGCTGGAGTGCAAAGAAAAACTGCGTCGCTGCCTACGCGTACCGCGCATCACCAATAGCGGCACGCGGGGCGGATCACCGTGGGCCGCAGCCGTGGTCAATGCGATGCTCATTCAATTGACTAACCAGATCCCATGAATGCCGTCGCTTACGATCTCACTCAACCGGCGGAAAACGGCCTTCGGCGCGGTTACACCACGGGCACTTGCGTAACCGCTGCGGTCCAAGCGGCGTTGCTGAAATTGGTTTGTAACGAATCACCCTCCAACGTGAAGGTCGCGTTGCCTGACCCCGGACATTTTCTCGTCATCTCCATCGATCGAATCGAAGTTGAAGTCGATGGAACCGTGCGCGCCGACGTCATCAAGGACGCCGGAGACGATCCCGATCAAACCCATCGCGCGCGACTTTTTGCCCGGGTGAAACAGAATGAACTCGGCCATGTCGTCTTCAAACGCGGTGAAGGTGTGGGTCTTGTCACCGAACCAGGTTTGCAAATCCCCGTGGGCGAACCGGCCATCAATCCGGTTCCACGCGCAATGATGCTCAGCGCCGTACGGGCGATTGTCTGTGACGCGGAATCGTCCGATGAAGGCTTCGATTTGGAAATCGGCTGCGAAAACGGGGCCAAAATTGCTCAACGCACTTTCAATCCACGCCTCGGCATTGTCGACGGCATTTCCATTCTGGGCACCACGGGAATTGTAGAACCCAAGTCGATGGCCGCTTTCCAGGCCTCGATCGAAATCTATATTCGCGTGGCCCTGGGAGATCGCCCCACCGAAATCGTCTTGGCTCCCGGCAATCTGGGCCAGCGTTTCGCGCGTGCACACCTGCAACTTCCACTCAAACAGGTGGTGCAGATGTCGAACTTCATCGGCTTTGCGTTCGCCTGCATCAACACCATGCTGGCGGAACTCGATTATCGTCTTCCCCGACTCTGGGTCGTGGGTCATCCCGGCAAACTCGCCAAAATTCTCGATGGAGTTTCGGACACCCACTCGCAACAAAGCGGCAGCGCAATTCCCGCATTGGTCCGCATCGCCCGTGACCTCGACTTACCTCCAGCTCTTATATCCCAAATGAAATCGGCGAAGACGGTGGAACATATCGTCGAATTGCTCAAGTCGGAAGCTTGCTCGTTAAATTTTTGGCAAACCGTGGAAAAACGTCTGGCTCATCTTATATCATGTCAACTTGAACGAGTGGAAGCCGTGACGGTCCGTCTTTTTCAAATGGACGGCACACCTTTGGGAGAGAACGCATGAACGTCCTGGGAAAATTTTACGGCATTGGCGTCGGGCCCGGAGAGCCTGGACTAATCTCCGTGGTCGGATGGGAACAACTCAAACTCTGCCAGGTGATTTACACCCCACGTGCTCGTTCCCTCGATTATTCCGTCGCACGTCGTTGTCTCCCGACTCAGGAAATTCCCACCGAGCGATTCCGTGAAATCGAATTTAACATGGACCCTGACCGCGCCATCTTGACCGAACATTATGCTGCATTGGCCGCAACCATCGCTGATGATTTGAAAGCTGGTCACGATGTCGCCTACCTGACCCTGGGCGATGCCTTCACCTATTCCACTTACAGCTACACACTCTCCGCAATCAAAGATCTGCTGCCCAACTTGACTCATCGCACATTTCCGGGAATCACCAGCTACTGCGCGCTCGCTTCCGCTACGGGTTTTTCACTCGGTGTCGGCAAGGAAAGCGTTTTGATTCTACCTTGCCCAGACCAAATCGATGAACTGGCACGCGTTATTCAAAATCACGATGTCATCGTTTTGATGAAAATTGGCAAACGACTTCCCGGCGTGCTTGGTCTCCTGGACAAACTGGACATCTCCGAGCACTGCGTCTTCGGTCGCCGTGTGGGCATGCCCGAGGAATTGATCTGTACCGATTTAACGCAATTGGAACCAAGCGAAGCCAACGGCTATCTCTCGATCATGCTCATTCGCAAAGCACCATTGGCTCAACGTCATCGGGAGATTGTTTCATGAAGGTCTATTTTATTGGAGCAGGTCCTGGCGCAGCCGATCTCATCACGGTCCGCGGAGCTGACCTCCTGAAAAAAACGCCTCTCGTTCTTTATGCGGGATCCTTGGTCAGTAAGGATATTTTGATCTACTGCCGCCCCGATGCGGAAATGATCGATACGGCCAAGCTCAGCCTGGACGAACAGGAAGCCATCTATGCACGGGCCCGTGACTCGGATCATGACGTGGCCCGTCTTCACTCCGGCGATCCAGCGATTTACGGAGCCACGGCGGAACAAATGCGACGACTCGACCGGCTCGGCATCGCCTATGAAGTCGTTCCCGGCGTTTCGTCATTTCTGGCCGCAGCAGCCGGGCTGAATGCGGAGCTAACCAAGCCTGGAATTTCGCAGACGATCATTCTTACGCGCGTGAGCGGACGCGCATCTGCTGTTCCCGCGAGTGAGTCGATCAAATTACTGGCAACTCATCGCGCCACGCTTTGTATTTTTCTTTCCGGAACGAAACTGCCTGAAGTCGTTGCCGATTTGCTCGACTCGTATCCACCAACAACACCGGTGGCCCTGGTTCAAAAAGCCACTTGGGCGCAGGAGAGAACGCATCGCTCCACCCTCGGAACGTTGCTTGACGGAGTAAAGGAAAGTGAATGGCAACTTTCCACCATGATGTTGGTCGGTGAAGTCCTGGATGACAGCGCCGTGGCCGAATCGCGTTTGTACGCCGGTGATTACTCGCATCGTTTCCGCAAAGGAAAGGGGACCTCATCGTGAACTCTTCCATCGGAATCTGGATCGTGCGAATGGAAGCGCAAAAAATCGGCCAGCGCCTTGCGACCGAACTCGGAGCAAAGCTTTATTTACCACAGTCAGAAAAATCGAACAGCAATCGTGAAGCTTTTGCGGCGACTTGGCCCAAGCATCGCCAATGGATCATGATTGCCACCACCGGAATCGCCGTGCGCTATCTGCAGGGATTGCCCCAGGACAAAACGACCGATCCGTCGCTCGTCGTTTTGGATGAAGCCGGTCGGTTTGCCATCTCGCTTTTGGGCGGACACGAAGGCGGCGCCAATCGTCTCGCTTACCAGGTGGCCAATTGCACCGAAGCGGTTCCAGTGATTACGACCGCAACCGAAACGCTAAAGCCGCTGATTCTGGGAATCGGTTGCCGCAAAGACATTTCCTCCGAAGCGATCGAAACTGCTGTCCAACAGGCGCTCCACATGATTTCGCGTGATCTCCGCGAAGTGCGGGAAGTAGCCACGATCGATCTGAAAGCGAAGGAACCAAGCTTGCTGACCTGGTGCGCTACGAACGATCTTCCCCTGCGGGTGATTTCTCTCGACCTACTGAAACTCCGTCCGTGGGTCACCGAGCCATCAGCGTGGGTGCGAGAAAATATCGGAGTCGATGGCGTGTGCGAACCGTGCGCTCTCCTCTCAACTTTTCGCGGAAAACTTATTCTGCCCAAGCTGGCTCACGAAGGAGTGACCGTCGCTATTGTCGAAGAAGGGACCTTGGCATGAACGCACCGGGCAAACTTTATCTTGTCTCGGTCGGCCCGGGTTTTGCCGATTTGATTGTTCCTCGCGCTGAAACAGCTTTGCGAGCCAGCGACGTAATCGTTGCGTACGAACTCTACCTGGAATGGATCTGGCCTTGGATTGCAGGCAAGGAGATTTGTTCCATTCCGCTCACGAAGGAAAAGGAACGCGCCACCCGCGCCCTCGACTTGGCCCGAGAGGGTCGCACCGTCAGTCTTGTTTCCAGCGGTGATATCGGCGTCTACGCCATGGCGGCGCTGGTGCTGGAAGAGATGCTGGAAACAGACACGTTTGAGTTAACGATTATTCCCGGTGTTTCGGCGGCCAACAGTTGTGCGTCGTTGCTGGGTTCACCGTTGTCGCACGATTTCGCCACGCTCTCCCTTTCCGATTTGCTTTGCCCCTGGGAATGGATCGAGAACCGTGCACGCCACCTCGCCCAGGCCGACATGGTTGTGGCACTCTATAATGTGCAAAGCCAGCAGCGACAAACCGGCGTTTATCAAATCCTGGATTTATTTCGCGAACATAAACCGGACAATACCCTCTGCGGCGTGGTGAAAAACGCTTATCGCCAAGGCGAAGAAAAAACGATCTGCACGCTGGCGGAACTGGCCGATCGCAAGTTCGACATGCTGACCACGATTCTCATCGGCAACCGTTTTACCCGACGCAAGCGAGGTTTTATTTACACACCTCGCGGATATAATTCCTGGAACTCCGGACAGGAAAATTCCTCTCCAGCCACAACCATTCCCGTTGAAGGCGTCTGGGTCTTTTCCGGCACCAGCGACGGCAATGCGCTGGCTGCTGAGCTGGCCGGACAATCGTGGAATGTCATTGTCTCCGCTGCCACTGACTACGGACGCGAAGCTCTCGAAACCAAGTATCCGGGTTTGACCGTGCACGCTGGGCGTATGGGCGTGGAAGCGCGAAGAATGGAATTAAAGCGCTCACAAGCGCGGGCAATCATCGACGCTACTCATCCCTTCGCCACCCGAATTTCCGCACAACTGATTTCCCTGGCGCAAGAACTCAATCTTCCCTATTTGCGCTACGAGCGCCCCACCGCGAAACTCGCCCCCGGCGTGCTCTTATGTCGCACGATGGAAGAGGCCGCGAAAGTGGCGCTTGATCGAGGCAAACGCATTTTCCTTGCGACCGGTTCAAAGGACTTGGCTCTCTTTTTGCAATCAAAACGTGCCACTGAAGCTGCATGGTTTGTGCGCCTGACTCCAGATGCGACCTCGATGGCAGCGGCACTTGCCGCCGGAATTCCCCGCGCCCACATCTGCGCCATGCAGGGACCTTTTTCCCGTGAATTCAACGAAACACTCTGGCGAAACTGGAAGATCGATTGCGTCGTCACGAAGGAAGCGGGCGAAGCTGGCGGTTACACTGCCAAGGCCGAAGCCGCACGTGCATTGAAAATTCCCTTTCTCGTCGTGCAACGACCCGCCATGGAGTACCCGCTCATGGTTCATGATTTTCTCTCCGTCGCCCAATGGCTAAAGAAACACGTCATCCCCAAT
>Ga0206954_1264_pt1 | contig 10816 bp, 7 predicted proteins | sample Alteio_BWOrgHeat_37_FD_153250 | JGI IMG/M metagenome (GOLD analysis project Ga0206954, IMG submission 153250) | Enriched cells from forest soil in Barre Woods Harvard Forest LTER site, Petersham, Massachusetts, United States -... | ecosystem: Environmental > Terrestrial > Soil > Temperate forest > O...
CGCTTGACGCCACCTCAGAGCCAAAGCGATGAGAAAAACCGTGAAGAGCCCCAAGCCAAACAAGAACACGGGTATGGTATACACCCGCGAATAAATGGCACAGAGGACATCCCAGATTTTCTCACGCGCGGGACTTTCATTGACTGTGCGTCGAGTTAAAGCGCGGGAAAATTCGGCACTCTCGTAACGGGAACGACCGTGCCAGGCAAAAGCTTCAGAAGGCGGTTGGTAGACCGTTGCCCGAATCGCGCTTTCCAGACCATGAGGCAAAGCAGCCCAAACCAAAGGAAGCCTGCTGTCGGGCAGCGAAAGAACAAAGCGCACCTTTAATCGTCCTTCCCGATTTGCCTCCGTAATTTCATTTTCAATCGTTCCGAACAAGGCATACGATTTTCGTAAATCCATCTGGGTTGCAGGCAAAACGGCGTTGAATACGGCGAAGTGAAACCAGCCCGCGGGAATATCGTTTTTCCCATAGTGTTCGACCCCGACTTGTTTGTAAGTGGTATTTTTCTCCAACTCTCCGACCAGCCAGTGGGAAGCAGGCCCAGCCTGTTGAATCAGTTGACGTCGATTTTCATCAACCGGAAAGTAGGTATCGTTGCCGGGGTCTCCCACTGACTGCAGGCAGGTGTAAAATGTCCGGTACTCGCGGCAATCGATGGCCGACACGCCGAAGTAACCGTATCGGTTAAAATCGTAGAAACACGTCCCCTCATAAATAAGACCCAAGCCAAATAAAAGCGACCAGGCGGAGAGCAAGAGAACGGCGAGACGTTTTCGGTTCAAGGGGTATTTGAGTTTGGTCATGACCGCAATCAAGGAGAGACCGAAAAAGAAACCGAGACAGACCATGAGCGGCATGAACGTACTGCGAGTAATCGTTGTCAGACTCAAAAAGAAAACGGCCAGGCCCAAATAGACCCACTGAGGTTTTGTTTCATGCTCCATGGCCAGAACCAGAAATGACAGGCCGAACATGCTCTCCACCAGCCAGACTTGGTCCGACATCAGGTGCGAAAATAACTCCGCCGGATTGGGGTTAAAAATCGCAAAAAGAAAAAGCCCTAATGACAGATAGCTTCGATTCGGCCAAGTCAAGAGCGCCCTTAAAACCAATGCGATTGCCAAAATAAAGCAGACCTCGATACCAAGACGAAACGGAAGGCCAAATTCGTAAAAAATCCGCCCCATCAGGCCAGTTCCGGGCGGATAGGCCATTCCTCCGTTGTTCGGATAGAGAATTTGCAGGACATACTCGTGCGGATCATCGGTGGCATCCGTGATTTCACTCTGGGCGATCAGCCAGAATTTTCCGATCACGCCGAGAATCGAAAGCGCCAAACAAAGAGCATGCTTGAATCGCGGCACAGCCAGAGTACGGATAGAAATATTCCAGTTTTGCAAAGGCCCCCGTTTGATTTGCTTGCCCGCCACCTTACAGGGAGCAAAATAACGGCGCGATGAAATTTCGGCGCAAGCTGAGCCACTCCGCCAGACCCTATAGCTCAAATGGATAGAGCACCGGTTTCCTAAACCGGCTATCCCGGTTCAATTCCGGGTGGGGTCACGTTTTCCAGGCACTTATTCGACTTACCCTCCGCCTCAATGTAGTTTTGGGATAGACTCCAACTCCCATCTCTCCTATTCCTTGAGGTTTTCCAGTTATGCTGAATCCAGACCTTCTCTCTTCGTTGCAAAGCCTCTGCGATCGGCACCAGCGTTTTCTGATTATCTCCCACGTCCGGCCCGACGGTGATGCCTATGGGTCAAGCCTGGGCCTGGGGTTGAGCCTGCGCGCCTCCGGCAAGGATGTCCTGATTACCAATGCGGACGGTCTCTCATCACTTTTTGAATTTCTGCCGGGAGGCAAAAGCCTGGGCGCGACCTCTCCGACCCCACCCGAACCGGATCGACTGATTATCGCGGTCGATTGCGCAGACCAAAAGCGGCTCGGGCCAGCCTTCGAACAATGGCAGCGCACGCCGGACGTGAACATCGATCATCACGTCAGCAATCCCGGTTACGCGAAATTAAATCTCATCGACGCCAACTCGCCCGCCACCGCGCAGGTGTTGTATGAAATCATCACCGCCTTGAAATGGCCTCTCACACCTGAGATCGCTTCGAACCTTTACGTCGGGTTGATGACCGACACCGGTTGCTTCCGCTACCGACAGACCACCGCCCGCTCATTTGAAATCGCGGCGCGATTGGTGGAAGCAGGAGCCGACCCCACCGATCTGGCGGAAAGCTGTTACCAGAATTTTCGCTCTGCCCGCTTGCTCCTGGTCCGGGAAGTTTTGAACGGACTTCATTTTACCAATCGGGACCGGGTCGCCTGGTTTTATCTCAGCCCGGAAATGTATGCCCGCAGCGGCGCAACCCCCGACGAAACCGAGGGATTGATCGAGTATCTCCAGGCGGTCAATACCGTCGAAGTGGCGTTTATGCTGGAAGCGATGTCCGACGGCCTGACCCGTGCCAGCATGCGCTCCCGGGGAAAAGTCGATGTCCAACAAATCTGTTCGGAATTCGGCGGAGGTGGACACCGACTCGCCGCTGGGTTGAGGAGTAAACTCGATCCAGTCACGTTGGAAAAAAAGCTGTTGGATTTAATCGCAAAACAATTACCGAATTAAGACCCGGTCACAAAGGAACGCCAAGAACGCAAAAAAGAAAATGTACCGATGAAGATGACTCAGAAATGATGCGGACACCTTTGCACCTAATGGCCATCTGTATCCTTTCCCCCAACTTCTCTGTATTCTCTGCCTTCTTTCGCGGCTAACTTTTAGTCATAACCTTCGGGACACCAAAAAATATTATGGAAGCAGACGGAGTTCTCCTCATCGACAAACCCAGCGGTTGCACCTCGCACGACGTGGTCGATTATGTTCGTAATCGCTTTCATTTCAAAAAAGTGGGCCATTGCGGAACGCTCGACCCGCTCGCGACCGGATTGCTTATGCTCGTCATTGGCAAGGCGACCAAAATCCAGGACCTCCTCATGGCCGAGGACAAGGAATATGCCGGGACCATGAAGCTCGGCGTGACCACCGACTCGCAAGACGCCGACGGCAAGGCGCTGGAGGAAAAACCAGTGCCTCCCCTCACCCCCGAACAACTCGAAGCCGCTTTTAAGAAATATACCGGTGATTTTTATCAGATGCCACCGATGGTCTCGGCCCTGAAACAAAAAGGTGTGCCGCTTTATAAATTGGCCCGCGCCGGGAAAACGGTGGAACGCGAACCCCGCCTTGTTCATATCGGCAATTACGTCATCGACGAGATCGCGCTACCGCTGATTAAATTTCGCATCCAATGCAGCAAGGGCTTTTACGTCCGCACCTATTGCCACGACATCGGACACGACCTCGGCTGCGGCGCTCACTTGGTGCAGCTCAGCCGGCTCAAATCGGGCAATTTTTCCCTCGAACGCGCCCTGAGCTGGGAGGCCTTGCAAAAAATCACCGACGCGCATGAGATCCTTCCTTCTCTGCTCACCCTGCCCGAGGTTTCGCGTTTACGGCGGAGATGATTGCGACGCGAAAGAACTCAAAGAAAGAAATGAAGAAGCATCGGCTTTTTTTATCAATGTCTTTGTGTTCCCTGTGTTCTTTTGTGGCTAATTCATTTTGTAGCTAATTAAAAACTGTGCTGATCGGCCCTGTCTCCCTTCCTCAACTTGTCCCGCATCCAGGCGTGACGGGGCTGGCCATCGGTGTTTTTGACGGCGTCCATCTGGGACACCAGGCCGTCGTACGCAGCCTGACGGGACATGTCGCCGCCCTGACCTTCGAGCCCCATCCGCTGGCTGTCATTGCACCAGACCGCCTGCCACCGCGCCTGACCACGCTTGAGCAAAAAGTCGCCTACATGCGGGCCCAAGGCACTGTAGCCGTCGTTGCCGTCAAATTCGACTCAGCCCTGCGTGAATTTTCCCCGGAAGATTTTGTGCGCGAAATCAAACGCATCTTCCCCGATTTACGAGAGGTCGCCATTGGCGAAAACTGGTCCTTCGGTCGCAACCGCGAAGGCAATGCCACGCGTCTGGCCGAACTGGCCCTGACTCATGGATTTACCGTGAAGGCCATCGCACCCGTGCAACTCGATGGCGCACCGGTCAGCAGCACGCGGATCCGCGAAGCCATTCTACAACGCCGCTTCGATGAAGCCACCCGGTTGCTTGGCCGGTCCTATGCTGTCTCCGGTCAGGTCGCGCATGGTGAGGGTCGAGGTCGGAAGATCGGCTTTCCCACCGCCAACTTGGTAGAGACGGAACAGATGCTGCCCCCGAGGGGCGTCTATGCCGTGCGAGTACGGGTGGCTGGAAATCTGACCAAATATCCTGCCGTGATGAATCTCGGCCAGCGTCCAACTTTTACTTCCAATGGCACCGATTCGCTGGAAGTTCACCTGCTCGATTTTCAAGCCGACCTCTACGGACAAAAACTATGGGTCTCCGATTTTGTCTGGCTTCGCGACGAACAACCCTTTCCCAATGCCGATGCCCTGAAAGCGCAAATCACGGAAGACATTGCGCGAGCGCGGGCGATTCTGTCGTGATTAGCCTGATCAAGTACTCCATGAAATCTCAGATGTTTGAGGATATATCTCGATGTTAGTTTCTCTCCAGAACCGAAGCTTGAACTTTGGAATTGCCCCTCAGTCATTGATGAATCTCGCGGCCAAGATGTGGGCATTAAGCCCGTGAGCTCAGTAAGGGCAGCCAGCATGTGCCCTTGCTATGCTCCCAAGACACCTGCTACTCTCAATTTCAGCATTATTATCTTTATTATCTTGTCTTAATAGGCCTATTTCAGTAGGTTACGCGCGAAATGAAACTTTTACTGAGATATACTATTATTCTCGGGATCATTATTTTTTCTCCAAGTGCTTTTGCCCAAAGTGTATGGACGGGAGGAGTTGATAATAGCTGGGCAACGGCGAACAACTGGAACCCTTCTGGGCAACCAGGTGCCAGTGGCGCCACCATTAACAATAGCGCAACGATCAACCTGCCTAATATCGATACGACGGTGGGGGAGTTGGATATTGAAGGCGGCACAGTTACTCTCAATGCCACAGCTACCAACTTTACGACCACTCTTTTTAATGTAGATAATGGAGCGACATTAAATTTGAATATTCCTGGAGGTGGCACAATTACCTCTACCAACTTGGCTAATTCCAGCTTTGTTGGACGTGAAGGAGCCTCGGGTGTGCTTAACTTGACGGGGAGCGGAACTTTGGCTTTTACCTCAACAACTTTGGGATCTGCCGTGGGTCTTGGTGGCACAGGTATTTTGAACCAGTCTGGCAGCACCACAGTGACTGCAGATTTCCTTGGCATTGGTGCTGACGGCAATGTGAGCACGCCGCCTTCGCCTCCGCCTAATACTACAATATGTACTGGAGGAACAGGCACTTACACAATAAGTGGATCAGCCACTTTAGACGTTAATTCTCTGGCTGTTGGACTAGGGAGTGGAACTGGAGGCGGGAACACAACCGGTGGAAGCACTCCCACATTGGGTATCCTTGATATCAATGGAGGTACGGTGAACCTTCAAGATTTGGTCCTTGGTACAAACAGCATAGATGAAACGAGTGCCGTGGTCGCTGTTACCGGAATGGTCAATCAAACTGCCGGAACCGCCACCGTCAGCGATGTTTTGGATGTCGGTGTTTCGCCGGGGGCTGTAGGATCCTATTCTCTTAGCGGGGGCACGCTGACTGCCGATACTGTCATTGTTGGCGATAATCCAGGATCCACGGGAAGCTTTACTCAATCGGGTGGTACACTCACCATCAATAGTACGCTCGATATTGGAGAGAACGGCGGTACGGGTGTCTTCAATTATAATGGAGGAGTCCTCGATATTGCAGGATCTCTCTTCATGGGAGATACAGGCACGTTCAATCCGGGAACCCCCGGTAATATTGTTACCATTGGCGGGACGCTTAATTCCACAGGCACATTTATTCTCAATACCAATGGATTTGCTTCCAACCTTTTCACTGTGACAGGTGCTGCCGATGTTACCGGCTCAACTTTCCATGTAGTGGGATTTGGCAATATAACCAACTATCCCATTTTAACCACCTCAAGCCTGACGACCGGGCTTCCTCCTGATAGCCCATTGCCAACAACCCATAATAATAATGTTGGGCCCCTTTTTACAGCACAGGTTACTGCCGATACCGCTAATAATCGACTTCTCCTCACCACCGTTCAGCTCCCGACCAGCACCTATGCCGTCACTCCCAATGAACGCATCGTGTCGGCAGCCATCGACCCGATGCTCACCACGACAAGTAGCAGTGTATCTCCCGATTTTACTCCCCTGGGCATCGCACTTAATAATCTTACGGCGGCTCAAATCCCGGGTGCACTTGACCAACTTACGCCCGAAAGTCTCCAGTATTCGCGTAATATCGCGTTTGAAAATTCGACTTTTCTGGCCCAGCAAGTAAATGGGTATCTAGCCACGATGCGCAATGGCTCTTCCGGACTGGATACCAGCGGCATCAATGTCATTACGCCGGGATTTGGGAGTGGTTTGGGGCGTTCACTGGGATCGCTTTTGGCTTATAACGATGGTTACACTTCAGCGAATTCCTCCAGTCGGGGGATTTCCGATAGTCCCGAGCAAGTAATCATCAACCCCGATAAGATGAGTGGAGCTAGTGGAAGGAGAATTACCGAATTCGTTAGCGGAGATGTCGTTCTTGCTGATTTGAATCAAAATCAGAATGCGGCAGCGGGGAAAGCCAGTTATACGGCGGGAAATGCCACCGCGGGCGTCAGCTTCCGCATAACCGCGAACCTGGCTGTCGGTGCCCTCATGAATTATAATCATACTGATGCAGATACCGATTCCAACGGGAGCAAGATGAAAATCGATTCCTATTCACCGGGTGTCTTTGGCACTTATTATAAGGACGGCTTTTACGTGAATGGGCTCTTCTCGTATGGCTACAACAGCTATACCAACTCGCGTAATATCCCCTTTATGGGTACAGCGGCCTACAGTTCTCCTCATGGCAGCCAGTATGTTACCAACTTCGATGGTGGGTACGATTTTCGGCCTAAGCAGCAATGGACGGTCGGACCTACGCTGGGCCTCACCTACACTCATCTTGATGTTGATTCCTTCAATGAAACCGGCGCCGGTGTTGCTGATTTAAATGTAGCCAGCCAGAGTGCGGACAGCCTACGTAGTCGATTCGGTGGTCACATTGCCTATCAGGTCGATACTGGTTTGTTTATACTTCAGCCCAACTTTACGGTGATGTGGCAGCATGAGTATCTCGACAATAGTTCCGGCATCACCAGCCAGTTCAATATTCCAGGCAGTGGAGCATTTACGATCCAAACAGCCGCTCCTAGCCGTGATAGTGCTCTAGTGGGACTGGGCGTGAACGCGGTGATCGCCCATAATATGGGACTCTATCTTAATTATCTTGCTGACGTGGGAGCCTCTGATTTCTTTGCTCAAAGCGTTGAGGGTGGTTTCAAAGTGAGATACTGATCTCTTTGATGGATTAGTTTGAAGTCTTGCTCCCCATTTTGAGAGGCATCTTTCCGGGTAAGAATGATATCGGGAACTTAGTGGGTTTTACGTAATTTTTACACAATCTAACTTCCTCCGTTAAAAGTAAGCGGGCGTGGAGCACCCATTGACTGTGAGTTGCCAGTAGACTCTCCTCGTATGGTCGTAATCGTACCTTTCGCCTTTATCCCACTGCAACCGCTTCTATTTGCAGTTTTTTTAACAGACGATGCCCTGCCACGAGACAGAAAATAATCCCGCCAAAGATCGCCGCATACTGCGAAGGCTCCGGCACAACCAAGACATCCACCGTCGGAATGTTAGTCGTCGTGATTCCGCTGGCAATGCTCCAATTATCCGACTCAAAACCGGTTCCCGTTGAGTTGTTGTTACTGATGATAACTTTATTGAATGTGCCCCCACCAGCACGAGATCGAGGTAATAGAAAGGCTCAGTCCCGTCTTGCCCAGCAAAGGCCATGTTTGGATTGCCGAAATCCATCGTCTCCCGGTTGACCTTTAATGGACTTTTGCGGGTCAACGCCTCCAAAGACACCGCAACCATTCGGGACATCCTCGATCAAATGACCGCGCGCTGGCCGATGGACGTCGTCATCGTGGATCGCGACACCTACTACAACCTCCTGCTCAACATCCGGGCTCAGGAGATGCTTCAACGTGAAACCACGCTGATGAAGGATGATCCCTACAACTTATACCATCGCACCAATCTCGCGCTGGCTTATTTGCGCCTGAAAAAACCGGAAGAAACCATGAAGGTCTATCACGATGCCAACATCCAATGGGACCAGGCTCCGGTCCAAGCCATCGTGGTTTATGCCGCCACCCTGAGCGCCAACGGGCGCAATACCCAGGCCCGCCGCATGATCCATCTCCTCGACCAGGACTCCCTCCGTACGGAGGAACGGGCGTTGGTCAAATCCATCCGTTAGATTCCGAAGTATAATCCTGCGGTCTTGTCGCAGACTAGTTGCCCTGGGCAACAGCCCTCCACAATCGTAATTGTGATGTTTTATGGCACGGAACTTGTGCTAGGGTAAGTGCTTTATGGACTATGATCTTATTGTGATTGGGGGCGGCCCGGCGGGTTACGTTGGGGCAATCCGCGCGGCGCAGCTCGGCAAAAAAGTAGTATGCGTGGAGATGGAGCGCGCAGGCGGCACCTGCCTGAACTGGGGCTGCATTCCGACCAAGGCGTTGCTCAAGAGCGCCGAAGTAAAGCAGCTTCTCGGGCATGTGGAGGACTACGGCCTCTCGCTTTCGGGTGAAGTGAAGTTTGATTTTGCCAAGATCATGCAACGCAGCCGGGGCGTCTCCGACCAGATGGCCCGGGGCATCGAATATCTTTTCAAAAGCAAAAAGGTCGATTACCTCGTCGGCAAGGCACAGATTCAGCCCGATAAGAAAGTCATCGTCACCGGGACAGACGGCAAGACACAGACCCTGACCGGCAACGCCATTCTCATTGCCACTGGTGCAAAAGCGCGCGCCTTGCCCGGCGTCAAGATCGACGGCGAAAAAGTTCTGACCAGTCGCGAAGCGCTGGCGATCAAGATGCTGCCTAAATCGATTCTCATTCTCGGAGCTGGCGCGATTGGTTGCGAGTTTGCTTATTTTTTCAATGCATTCGGTTCCAAGGTCACTCTTGTGGAAATGCTCCCGCAAATTTTGCCGGTGGAAGACACCGAAGTCGCGGAATTGTTGAAAAGGAGCTTCGCCAAAAGTGGCATCGAAATTCTCACCGATACCAAGGTCGAAAAAACCGAAGTTGGCCCCAAGGGAGTGAAGCTTACCGTGGCTGGCGGCAAGACGTTGGAAGCGGAGCATCTGCTCGTGGCCATCGGAGTCGAGGCGAACCTCGACGGTTTGCTTGGGGCCGGGCTCAAGCTTGAAACCGATCGTGGCTATCTCAAGACCAACGACCGCTACGAAACTTCGGTCAAAGGCATCTACGGCGCGGGTGACATCATCGGGCCGCCCTGGCTGGCGCACGTCGCCTCGCATGAAGCGGTCGAAGCAGTCGAAGGACTTTTCGTGCCGGGCAAGAAGCCGCACAAGGTCACGGTTTTCCCTGGTTGCACCTACTGTCAACCCCAGGTGGCCAGCATCGGCGTAACCGAAAAGCAGGCGAAAGAAAAAGGACTTAAATTCAAGGTCGGCAAGTTCCCCTACAAAGCGAGCGGCAAGGCCGTGGCCGCGGGTGATTCCGAAGGCTTTGTGAAGCTCATCCTGGGTGAACCTCATGGTGAAATCCTCGGCGCGCACATCATCGGCGCCGACGCAACGGAACTCATCGCCGAACTCGGCCTGGCCATTACGCTCGAAGCGACGACCGATGAATTGAGCACGACGATTCACGCTCATCCGACACTAGCCGAGATGGTCCACGAAGCGGCGCTGGCAGGCGAAGGAAAACCGATTCATATTTGAGTTAGCCGCTTATGATCCTGCGACGTTTATGGCGGGGTTGTTTGCTCGCCGGGGTAGGTTGGTGTGGACTTAGTGCGTGGACCGCTACCCGAGCCAGTGATCCCGGGCCTCCCGGTTTACCAACCGTCGTGTTTCGTGGCCAAGGTTACTTCGTCCGCACGGTCGATCCGAAGAAAGACGATCTGCGGCTTTATTGGAAGGATGATCAGGGCAATCCGTTGCGTGATTTTACTTCGTTGGAAAAATTCGTCAGCGCCAACGGTGAGCGGTTGATCTTCGCCGCCAATGCGGGAATGTTTGAGGTCGGCTCCAAGCCAGTGGGGTTATTGGTGCAAAATGGTGTCGAGCAATCGTCGCTTAATCTGAGCGAGGGTGACGGGAACTTCTACATGAAGCCGAACGGCGTTTTCCTCATCAATGAAAAGCATGAGGCAATGGTGATCGAATCAAGCAATTATACGGCGTTACTGGCCCCGGCCGTCTGGGCGACGCAATCGGGTCCGTTGCTGGTTCACGGTGGAGACATTCATCCTGATTTCATTGAAGATTCAAAAAGCAAAAAATGGAGAAGCGGAGTTGGCGTGAGGAAGGATGGAACGGTGGTGTTTGCACTTTCGAAGAGCGAAGTGATTTTCTACGACTTTGCTTCACTCTTTCTCGATAAGTTAAAATGTCCGAATGCCCTCTTTCTTGACGGCGACATATCCGCATTTTACACCCCCGGCGTGGTCGATACGAAAGCGCATTTTTTCGGTCCCATGTTCGGGTTGGTGGAGAAGCCAAAGAAGCCTTGAGACGTGACAGTTT
>Ga0206954_1265_pt1 | contig 10782 bp, 5 predicted proteins | sample Alteio_BWOrgHeat_37_FD_153250 | JGI IMG/M metagenome (GOLD analysis project Ga0206954, IMG submission 153250) | Enriched cells from forest soil in Barre Woods Harvard Forest LTER site, Petersham, Massachusetts, United States -... | ecosystem: Environmental > Terrestrial > Soil > Temperate forest > O...
GTTTATCAACGCAACCAGTCGCTCGATGAATTTATGGGTGAAATGATCCTGCTTCGCAATGAGTTGAATGCCATCGGCAACAACTTTAACCAGGCAGTAAAAAAAACTGCACACGCTTGATCAAATGGCAGAATTCAAAAACTGGATTATTCGCTACGAAGGCGAAAAACAATTCCTGTTAAACAAAGTCGAACTCATCCAACAGAAGCTCGATCAAATCTCCGACGAATGGTTGCAGTGATCCATAGCAGCAGTTCTTTACACCGCGCGTTAAACTATAACGAGCAGAAAGAAAAGCAGGGTGTTGCTAAATGTTTGGCTGCCGTCAACTATCCCAAAGAGGCAGCTAAAATGAACTTTTACCAGAAACTGAACCGGTTGACCAAACAGGCATCTCTCAATGCAAGAACGACAGTTAACAGCGTTCATATCTCTCTCAATTTTGACCCTTCCGAAAAACTATCGGAAGCCGCCTTGCAAAAAATTGCTGCTACTTATATGGATAAAATCGGTTTCGGGAAACAGCCTTATTTGGTCTACCAGCATACCGATGCAGGCCACCCGCATATTCATATTGTGTCAACGAACATTAAGCCAGATGGTAAAAGGATCGAGTTGCATAACCTCGGAAAGAACCAATCCACCAAAGCAAGAAGGGAAATCGAAAACGAATTTGGTTTGGTGAAAGCGGATAAAAAGAAACTGGAACTGGCATTTCAACTGCAAGCCGTCAATGCCCAAAGACTACAATATGGCAAATCCGAAACAAGAAGAGCCATCGCCAACGTGTTAAACCAGGTGTTAAACAATTACCATTTTACTTCACTCCCTGAATTCAATGCAGTCCTGAAAGGATACAATATTGTTGCCGACCGGGGCAGTGAAAATTCACGGACGTTCAAAAGAAATGGCCTTTTCTATCGCGTGTTGGATGAGAAGGGAAACAAAACAGGTGTACCAATTAAGGCAAGTATTCTTCCATCCAAACCTACTTTAAAAACATTGGGAAAGCATTTTGAAAAAGGAGAGGCTGAACGGCAACCACACAAGCAAAGATTAAAAACAGTGATTGACTGGACGCTCAATAAAGGAACATTCAAAGACATGGAGCAACTCTCTGCTGCCTTACAAAGAGAACAGGTATCAGTCGTATTGCGGCAAAGCAAAGAAGGTTTTTTATATGGTATCACTTTCGTTGACCACAAGACAAAATGCGTGTTTAACGGGAGCGATTTAGGGAAAGAATATAGTGCTAAAGCGTTACAACAAAGATGCGGCCAGGTGATCACAGAACAACCCAAAAAGCAGTTAGTCAATAAACCACTCAATACTTCGGCAAAGAATTTATCCAATAGTGGAGACAACAATAAATCCATTGCTGATATACTGTTGACACCAAAAAACAGTCTTGATTTTATCCCACAGCAGTTAAAAGCCAAGAAGAAAAGAAAACGTAAAAGAATTTATTTATAAATCTATTTGATATGAGTACCGGGGAAAATGAACAGGGGTTAAGAAAGATACTCGATATGACAAGGCTGATCAGTCTTGTTATTTTGATCTTACATTTTTATTATTTCTGTTATGCGGCCTTTAAAGAATGGAAACTAACGATTGGTTTAACGGATCACTTGTTAGCTAATATCAGTAAGACCGGGTTGTTTAACAGCTTCTCCCGAACCAAATGGATTGCACTGGGATTTTTGATGATCTCCCTATTCGGCGCAACAGGAAAGAAAGAAGAAAAACTGAAGTATAAAAAAGCTATCATTTATATGGCTGCAGGAATAGTCATTTATTTTGCAAGCTATTTTTTATTGCTGCCTTTGTGGGCTGTTACAATAAAAACGATTGTCTATATCTGTGTTACTATTATTGGGTATTTATTGATGTTAACCGGCGGTACCTGGTTATCACGGGTGATCAAGCTGAAGCTGGATAACTCTGACATCTTCAACCAGGAGAACGAAACCTTCCCGCAGGAAGAAAGATTATTGGAGAATGAATATTCGATTAACCTGCCAACTTCTTATCGCCTCAAACAAAAGATTCGTTCCGGCTGGATCAATATTATCAATCCTTTTCGTGCCTTGCTCGTGATGGGTTCGCCTGGTTCAGGTAAGTCTTACTTTGTCATTCGTCATGTCATCACCCAACATCTCCATAAAGGATTTAGCCTGTTTATTTATGACTTTAAGTTTGATGACTTGTCGGTAATAGCCTACAATCATTTCCTGCAAAACAAACATCGTTATATGGTACCACCAGAATTTTTCGTGATCAACTTTGATGATTTAGACCATTCACATCGCTGCAACCCACTCGACAAAGAAAACATGCTGGACATTACGGATGCTGCAGAAGCAGCACGTACTATTCTCATGGGATTGAATCGGGAGTGGATCAAAAGACAAGGTGATTTTTTCGTGGAATCACCCATCAATTTTTTAACGGCGGTCATTTGGTACTTAAGAAAATTCCATGACGGAGAATTTTGTACCCTACCGCATGTGATTGAACTGATGCAAACAGAATATGATAAATTGTTTTCTATCCTGCGTACACAAAAAGAAATAGAAGTTTTGGTCAATCCATTTATTACAGCTTTTGAAAATGATGTGATGGAACAATTAGAAGGACAGATTGCCGCAGGTAAAGTGGCGATGGCCAGGCTCTCTTCTCCGCAGGTATATTACGTATTATCCGGTAATGATTTTACCCTAGATATTAATAATCCCGACGCACCGAAGATTGTTTGCATGGGTAACAATCCTCAAAAACAGCAGATCTATGGTGCTGTGCTGTCGCTGTATATTTCACGATTGATTAAAATGGTTAATAAAAAAGGCAAACTCAAAAGCAGTTTGGTGTTTGATGAGTTTCCAACTATTTATATCAACAACATGGATAGCTTGATCGCCACTGCCCGCAGTAATAAAGTAGCTACTACACTCGGTGTCCAGGACTTTAGCCAACTGAAGAAAGATTACGGGCGTGACCAGGCGGATGTGATATTGAATATTGCAGGCAATATTATCAGCGGCCAGGTCACGGGAGAAACCGCGCGGCAGTTGTCTGACCGTTTTGGACGTATAATGCAACAAAGAGCCAGTTACTCAGTAAATAGAACTGATACATCAATTAGTCACTCTACTCAACTCGAAGCTGCTATACCACAATCCAAGATTGCTTCTTTAAGTTCTGGTGAATTTGTAGGTATGGTGGCCGATGATCCCGATACGCCTATTGAATTAAAAGGATTTCACGCCAAGATCATTAATAATAACGCAGCATTGAAAAGAGAACAGCAGGAGTATAAATTGCTCCCGAAAATCAGAACGATCAGCAACCAAATTGTACAGAGAAATTATTTACAGGTTAAAGATGATGTGCAGGCATTGATTGAACATGAAATGAACAGATTACTAAATGATCCAGTTCTGTCAGTACTTATTGTGAAAAAACATACCTCTCAGTAAAATATCTAAATCATAAATTTGCTATATGAGTAAAAGCATATTACATAAAGAATTATTACAATCAGTCAAATCGCTTATACAACAGGCACAGCAATATATTGTACGGAATGTAAATACAACTATGCTTATAACCTATTTTGAGATAGGGAGAATGATTGTAGAAGATGAACAAAAAGGCGAATTGAGAGCTGAATATGCAAAACAAACATTGCAAAATCTAAGTTTTGCACTCAATAAGGAGTTTGGGAAAGGATATTCCGTAGATAATCTTCAGCTAATGCGTAAGTTTTATCTGACTTATCAAAAATATGAACCAGTGGTTCGTATTTCTAAATCTACTGTTTTGCCATTAGCAATTTACGAACCAGTGGTTCGTAAATCTAAGTCCCAGGAATTTCCTTTCAAACTAAGTTGGACACACTATATACAGCTTATTAAAATTGAAAATGAGGCTGAAAGAGATTTTTATGAAATTGAAGCTATACAAAATAACTGGTCAAAGCGCGAATTAATAAGGCAGTACAATGCCGCGATTTATGAAAGAGTCGCGATAGGCAAAGATAAAAAAGCAATAAAAGCACTCGCTAAAAAAGGTCATGTCGTTGAAAATCCAACGGATGCTTTAAAAAGCCATTATGTACTGGAGTTTTTGGATTTGCAGGAAGATAACAGATACACAGAAAGCGAACTGGAAACAGCCATCATTAATAAGTTGGAGCACTTTATGCTAGAATTAGGAAAAGGATTTTTGTTCGAAGGCAGGCAAAGACGGTTTACATTTGAAGGAGATAGCTTTTTTGTTGACTTGGTATTTTACAATAGACTACTAAAATGCTTTGTTTTATTTGACCTGAAAATCGGCAAACTGTCGCATCAAGATATAGGCCAGATGCAGATGTATGTAAACTATTATGACAGAATGATTAAAACAAAGGAAGAAAATTCTACTATCGGCATCATATTGTGTAAAGAAGAAAACAAAACGGTAATTGAATTTACGCTTCCTGAAAACAATAAAACAATCTTTGCGAAAGAGTACAAAGAAGTATTACCAAGCAGAGCTGAACTAAAAAAACAGTTGGACTGATAAGGCATTCATCATACTTTAAAGTTTCGCAACAGCAAAATGAACTACCCAGATAATAAACATATTGATACCCACGACTTACTTTTTATTGGTGTCTTAAATGATATTAAGAAATCAAAGACCGCGCTCCAACCACTATTTGAGGCTTTTACAAACGCATTAGAAGCGATTAAAATAAGGCAGAAGGATGAAGAAAATGTAGAAGGAAATATAACCATTCAGATAAGAGCAACTGAAATAATAGGTGGTGGTTCAGAATTTGACAGCTTAATAATCAAAGACAATGGAATTGGCTTTAACGATAAAGAGTTTAGACGGTTTAATATTTTCAAAGATTTCACGAAAGGATATAAAAATCTTGGCTCAGGGAGGATCCAATACGCCCATTATTTTGATAATACTGTAATTCACAGCATTTACAATGAAAATGGAAAATCTTTTGAGCGCGAATTCATTGTTTCAAAAAAAGACTCATTCCTCAATCACAATGCCATTGTATATAACAAGTTTTTAAAAGAAACGCAACACTCCAATGTCGGCACTAGCATTTCTTTTAATACATTGTTAGAGAATAGTAATATTTATAACACTTTAAATCAGGATACACTGAAAGATGCTTTATTGGAAAGGTATATTCATTACTTCTGTTACAACAAGAATAGTCTACCAGTAATTAATATTCAGTTCTATATACAATCAATCCTCCAGGGGGAAAGTAAGATTGAGAATACAGATATACCTCAAATTGATAAAAAGGATACAATTAAAATTAAATATTATAAAATTGCTGCCGATGGCAAATCTATTGAGCATTCGGACAAAGAGGAAACATTTGAAATTGATGCATTCAAAATCAATGCTAATATTTTAAAAGCGAATGATTTAAAATTAATTTCAAAGGGTGAAGTAGTTGAAGAATCCTCCGTTAGCCTTGAAAGCCTTTCAATGGAAGATCGTATAAAGGGATTTAAATACCTTTTTCTTGTTTCGAGTGAATACATTGACGCAAGAGATACAAATATCAGAGGAGAATTAAAAATTCCGGATAAAGAATCATTTACAAAAAATACCAGCCTCTTTACGCAGGAAGAGATTATATGTGAGGATATTCAGTCTAATGTAAACAATGCGATCAATAAAATGTACCCGGAAATAGAAGAGGTTAAACAAAAACACGATAAACAACTTGAAGAACTGAAAAATATGTTTTTGCTTGACGATGATACGGCTAAGAGTATCAATATTTCTATTAATGATAATGAAAGTAAGATACTCGAAAAATTTTATGAAGCAGAAGCAAAAAAGACTGCTAAAGTTGACGCATCAATAAAAGAATCTGTTGATCGCCTAAATCAACTTGATACAACATCGGAAAATTATGCCGAAGCCTTAAAAAAGGAAGTCGAAACGTTGGTGAAAGCCATTCCATTACAAAACAAAACCTCATTAACACATTATGTGGCACGTAGAAAATTGGTGCTAGATTTATTTGATAGGATTTTAAAGAAAAATCTGGATGTTCAAAATCAGGGCAGCAGAGAAATGGATGAAGCATTAATTCATAACCTCCTCTTTCAACAAAGTGCAGGCAATCCTGAAAACAGTGATCTATGGATAATAAGTGAAGACTTTATTTATTTTAAAGGATCTTCAGAAAAGAAACTTAGCGAGTTAAAAATTGATGGCGAAAAAGTATTCAAAGAGAAGTTTACAGAAGAGGAAGAAACGTATTTAAGCTCTCTAAGAGAAAATAGAAAGATTAAAAGGCCAGATGTTCTTTTATTTCCGAGTGAAGGAAAATGTATTATAATAGAATTCAAAGCACCCGATGTTAACACATCCGACCATTTAACGCAAATTGATTTTTATGCTAACCTCATCCGGAATTACTCAGAGGATAAATTCCAAATAACCACATTTTATGGTTATTTAATCGGCGAAAATATTGAGCCGAGAGATGTTCTTGGTCGTGTAAGTAGATATGAGCACTCTTATCATTTTGATTACCTATTTAGACCTTCAGAAAACGTAATTGGTTTTGATGGTAGATCAAATGGCTCGATTTATAGTGAGGTGATTAAATATACTACTTTGCTTGAAAGGGCGAGACTTCGAAACAAGATATTTATCGACAAGCTGAATAGTATTTAATTTTTTATACATCCTCTTTTTTGGTACAAATTTAGACATTGGATGCCGAACGACTAATCCCCATTGGTATAGTCACAAATTGATCCCCTAAAAAAGCAAATTTTTGTGAAAAAAGAAAAGCAAGGTTTTCATTAGCAGTCGCAAAAAATATTTGCCTGTCACCCCTTGCCGCTACTTCACGCAAGTAATCAAAATAAGAAAGTACATTCAAATCGTCAACGTTCGCTACAGGATCATCAAACATAAGTAAATTTGGACCATTTTTTAATTTCCTGTTTAATGCAGAAAATACGGAAAGCGACAATGCTGAACGTTGACCGGTACTGATCTCACTAAGTGTAGAAGTTGTTTTATTCTGCCGTGTAAGTACAATATCCCCCCTACCGTCAAAGCCCAAGTCAATAAATTCACTTGGCGTATGAATCATCCGGAATATTTCTAAAATTTCCTTTTTATTCACTTCAATAAAATGTTCCAGATAAGTTTGTTTGTTATGTTGAGATAATAGTTTTTCGATAGCCTTACACGCCGAATCTGCTCTTTCTTGTAAAACCAATATACTTGCCTTTTTTGATTGCAGGTCTTCCAGTTTCTTATTAGACGATTTCAGGCGAAGATCATTTTCAGCCTTACGTTGAGCAAGTAATTCATATTCATCAAGCATTTTTTTGAATGCCTCAATTTCAGATTTGATCTCTGAAAATTTTTGATTTGGGCGAAATGTTTTAAACTCCAGAAGCTTTTGACAATTTTTTTCTGCCCCAATCAATAAAACAGACCTCTTCATTACCTGATCTGCACTACGAGATGTAAGTTGAAGATCAGCCAAAAGAGAATTTCGCTTTTCATTCACCTGCGTAATTTTCTTTTTCAAATCGGTTGCTTCTTTCTGCAACCGTTTAATTTCATCTTTTGTCTTTTCAATGAAAGATGAAAGCCCTTCTCCATTTTTTACCTTCAAGCCAATTTCTTCCAATTCTGAAACTAAATCGACATAACTATCTTCATCCAGATCAAGTGAGGCAAAACTATCTTCTAGTTTTTTTAGATCATCATATATCGCCTTTTGCTTATCAAGTAATATTATCCGTTTGCCAGCAGCATTCCAGATAAAAATCGGAGTACGCTCATATTCCGATAAATCGTACATGACATCGAAAACTTTCTTAAGTTTTTCTACACTCTTTTTCTGCGCGAATGTTTTTTTTAATTCCGCCTTTTTATTCTTGATCTCTTGATCAAGTGTATCAATTTGGGAGGATGATCTAATGCTATCTTTACTCTTTCGTATCCGGATAGTCAAATCTCTTGTATTGTATTCTGTATTACAAAGAGGACAGTCTGTAGCAGTAGGATTTAGCTTTACAAATTCCAGCCCTTTAGATTTGATCTCTTTGACTACGCGATCTAATTGGTTAAGCGCCTCCATAAAAGTCTGCTGTCTGTTCGATAGATCCTTAATGATTTTTTCCGCAGAACGTTGGCTTTTGTTCAGGTCTATTTCTAAATCTGCCAAATTAATCCCTTGCTTAAATGATTTCACATCTTCAGCAGAAATATCATCATATAGTATTTGCAATGCTTGTAATACTTTGACCTCTCTTAATGCCTGTTTTATTCTATCCGAAAGCCCAGGCAATTCAGCAATTCTTTTAATTTTATAGTAGGGGACAAGCTGATCAAGTAATTCTTCTTTTTCTGTTTCCAACTCCAGCGATTCGGCATTCTTTCCCTCCGCTTTTTCAGTCTCTCTGATCACCTGGTCGATCTTTTTTATTTCCTCCAGGGCTTTTGCATATTTTTCAGAAATAGCGATCAATTCTGCCCTAGATTCCACACCCGACCATTTGATGTCTTGTATAACAGCCTGTATCATTACAGCCGCTGCTACCAAGTTTTTTTTAAAAGCTACTATAGTATGTGCCTCCGCCAGTACCCACTTTACTTTCTCCGCGTCTTTTAGTATTGCTGTTAAAAACTGCGCAGGATTTTGGTTATCATTTGATAACTGTTTAATCAGCTTCTTTTCATCTCCTTCTTCCTTATGCAGCTCATCAACTTGTTTTTTATAAGCCCGGCCATCCTTTTTGAACCTATCCATGAACTTATTCATATCCGCTTCTAAAGAATTAACACCATCACCTAAAGCAATATCCTCAAAAGCCTGCTTAATGCTTTTACCGTCTTTTTTATTTGCAAGCTCGTATGCTGCATCCGTATTATAAAAATTGTATTTACTGAAACCCATATCTAACCGATTCAACAATTGTTCAGGGTTGTTATACCATTCCCGGTCCCGTTGCTTGTATAGTTTAAGACTCCCTTCTGATAATTTAAGTGGTTTGATCATGCCATCCACTGTTGCCTCGATATCCGATCCTGTTGAAGAAGATGTGAGGTTGCGGGTACGATATACTTGACCACACAAAAGCAATTCGATCGCTTCCATAAGCGATGTTTTTCCACTGCCGTTAATTCCGGTTAACAGGTTTACTTTTCCAAGATCAAATGTTTTGTTTTTATAACAGTCGCGGAATTTTTTGATATTCAACTTCCGGATAAGTGCGATTTTTCCTGTTTCAATTGGCTTACGGTTATCTCCGTTACCAGAGGAGTTAGAAGGCTTCTGCCCGGACATATATAACCTGACACCATCTTCGAGTGATTTTGCAGAATAAATAATGTCCAGGTTTTGCTTTTTTAGTTCACTCATCCAAATGGAACTTAAATCTCGCTCTATCTCAGTGGATACTGTGTGACTTAGATTGTCCACTCGGTCTAACCACTGATCAAGTTCTGCAGGAGACCAAACATATTTTCGACTGTACAGTTCATCGGCTTCAATAAATTCCTTTTTCGCCTCTGATTTTTTGATGTTGGCTGGCGGGCTAACAAAAGCATAATAAAAATTCCATTGAAGGGAACCGGGTTTACTATAATAATCCTTCAAAAGATATTTTTCAAGGTATGTTTCTAATTGCTTTGTTTCAAAATCCTCTTCCTGCCATTTATTACTACAATCAACATACAATATTTTATATGGGGAGCCTTCATAGGTTTTTATACATCTGAATATTCCGATTTGGTTATCTATGGTTTCAACAGCAGTTTTTCCAAGATGTCTTTCTAATATATTTCTTGTGTCCTGTATAATCATTTGCGCCTCCTGCTTTTAATAGACCTGTTAGATTGGCTGGTATTGTCCGTAAATTTTGCTTTGGAAAGAAAACACTCACTTTTTAATTCTCCATTAGCATTATAATACCAAACGACTACTCTTTTTCCATCTTCATTTCCTTTATATAGTTCTATCATTTTATTAAATACATCCTGCGCATCTTCAATTGTTTTTTCTCCCAGGTAGACACCAGTAGCAGGAACACCGGTATCGCCTTTAGGATAAAGGTTCAGATGAAACCTTTCATTATGAGGCGCTTCCCTGTAACTTACTTTACAGTTATTTGCCAAATCAGAAATGATATGGGGGAAGTTTTCAGCTTTGCTTATTATTTTATAATGGAGCTTGCCATAGTTATACAACTGCTGTTTACGGATTGCTTGCATCCCCGTATCCGGATTCTGTGTAAATGTTATTCGTGCGGGAATTTCTGCATCTTCTATTCTGAAAAACAACATCTTTTCAGGAAGATGCCACCTATCTTCTATTGCTTTCCCATTTATTAAATACATTAGCCGTTCTACATTAACGGGGTTAGTAGAACAAAGGGATTTTATTTCATCATAATTACCTAATACATGCAAAGTTGAACAATCTAAATCAAAACCAGGAGAAACAGGATGTTTAGCTTCCCAGGCAGATGTTTCATCATTCCATATAAAAGCATTGAGCATTTCTGGACCAGATCTGCTTTTTACCGCTGGGGGAGCATCTTCCTGTGAGGTTTTTTCTTTTCTCAATTCAAAGACATGCTCGTCATAATTGAAATAATAAGCGTCAGCATACCTACCCGCCCATCTGGTATAATATAATCCTTTTAATTCGTTATTTATCATCCGCTGATCACTTGTATCAACTTTCTTAGGTTCTCTTACTTGCATGTATAT
>Ga0206954_1259_pt1 | contig 10775 bp, 8 predicted proteins | sample Alteio_BWOrgHeat_37_FD_153250 | JGI IMG/M metagenome (GOLD analysis project Ga0206954, IMG submission 153250) | Enriched cells from forest soil in Barre Woods Harvard Forest LTER site, Petersham, Massachusetts, United States -... | ecosystem: Environmental > Terrestrial > Soil > Temperate forest > O...
AAATTCAACTACTCCCATCACTAATTTTCTCTACGGTACGCCCTCACAGGTCATTTATGTCTGGTTTGAAACATCCGCTACGGTTGATAACAACACCAACATATCCCTTTCGTCAGGCGCTAATTGTACATACCCGGTTAATGCAGTGGTGGGATTCCGGTATCTATCAGGTAAATGGTATGAGATTGCAAATAACAATCTTTCCTCGGGGGTACCTTCAAGTTCGCAATCGGTTATAGGCAGCACGCTATCTGGAGGGAGTTTGGCCTTGAAATCAACAACTAATGCAACCAAAGGGAGTTTTACCTTTGATGGTACAGATGCGATCATCGGTACAACAGGCCAGCTTGCCTTGGGCATGACTACCCCTTTGGCCAATATCGACGTCAATATCAATTCTACCGCTGCTTTTACTCCAAACGGCGTCGTCTTTCGCACAAGGCCATCAACTCAAACCGATGCCACGACAACCAGCATCCCTACTGCGAGCGGAAGTAATTTTGGACCGGTTACCTTCGTGTCTACAAGTGGCGGGGCAACGATAACCAATAGTCTCGCAAATGTGCAATTTAGCATGCCTGTTGCAGGTACAGGTGTTACAGCAACAAATTTGGTTTCCGCCAGGTTTTTAGGTCCAATCCAGATAAGTTCTTTTAGCACCGGCATATTGCATAGCGGAGTCAGCGGTTATGTGTCAACTGCGCTTATTGATTCTCCCGACATGGTGACTAATATTCTGCTGCGAGGCAACCCGCAAGCGAGAACTGCTGTACCAACTTCAAATTCTGAGCAAATAGCTAATACCGCATTTGTAAAAACCCCGAATTATCTATATACCATATTTACGTCAACGGGATCGGGCGTTACCTTGGTTGACCATCAGTATAACATCATCGTTCCTTCATCGGGGTCAGTATCCTTTACAATGCCTGTAAGTCCGGCCGATGGAGACGTGCTATTCATTAAGTTTACGCAAAGCGCGACCTTATCATGGCCAGGAACGGTGGCGGCGCCATTAATGTCAATTGGTGCCGGCGGCTTAATAATGTTGTTGTATCATGGAGGGTCTTGGTATTGAACCGAGTTTTCAATTATAATTCAGATTAAATTACAGCGTTGGTGAATTTAATTTTGTCATATACAAACTACATGGTATTTTTTACTGTGCATTTAATAATTACATTTGCTATGCCCACCGTTCAATGATAACACCCTGATACTTATTCGAAACGTTATGAAAAATCTATTAGTGTTTGAAAATTCTACGAACCGTTTTAAGAAACATTTTATTAAATTATTTTTGGTTCTGTTATTGGCTATCAGTTTTAATGTTTCAAGCGCCTGTGCGCAAGCGCCCAATATCAGTTATACAACCCCACAGGTTTACAACCCATTTGTGCCTAAAACGCCCCTCTCGCCGACAAATACTGGTGGGACAGTCCCGGGTACAACCGCAGTTACTGTAGGAACGCTCTCCATTGAAATCAAAGGGATGGCTATTGACACTTCCGGCGACCTTTATTTCGTTGGTTACAACAGCACGAGCGTAACGGAATTAAAAGGTGGTAGTTTTATTACGCTCGGATCCACCTATCTACATCCAACCGGGGTGGCTGTTGACGCCGCCGGTAATTTATTTATTGCTGATAACGGGAATAAAAATATTAAAGAAATACCGGCTGGCAGCAAAACCGAAGTTATCTATATAGCGGCAATCACACAACCGAATGGATATCCCACATTGGCCCCCTATGGAATTGCGGTGGATGCGGCCGACAATATATATGTGTCAACGTCTAACGGTGTTTATAAAATAGCTGCTGGTACTAAGAAGCCGGTTCTTATTGGCGGTGGTGATGACACTGGTATTGCTGTCGATGCTGGCGGTGACGTATACGCAAGCGACATAGGTAGGCAGGCGGTTACGGAAATACCGGCAGGAAGCGGTAAAACTATCACATTAGCCAGTAATCTGCCTTCACTTGACGGGATAGCGGTAGACGCCGGCGGCAACGTTTATTATTCACAGGATAACACCGTCATTATGGAATTGCCCGTCGGCGGAGGAGCTGCGTTCCCGGTAGTCACAGGTTTAAGTGACGCAACAAGTGTAGCGGTTGATAAAAAAGGCAATATTTTTACAGAAAGCGGCGGCAACACCATCGAGGAAGCGCCCTTCGGTATTTACAGCATTACACGTGCATTACCTCCGGGTTTAACCTTTGATCGTAAAACCGGCGTTATCGCCGGTACGCCCGTAGCGGTTACCGCTGCCGCAAATTATACGGTTACCGGCGCTAATAGCAGCGGCAGCAGTATGGCAACCATTAATATAGCTGTCAATAACCCGGCAAAACCCAATATTAGCTACAGCTCGCCCCAAACTTTTTATGTGGGTACAGCGGGCTCGGTTAGTCCCACTAATGCCGGGGGAGCAGTACCGGCTCAGCAACCGGTGCCCCTGGTCACATCTTCGCAAACCAATTATTCACTCCGGGGACTTGCCGTAGACGGTGCAGGCAATGTTTATGCAGGGATGCTTAATGCCGATGCACTTCTTGGCGCCGATTTTATTGAAAAGATTCCCCCTGGCGGAGGTACGCCTGTAGCTATTGGCTCCGGGTTCAGTCAACCCGCGGCCGTCGCAGTTGACGGCACAGGCAACGTTTTTGTGGCGGACTATGGCAACAAAGTGGTAAAAGAAATATTGGCCAGCAACGGCAGCACAATTACCTATGCTACAGGCTTTACAGCACCTGAAGGCGTTGCCGTTGATGCCGCAGGAAATGTGTACGTGTGCGATAACAGCAAAAATGCCATCTTTAAAATCCCGGCAGGCGGCGGCACACCCGTTGAACTAATTGCCGGCGCCGGCCTGAACGGGCCTACCGGTATCGCGGTTGACGTTGCAGGGAATATCTATATCGCCAATAACAAGGGAAATAATATAAAGGAACTCCCCGCTGGCGGTACCACCACTATTTTACTAGCCAGCGGCTTCGGCACAGTGTACGATTTGGCCGTAGATGCCGTTGGTAATGTGTTCGTCGCCGACGAGGGCAATTCAGTCATAAAACGAATTCCAACCGGCGGCGGTACGCCCGTTGTAATAGCGCAAGCAGTCCCGGTTAGCCAACCCAGCGCTATAGCGTTGGACGCAAACAGTAATATTTATGTGGCGGACGGATCGAGCCAGTACATTTACGAAATCAATCCTGGCTATTTCATCAACCCGACCTTACCCGCAGGCTTAAACATTAATCAAAGCACCGGCGTCATCAGTGGTACGCCAACCGCGACAAAGGCGGCAACAAACTATACCGTTACAGCCTATAACTCAGGCGGTATAGATTCAGTAGTTGTTAAGATCAAAATAGTGTCGGGAACCAATACCAGCATGTCGGGCTTAACTATAAACCACGGCACCTTGGCTCCGGCGTACAGCCCCTCCACTACCAGTTATGCCGTTTCTGTAAGCAGCGCGGTTGGTTCTGTCACTTTTACACCTACTACTTCGGATGGAACGGCAACGGTTACCGTCAACGGTACGCCTGTAGCGTCCGGGGTCGCATCGCCGGCCATTCTTTTATCTGTCGGGGCAAATATCATACACATATTGGTGGACGACAATAGCGGGACTACCGAAGCCAATTATACAGTCACCGTTACCCGTGCATCATCAGCTAATGCCAATCTTTCATCGTTTAAAATCAGCAAAGGCACTTTGTCGCCGACGTTTAATAGTACAACTACCAGTTACACCGCCGCCGTGGTAAACGGCGTCACCTCCATGACGGTTACCCCCACCACCGCCGATCCCTCGTCCACGGTAACTGTAAACGGCGTAGCCGTAAGCTCTGGCAGCGCATCGCAAAGCCTGCCCCTAACAGTCGGCCAAAACACCATTACCACCGTGGTAAGCGCCTCCGACGGCGAAACAACGAAGACGTATACCCTGGTGGTAACCGAGGCCGCGTCGGTAAATGCTAACCTGTCTTCACTAAAAATCAGCAAAGGTGCGCTGACCCCTGCATTTAATACCAATACCACCAGCTATACCGCCAGCGTAGTAAACGGCGTAACCTCAATGACGGTAACGCCAACGGCAGCAGCAAGCACCGCAACCATAACGGTAAACGGCACCGCAGTAACCTCAGGCACCCCTTCAGGCGCAATTGCACTGGCGGTTGGTTCAAATACCATCAATACGGTTGTAACCGCACAGGATGGCACAACTACCAAAACTTACACCATAACCGTAACTCGTGCATCAGGCGGCGCCGATAGCTTTGACCCCGGCATCAGCGTAAGCAAACCCGAAGAAACCCCAACCCTGGCGGATGATGGCATTGCAGTACACCAGGCCATATCCCCCAATGGCGACGGTATAAACGACTTTTTGGTGATAGAAAACATTAACCAATACCCGGATAACAAATTAACTATCATGAACCGCAGCGGGCAGTTGATCTACGAAGCCAGCGGGTATGATAACGCTTCAAAATCCTTCGACGGCCACAGCAACAAAAACGGGCAGATGCAATTGCCGGGCACGTATTTTTATCAATTGGATTATACGGTAAGCGGCATCATCAAACATAAAACAGGTTTTATTGTGCTGAAGTATTGAGGAAGTCCGGAAAGCCCGAAGTCCGGAAAGTCCGAAAGAAGAAAAGATAGGAAGGCGACAGATCTTAAAAACGATTTTGAGCGCCATCTTTCGGACTTTTCGGACTTCCTGACTTCGGACTCCCCCGTTTCCCTTCTTTTTTACTAATTTGCCGCTTTTCGGGCGCTCCTTTAATTCCATCTTTCGGACTTTCGGACTTCCCGACTTTCGGACTTAATAAATGAACCCCTACCAACAAAAAAAACGCTGGAAATATTCGCTGCTTGCTTTTGCGACGGTTATTGCCGCGGGGTCACTGCTGTATACACAATTCCTGGTACGTAATATCGCTAAGTCCGAACGGACACGAGCCCAGGTTTGGGCGATGAGCATGAAACAGGTGTTTGCATCAGACGATAACGACTTTTACAATTTTATTTTTGCAGTGCGCGATAGCTCAGTTGTGCCGGCCATCGTGACGGACGAACAGGGCGATATGCAGTTTTTTCGCGGACTTGATTCCACTAAAACATTTATCAAACTTGCGGCCGAAGACAACAAAAAAGTAAAGTATGATCCGCAATATTTTCAGTCAGAGCTGAAGGAAATGAAAAAAGAGCATGCGCCGATAAAGCTAAACGTGCTGAAACAGCATTGGTATGTTTACTATAAGGACTCGGACCTGCTTACGCAATTAAAGTTTTTCCCGTATATACAGCTTTCACTCATCGCCATTTTTTTACTGATGGCTTATACGGCCTTCAGTTCTTCGCGTAAATCTGAGCAGGACCAGGTGTGGGTTGGCCTGGCCAAAGAGACCGCGCACCAGCTGGGAACGCCCATATCCTCGCTGATGGCATGGATAGAGCTGATGAAGGAGAAATTCAACGCAGAAGACGACCCGCTGATAGATGAGATGGCGAACGATGTAAAACGCCTGGAGATCGTAGCCGATCGTTTTTCGAAGATCGGCTCGCGGCCGCAGCTGGAAGAGCATAACGTTTATGATGTGGTAAAAGAGTTTATGGATTATTTCAGGGTAAGAGTGAGCAAGAACATTGGCTTCGAACTTACCGGCAACCCGCACCAAAGTGCCGGAGTGAATATACCATTGTTTGACTGGGTGCTGGAGAATCTGTTGAAAAACGCCGTAAACGCTATTGAAGGAAAAGGAAAGATAAAGGTGGATATATCCGGCAATAAAACAAAGCAACAGGTGTTCATTGACATTACAGATACCGGGAAAGGGGTGCCGCGATCAAAATTTGATACCATTTTTCAGCCCGGATATACTACCCGCAAGCGGGGCTGGGGGCTTGGCCTGTCGCTTACGCGGCGTATAGTGGAGAACTACCACAACGGGCAGGTGTTTGTCCGCGAGAGCGAAGTGGGCAAGGGCACAACATTCAGGATCATATTAAAAACCATGCGAAATGATAGAAAGACCACAACCTGACGAATATTCGGCTTTTGCCGCCCGCTATGTAGACCTGGTGGGGAAGGGGCCGATCATAGAAATATTGGAGTACCTGCAGCAAATGACCTATAATTTCTTTCTGCGGATAGACCCTGACAAGGCCGCTTATAGCTATGCCGAAGGTAAATGGACGCTTAAACAAGTAGTTGGCCACATGGCCGACACGGAGCGCGTGTTTGCTTACCGGGCACTGGCTTTTTCGCGGGAAGCCATTGAACTGCCGGGCTTTGACCAGGATGTTTATATGGAGAAAGCGACTTTTAATGAGCGTACGCTGGAAGATCTCGCGGAAGAATTCAGAACCGTTCGCGAATCGACGCTTTTCCTGTTAAAATCGCTTACCGAAGAGCAAACCAAACAGAAAGGGATTGCCAGCGGCAACCCTGTTTCGGTAAGAGGATTAGCTTATATGATCGCAGGCCATGAGATGCATCATATTAAGATTTTGAAGGAGAAATATCTTTAGAGAGTTGGTTGGGTTGAATAGGCTGGGCTGATAGCTATCGGCCCGGCCTATTCAACTTAATCAACCTTCTCTTTATCATTCTCGCGTTTCTCGATCCGGTAAGACGCGAAGAGGCCTAAGCCGCCGAAAATCGTGACCAGCGCAAAATAAATTATCCAGTTACTGCTGAAGTCGTCGTCAAATTTGTTGTGTGTACCAAAATTGTTGAACAGGGTATTATCTAATAAATAAGCCAAAAATAAGCCCACACCGCATCCTATTAATAATAGGCCCCATTTTAGATTTTGAAAAGGTGCAGTTTGCGGCTTGTACCTTCGTGGGTCCATTCCCCGTTCTATCATTGCCAATCTTTCACGCTTGGTGAGGTAAACAATTCCAAAAATCATTGCGAATAATGCTACATTGACGATTATAACCATCATTATCCCGAATTCCGGTGTACGGTCCATAATATTTAATTTTTAAGTGTTAATATTTCTTGTTTCAATCACCCTAATGGTGTATTTGTAAGCTATGACCACGCGGTTTTAAAACAGGTTACAGTTTAGGTAAAAAAAGTTGTAGGAGTTGTAACGCATTGTAAAGGTTATTATAAGTTGAAAAAGGCGGTGACTGAATATTCAGTCTGTTCAATGTAAAAATAGAATTGCCCCGGCGTGACGAAATTAAATGTTTAAACATGTATTTTTGTGCTGTTAAATAAAAATATTATGTCACTCATAGATAAATTACAGAAAAGATATGCTACCAAGAAGTTTGATGCTTCGCGGAAGCTGAGCCCTGAGCAATTGGACGACCTGTTAAGCGCCGTGCAGTTGTCGCCTTCGTCGTATGGTTTGCAGTCGTATAAAGTGTTGGTAGTTGAGGACCCGGAGATCAGGCGGCAACTGCGCGAGGCGGCGCATGGGCAGGCGCAAATTACTGATGCTTCGCAAGTGATCGTTTTCGCATCGGAAACCAATATTGACGAGCGCCTGATAAACAAATACATTGATAATATTGCCAAAACACGTCACATCGGCCGCCAGCACCTGGCCGGCTTTGAAAACACGATGGTGGGCACCGTTAATCATCTGAGCGAAGACCAAAAGATCGCCTGGTCGCACAAGCAGGCTTATATTGCTTTGGGGGTATTGCTTACCGCCGCTGCCGAAATGGGTATTGATGCCTGCCCGATGGAAGGCTTTGAAGCCGGTAAATTTGATCAAATATTGGGCTTGAAGGAAAAAGGCCTTACGGTATCGGTGATCGCACCTATCGGTTTTCATGCTGCCGATGACAGCTACAGCGATCTGCCTAAAGTGCGCCGGCCGAAAGAAGAATTATTTATTCACGTTTAATTTTTGAGCATAGGTCCATTGGAGATCGGCAATTAAAATTAACCACAAAGGACACAAAGACCACTAAGTAAAACTAATAGTTGAAGCTGCAGGCCTTTGTGTCACTTCGTGTCCTTCGTGGTTAGCTTTCGCATGCAGGTGTGCGCTTAACTTATTGGTAATGTAACTATAAACTCCGAGCCATGGCCTTCGATACTGTTAATTTGAATATTCCCGCCGTGCCTTTTTACCACCATGTCATAGCTTAATGATAAGCCTAGACCGGTTCCCTGCCCGGTGGGTTTGGTGGTGAAAAATGGCTGCATGATCTTGTCTTTAATATGATCTGGAATACCTGCGCCGTTATCTTCTACTTTAAACCCCCCGACCCCCTGAAGGGGGAGGAAAAAAGTTTCTACCTCAATTGTCGGCTTGTAATCCGCGGCCCCACTTTTTTGTTTTTGGCTGGCTGCATAAAAGGCATTATTGAACAGGTTGAGCATTACCCGGCCAATATCCTGCGACACCACGTTAATTTTTGGCAAATTCGGGTCAAAACGGGTGATTAGTTCAGCGTTGAATGATTTGTCTTTTGCCCGCAGCCCATGGTACGACAGGCGGAGGTACTCATCAGCCAGCGCATTCAAATCTGTCGGTTCTTTTTGGCCGTTGCCGCTGCGCGAATGTTCAAGCATTCCTTTTACAATGCCATCCGCGCGCTTGCCATGCATATTTATTTTTTGCTGGTTGTCTTTTATATCATCGGCTATTGCCAAAGCTTCTTCGAGGTTGCCATTTACAATATCATCCTTCATCTCTTCGATCAACTCGGTATTTACCTCCGAAAAATTGTTGACAAAATTTAATGGGTTTTGTATCTCATGGGCGATACCGGCGGTAAGCTCGCCCAGCGATGCCATTTTTTCGGATTGGATCAGCTGCGTTTGGGTGGTTTTAAGTTCCGATAACGTGCTTTCTACTTTCTCTTTTTCTTTTTTAAGTTGATCTGTCCTTATAGTAACCTTTTGTTCAAGTAAAATTTTTTCTTTTTGCAATGCTTTTACGCGCCACCTGATAAAACTCCACAGGGCAACTAAAAATGCTGTTATGTATAATGTATAAGCCCACCAGCTGCGGTACCACGGCGGAAGAATTTTGAAAGTGTACAGGATAGGCTGACTCCAAACGCCGTCCGGACTTTGTGCTTTTAATTTAAAGGTGTAGCTGCCCTCATGTATATTTCCAAAACTGGCGTTTGCCTGCTCTGAGGGTTCGCTCCATCTGTCCTGGTAGCCTTCCAGTAGGTATTGGTAGTGTACCAATTTCGGCCTGGAGGGCTCAATGGCGGCAAATTCAAAACTTAAATTATTATCGTGGTAGGGCAGTGTGAGATTTACAGGCACATCGTAAAACCGGGCAATACTGTCAAATTTGACTTGTTCGAATTTTTTAAATATCGAATCCCGTTGTGATTCGCTTAGCTCCTCTCCGTGCAGCGTTGTCTCCTCGGTAACGTAGGAAGGCGTTATTGTGCTATCAGTTTTTCCCTTAGTTTTCTTCAGGTCATACCAGTAAACCGCTTCGCTGTTTATTTTGATGCTTTGGATTACTACCTTCGGCGGATGTGTATTTTTATGGATACTGCCACGATCAAACCGAACCAGTTTGTCGCCGGTCCCGGCCCATAGGATATTGCCCGAATCAACATACATGGCATTGGTGTTGGTGACATCTCTTACCGGGTATCCATTTTTAAAATTAAAATTTTCAAAAACGGGGGCATAATTTTTCTTGAGCGATTGGTTGTTTAAATCATTATCCCCATTGATCATCCCGTCCCCGTTTTTTCTGGTCCTAAATTTTAAGCCGCTAAAACCCAGGTTGGTCCCGGCCCATATTTCACCATTTTGATCCCCGGTAACGGAGACCACCTCATCGTCGGCCAAACCCTGCTCATGATAAAAGTTCATAAAACTTTTACCATCATACCGTGAAAGCCCTCCGTCGGTTGCCAGCCAAATATTGCCATTACTATCTCCGAAAATGCAAAGGACGATGGTGCTAGGCAATCTCTGTTTTGTATTATAATTTTTAAATGATTTACCATCATACAGCGTTACGCCGCCTAAATCATTTGCCAGCCATATATTCCCATTTTTGGCTGCATAAATACAATGAATATTGTTGGTTGTAAGGTTTTCGGGTGAAGTGTAGATAGTAAATAATTTTTTATCCGCATTCAGCCTGGCGACGCCCCGAAATTGGGTTCCAAACCACATATTCCCTTTTTCATCTTCGGCTATGCTCAAAATCAGGTTAGTTGGCAGGCCTTGCTTAACGGTATAATTGGTAAAAGATATACCATCATAGCATGAAATCCCCTGGTATGTGGCAAACCAAATATTGCCGTTTTTTGCCTGGTAAATACAATTTACTCTATTATCAACCAAACCCTGGGCTGTAGTATAGGCGGTAAACGATTTACCATTATATCTTAACGCTCCGCCTCCCCAGCTGCCAAACCACAGGTCTCCATTTTTTTCCGGGGCGATACTATAAATCTGGTTAGCTGAAAGCCCCTGGTTTTTTGTAAAACTGGTAAAAGATTTGCCGGCGTATCTCGATATGCCGTCTTCCTTCGTTGCGAACCATATATTTTCATTTTTATCTTCAACGATGCTGGTGATCTCGTTGCTTGGAAGGCCATTTGCCACGGTATAATTTTTAAATATTTTACCGTCATATTCGGATGCTCCCCCCAATGTCCCAAACCAAATATGGCTGTTTTTATCTTTCATCAAACTGGTTATACGATTATTAACCAGGCCCCGTGCAGCAGTGAAATTTGTAAAATGCCTCCCGTCATACATGGAGACCCCTCCGGTGGTGCCAAACCAAATATTT
>Ga0206954_1266_pt1 | contig 10765 bp, 14 predicted proteins | sample Alteio_BWOrgHeat_37_FD_153250 | JGI IMG/M metagenome (GOLD analysis project Ga0206954, IMG submission 153250) | Enriched cells from forest soil in Barre Woods Harvard Forest LTER site, Petersham, Massachusetts, United States -... | ecosystem: Environmental > Terrestrial > Soil > Temperate forest >...
CGTTCATAATCTCCACCACTTCTCCTTCCTCATTGCTGTGAAGCACAATGATCTTGTCGCCCGGTTGGTACTTCATACCGCAAAAATACGGATTCGGTGGAGGCTGTGCCGCTATTGGCCTTTCAGCCTGCTGTTATTTTTCCCGTAGAAAAAATAGATGACCAGGCCAATCCCCATCCATACAAAAAACCAGAACCAGCTGTCGGCCGGGATCTCGATCATCAGGTAAAGACAACATAGCGCGCCTACCACCGGTATCACGGAATAGTTGCGAAGAAATGCCAGCACGGCTACCACCACGGCGATGAGTATAAAGCACACAAATAGCACTTCCTGGTAACTCTCATTGCCCAGGTTCTGCAGGGCGCTTTGCAGCCGTTCGTGGAACAGCCATACAAATATGATCGTTAAAAGTGGCAGCAGCCATTTGCCATTCACATAGGGAAGCGAGAAGCGGCCGCCACCGTTTTTTTCTTTCAGCCGCGGCAGCACCAATACACCGAAGCAGACCAGCACAAAAGCAAACAGGGTACCGATGCTGGTAAGATTGGTAACGATCTCGGAGGGGATGAACAAAGAAGGAACACCCACGATGATCCCTGTGATCACCGTTGCGAATGCCGGTGTCTGGAACTTCGGATGCACCTTAGAAAATCTTTTAGGCAATAACCCGTCGCGGCTCATGCTCATCCAGATGCGTGGCTGCCCCAGCTGGAACACCAGCAATACGCTCGTAGTGGCAATGACCGCACTTACAGAAATGATGTATCCTATCCAGCCCAGGTTGATCTTTTCAAAAACATAAGCCAGCGGATCGGTGACCTTCAGTTCTGAATATTTTACCATGCCCGTGAGCACGAGCGCAATCAGGATGTACAGCACCGTGCAGATCACGAGGGAATAGATCATGCCCCGCGGCAGGTCCCGCTGCGGGTTCTTGCATTCTTCCGCCGTGGTGGAAATCGCATCGAAACCAATGTAGGCATAAAAAACCGCCGACACACCCGCGAGCACGCCACCGAAGCCATTGGGCATAAAGGGGTGCCAGTTAGATGTTTTTACAAAGAAGAACCCGACGATGATCACCAGGCAGATCACAATGATCTTGAAGATGACCATAAAATTGGTCATCTTCTTGCTTTCCTTGATACCAATGTATGCGAGTATGGTGATCAGTATCACGATCACAAAAGCGGGCAGGTTGATGAACACATGTTTTCCTGCCAGCAACGGCGCCTGGTTCCAGGCGCTGAGCGCCGCCCGCATGGATTCTGTAAGGGGTTGGTGCGCAGAAAGGGCCTTCCCGGCGTCTTCTGCCGCTTTGGCGGCTGTAGTAGGGTCTGTTACCAGCCAGCCGGGAAGGTGCACGCCGATGCCCTCCAGCAGGTTGTTGAAGTAACCGCTCCAGCTGATTGCCACTACGATATTGCCGATGGCATATTCGAGGATCAGCGCCCACCCGATGATCCAGGCAATGAGCTCGCCGAAGCTTACATACGCATACGTGTAGGCGCTTCCGGCAATCGGTACCCGGCTTGCAAACTCTGCATAGCACAAAGCACTGAAACCACAGGTAACCGCGGTGATGATAAACAGGATACTGATCCCGGGGCCGCCATTGAATGCGGCCGTGCCGATCGTCGAAAAGATGCCCGCGCCAATCACGGCGGCAATACCCATGAAAGTAAGATCGCGCACCGTAAGCACCTTATTCAGGCCATGGCCATGCTCCCGTTCGGCGGCGGCGGTATCCTGCAGTATCTTTTCAATTGATTTTTTCCGGAAGATCGACATGTAGTCAGTTTTGGTTGCGGATCGCTAATATAGCTTATATCGTCAGTAGTCCCTTTGCACCAGGAAGGAGGCCAGCTCTGTCAGCGGCTTTTTGCGGACAGACAACACGGCAATATCTTCCAGGTTACGGAGGGCGGCCTGCAGGTACCGGTCTTTCAATTCCCTCGCCCATTGGTCCGCACCGCATTCCCGGAAGATCTGCAGCACTTTTGCCACCTTGCCGGGGTCATCGGAGCGCATGAGCTCCTGCAACGCATTCCTGCCAGGCGCGGGAAGCACCTCGAGCGCACGTATCAGCAGGAAAGTTTTTTTGTTCTGCCGGATATCACCCCCGATCTCCTTCCCCACAATCGAAGCATCGCCAAAAGCATCCAGGTAATCGTCCTGTACCTGGAACGCAATGCCAAGGTTCTTTCCGAACGCATATAACTGGCGGCAATTGCCTTCGCTGGCACCACCCAGTATGGCACCCATTTCAAGACTGGCCGCTAAGAGCACGGATGTTTTCAGCGCGATCATATTAATGTATTCCTCTGGCGATACCGTTTCCTCTTTTTCGAAGTCGATATCCAGCTGCTGACCCTCGCACACTTCCGTAGTCGTTCTGTTGAAAAGCGACAATATCCGGTGAATATGTTTTGCCTGGATGCGATTGAGGTGCTCATAGCATGCGATCAGCATCACATCACCGCTGAGCAGTGCGGTATTGCTGCCATATTTTTTATGGACCGTTTCCATACCGCGGCGCAGCGTGGCGGCATCCATGATATCATCATGTACAAGTGTGAAATTGTGAAACAACTCTATGGCAATGGCTGCCTCGTAGGCATCTTCCGATAAGTCGCCAAAAAGCTCATTCGCCATCAGGCAGAGTACCGGGCGTACCCGTTTTCCACCCAGCGAAAGAAAATACCGGATCGGATCGTATAAGGAAGATGGTTCTGCGGGAAAGGAAGCAACGGAAAAGCGCCTGCTGAAATCGGCGACCAGTTCGTTAAATGTCTGCATTCGCAAACCTACTCAGAAAACCCTAAGATTGGTTAAAATTATCATGGAAGCGTTTTTTAGGATATCATAAGGTTTTTCCGGGCCTCCTTTTGTCTAATCTTGAAAAATAAAAAACAGGGCCTTGCCCGTTCCGTACCTCCTACGCACGGAAATTCTCACAAAAAAAACGTCTATGAAAAAGATCCTCGTTACCCTTTGTGTCTTGTTCTCTGTTGCCGCCGCCCATAGCCAGGAAATGAATATGAGCGACGGTTATAAGACCGCCGTCGGCGTAAAGGTTTACCCCGGCGCACTTACCGTAAAGCATTTTCTGTCGCCCGGTGTTGCCATAGAAGGCCTTGGTTATTTCTGGCAATATGGAACCCGTGTAACCGGCCTGTATGAACTGAATGCAAACATCAACGGGGTCGATGGCCTGAAATGGTACATCGGCGCAGGTGCGCATGCAGGATTTTATAACCCCAGCTGGACCCGGGATTACCCCTCCCGCACGGGCGGGATTGATATAGGTGTGGACGGAATATTGGGGCTTGATTACAAGATCACCGGCGCCCCGCTGGACATCAGCTTCGACTGGCAGCCCTCTTTTAATGTGGGGGGGTATACTTATTTCGAGGGCGGATGGGGCGGTCTGGCATTGAGATTTGCCTTTTAGCCACGCTCAAACAGGCTGTCAACAAAAGCGGCTTTGTCAAATGCCAGCAGGTCGCTGACCTTCTCGCCCACGCCGATATATTTCACGGGAATGCTGAACTGGCTGGCGATCGCCAGCACCGCGCCTCCTTTGGCCGTGCCATCGAGCTTGGTTATGGTAAGCGCCGTTACTTCGGTCGCGGCGGTAAACTGCCGGGCCTGCTCCACGGCGTTCTGACCCGTCGATCCGTCCAGCACCAGCATCACCTCGTGCGGTGCCCCGGGTATCAGTTTGCCGATCACCCGGCGGATCTTAGCCAGTTCGTCCATCAGGTGTGCCTTGTTGTGCAGCCTGCCGGCGGTATCGATGATTGCAACGTCCATATTTCTCGCCACCGCGCTTTGTACCGTATCGAATGCCACGGAACTGGGGTCGCTGCCCATGGGCTGCTTTACAATGGGAATGCCTACGCGCTCGCTCCAGATGGTCAGCTGGTCCACCGCCGCGGCGCGGAAGGTATCTGCGGCACCCAGGATCACCTGCAGGCCTGCGCGGTGATAGTGATCGGATAATTTGCCGATGGTGGTCGTTTTCCCGACACCGTTAACGCCTACAACAAGTATTACGTAAGGTTTTTTCCCTTCGGGGATGGAAAACGGGTTCTCCATGCCGCCGCCGGATGGAAGGATGTTCAATATCTCTTCCTTCAGCATGGCATTCAGTTCGGAGGTGCCGAGGTAGCTGTCTTTTTTTACGCGCTCTTCGATGCGGCGAATGATGTCCAGCGTCATTTCAATGCCCACATCGGCACTCAGGAGCGCCTCTTCAAGGTGATCGAGCACTTCTTCATCGATCGTATTCTTGCCGGCAATGGCCCTGCCGATCCGGCTGAAAAAATTTTCCTTCGTTTTTTCAAGACCCTGGCTGAGACTCTCTTTTTCCTTTTTCCCAAACAATCCATCGAACAATCCCATAGCGCTTGTTGCTTTTTGCGAAGATAAGTGAACTGCCCAATGCCGTACCTATGCAGGGTTGAGGCTTTGATGCGGCAAAGGACGATCCTTTATCGTGCGGACAAAAAAAAGCTAAAGACCGAACCGTATGTGTTCTTGTCTTTAGCCGGAGATATAAAATGGAAGACTATTTCGCGAGAAAATCCTTCACCTTGTCTTTGTGAACGATCGCTTCCTTGAAGGTATAAGCACCTGTTTTAGGACTGCGGACCGCTTTGATCACTTTGGTCCAGTTCTTTGCCTCGGCCGCTGCCTTCTGGTCTTTGGTCTTGATAGCCGTTTTTGCTGCTTTTGCCATGATTATTTGATTTCTTTATGAACGGTTACCCTTTTCAGGATCGGGTTTAATTTTTTCAGCTCCAGGCGCTCCGGAGTATTCTTTTTGTTCTTTACGGTGATGTAACGGCTGGTGCCGGGAAGACCGGTGGTCTTATGTTCGGTGCATTCCAGTATTACCTGTACCCTGTTTCCTTTCTTTGCCATGGTGATTAGATTTTAGTGCCTTCGGCCCTTAATTTTTTGATGACGGCATGCAGGCCGTTCTTGTTGATCGTGCGGATCGCTTCGGTGGATACCTTCAGCGTCACCCAGCGGTCTTCTTCTGCAAAAAAGAAGCGTTTTGTCTGCAGATTGGGCAGAAAACGGCGCTTCGTTTTAATATTGGAGTGCGAAACGCTGTTCCCGGAGATGGGTTTCTTCCCCGTAACCTGACATACTCTAGCCATAACTCGTATTTTTTCGGACGGCAAAGGTAGGGCAATAGCATTAATATTCAATGAAAACACCGGCTTTTTTGGCGTTTTTGTCCACAGAAAACAGCAATCCTCTTTTTCAACCCAAATCTGCGCCGGGTTATCCACACAACCCCTGGATTTTGGCCGGAACGCACTGATTTTCAAATTACCTTCCGCTTTTTAAAGATATGACACAACCCACGACCCCTGCCGCAGCGGCGTATATTTCACAGGAAGACCGCTTCGGGGCGCACAACTACCGCCCCCTGCCGGTGGTGCTGGCACGTGGAGAAGGTGTTTTCCTGTACGATGTGGATGGAAAGCGTTATTACGACTTCCTGAGCGGCTATTCGGCGGTCAACCAGGGACATTGCCATCCCCACATCGTACAGACCCTCACAGACCAGGCCCGACAACTTACCCTTACTTCACGCGCTTTTTATAATAACCGGCTCGGCCAGTTCGAGGAATATATCACCCGACTGTTTGGTTATCATAAGGTATTGCCCATGAACACCGGCGTGGAGGCGGGCGAAACTGCCGTCAAACTGGCCCGTCGCTGGGGGTATGTAAAAAAAGGCATCGCAGATAACCAGGCGCGCGTGGTTTTTGCCGAAGGAAATTTCTGGGGTCGCACTTTGGCCGCCATTTCCGCCTCCACGGATCCTTCCAGTCACCACGCCTTCGGGCCTTACCTGCCGGGCTTCGATACCGTCCCGTACAACAACCTGGAGGCACTTGAGAAAGCACTCCGGGCTCCGGAAGTGGCGGCATTCATGGTGGAGCCGATCCAGGGCGAGGCAGGCATCATTATCCCTTCCCCGGGTTACCTGGCCGGCGCCGCCGCACTCTGTCGCAAATACAATGTATTGCTGATCGCCGACGAGATCCAGACCGGTCTTGGCCGCACGGGGCGCATGCTCGATTGTGACCATGAACAGGTGCGGCCCGATATACTGCTGCTGGGCAAGGCCCTGAGCGGAGGCATGCTGCCGGTGAGCGCCGTGCTCTGCGATGACGATATCATGCTCAATATTCTGCCCGGCGAGCATGGCAGCACATACGGAGGTAACCCACTGGCCGCCTCGGTCGCCATCGCGGCGCTGGAAGTGTTACGCAATGGAAATATGGCTGCCAACGCCGCCGAAATGGGTGAACTTTTCCGGCAGGAACTGGGCAGGATAGCTTCACCGCTGATCACCGCGATCAGGGGGCGGGGTTTGCTGAATGCCATCGTTATCCGTGAAACCGAAACGGATACCGCCTGGAACCTTTGCCTTCTATTGCGCGACAATGGCTTGCTGGCCAAGCCCACCCATGGAAATATCATCCGGCTGGCACCGCCACTGCTCATCACCCGCGACCAGGTGCTCGAATCTGTTTCCCTGATCGCAACGGCACTCGCACAAATGAACCCATGACCGATACCCACCTGCACCACGAACATCACCTCGAAAGCCCTGCCCTGCTGACCGACATCGTTATTGGCATGAGCGACGGCCTCACGGTGCCATTTGCCCTGGCCGCCGGCCTTACCGGTGCGGTTACCCATCCCGGCATTATTATCATAGCCGGCATCGCCGAGATCGCCGCGGGATCGATCGCCATGGGACTGGGCGGCTACCTGGCCGGAAAAACCGAGCAGGACCACTACGAGAAAGAACTGCGCACTGAATACGAAGAGATCGAGACAAAAACCGAAGTGGAAAAAGAAGAAGTAAGGATCGTCTTCCGCAACTGGGGGCTCAGCCCCGCGCTCCAGGAACAGGCAATGGAAGAGCTCATCCAGGACAAAGACCGCTGGGTGGAATTCATGATGAAGCATGAACTCGGGCTGGATAAGCCAGACCCCGCCCGCGCACGTAAGAGTGCATTCAATATAGGCATGTCTTATGTCGTGGGCGGACTGATCCCGCTATCACCTTACTTCTTTGTGAAAAATACCGTTACCGGACTGGAGATATCTGCCGTTATTACCCTGATATGCCTGTTCGTATTCGGATTTTTCAAGAGCCGGATGACCGGAGTACCCGCCTTGCCTGGTGCTTTTAAGGTGATGCTCACCGGCGCAGTGGCCGCCGCGGCCGCTTTTGCAATCGCAAAGCTTGTAGGCGCCAGCTAAAAAAAATTAGGACAATTTCATTTTCGGGAGAAAGCTCATCAGCTGCATGATCACAGCAAAGACCACGAGCAGGTACAGGGCAGGATGCACCTGCGGGCACTCACCCGTGCGGCACATCGAAAACAGGATATAGTTCTTGATCGCCCAGGAAAGATTGATAAAGGCGATAAAGATATTCGTCCGCTTGGCCCACACTGCCGGAACCATAAAAAAAATGATCGTCAGCAGGCTCAGGAAACCATGCGGTATCAGCTGCCGGCCAAAATCAAGCTCGTTGTTCACCGTTCCGTTGGTACCGCTCAGCACCAGGTGCACGGAAGGAACGCTGATCCAGGGGAAAAAACATACGGCGATCAAAGCAATTGCAGCCAGGATGCCAATGGTTTGAGAATATCGCATAGCGGCAAAGGTAAGCGCTCATCAGCAGTTGGTGCATACCGGCATACAAATTGAGCAGGTACCGCGGCATTCAAACCGGGGTGCTTATTTTTACGTTTATTCTTCAGTACCTAACGAATCGTTTTCTATGGCCGTTCTGCTGTTCTTCCTGGCACACTGGTTCCTTTCGCTTTTCTGCCAGACCTTTTTTCTGCACCGCTACGCCTCGCACAAGATGTTCACCATGCATACTTTCTGGGAACGCTTCTTTTACGTTCTTACGTTTTTGTCGCAGGGCGCGTCCTTTCTCAACCCGCGCGCTTATGCGATCATGCACAGGATGCACCATGCTTACAGCGATACGGAGAAAGACCCGCACTCACCTCAATTTTTCAGGGACGTCTGGCACATGACCATGCGCACCAAAGAAATCTACCTTGACTATGCGAAATACAATATAGAACCCGAAAAGCCATTCCGCGGGAACTATCCCGAATGGAAATGGCTGGATAAGGTGGGCGACATGTGGGCGGTACGCATTGCTTTCGCGGTATTGTATACCATTTTCTATATCAAATTCGCCACCGCCTGGTGGATGTTCCTGCTGCTGCCCATCCATTTTTTTATGGGTCCGATACACGGCGCCATCGTTAACTGGTGCGGGCATAAATATGGGTACTCCAATTATGATAATGCAGACCACAGCAGGAACACCCTGCCCATTGACATTTTTTTGATGGGAGAACTGATGCAGAACAACCACCACAAAAGCCCGAACGATATCAACTTCGCAAAGAAATGGTACGAGTTCGACCCCACTTTTCCCATTATCCGCCTGCTCAGCCGGAGCAGGATCATCAAACTGCGGAAACCATGAACATCCGAACCATCACATCGCTGAAAATATTGTTCAGCAGCGTCCTCATGTTCATGAGCTACCAGGTCATCCGCACATCCCTGCAGAGCAATCTCTTTGAACAATGGAATTATCTCGCGGGCATACCGTGGATGCGTGCCACCTTGTGGGATTTCTATGCCAATGTGCTGGCGCTGATGGTCTGGGTCTGCTATAAGGAATCGTCCTTGGCCAATAAAATATTTTGGGGTATTTTGATGGTCACCCTGGGAAGCATTGCCACCTGCGCCTACTTCCTGGTACAGCTTTTCAGGCTGAAGGAAGGCGACACGCTCCGAGATTTGTTCAGCAGGCAAAACTAAACTGATGTATCCATTTTTTTTACAGGCACATGGCCTTCTCGTGGTGTGTATCATCATGGTGGTTGTATGGGTTTGGGCAACGCGCATACGCAACTATAGTATCGTTGATGTATTCTGGGCATTCAATTTCGTAGTGATCGCTGCTATGCTGGCCTGGCTGGGTAATGGCGATCCGCTCCGGAAAGGGCTGGTCTGCGGCATCGCTGCACTCTGGGGCCTTCGCCTGGGCATTTACCTGGCAATACGCGTTTTCTCGCATCTGGGTCATGAAGAAGGGCGTTATCAGCAATTACGGCAGGAATGGAGCAGCCACCGGGACCTTCGGTTTTTCTTTTTTTTCCAGGCGCAGGCCGTGCTGAACACGCTGCTTTCCACTCCTTTCTTTATCATCGCATGCAATGCTACGCCCGGTCTTTCTGCACTGGAATATACAGGTGCTGCACTCTGGCTGGTGTCGGTAGCAGGCGAAGGCATTGCCGACTGGCAGCTGCAACAGTTCAGGAAAGATCCGGCCAATAAAGGAAAGGTCTGCACCGTTGGGCTGTGGAACTATTCGAGGCATCCCAATTATTTTTTTCAGCTGATGATCTGGGTTTCTGTTTTGCTGTTTGCGCTGCCCTCACACTACGGATGGCTGGCCGTTATCTGCCCGCTGACGATCGGTTATTTCCTCTTCAGGGTAACAGGGATCCCGATGACGGAAGAACAGTCGCTTCGCACCAAAGGCGATGCCTACCGGCGTTACCAGCAAACAACCAGCGCCTTCATCCCCTGGTTCAGGAAAAAGTAAGCATCCGGTTCTTCATCCTTTATTATCCTTCATCTTTGTTTACATGTGGTACGAACGCTTATTGGAAAAAGACATGGTTCCCGATGTGCTGATACGTGCAGGTATTCGCCGCTTGCTGCGCCAGCGCCTCCGCGATGAGCATAAGAGCGATCCAGAATGGCAGCAGGCCCATTTTATGGAACTGGTGAATGAACTGCGCAACTCTCCTATTGCTGTGCACACGGCCGAGGCCAATGAACAACACTACGAAGTGCCCACCGCCTTCTACCGCTACTGCCTGGGGAAACACCTGAAGTACAGCAGCGGTTACTGGAATCCCGGGGTCACTGACATCGATATTTCCGAACGTGACATGCTGGAACTCACCTGCGCGCGTGCGGAACTGGCCGATGGACAGGATGTACTGGAGCTCGGCTGCGGATGGGGCTCGCTGTCGCTCTATATGGCTGAAAAATTCCCACACAGCCGGTTCACGGTGGTGTCTAACTCGAAGACGCAGAAGATATACATCGATCAACAGGCTGCAGAGAGAAAGCTGGACAACCTGCAGGTAATCACCGCCGATGTGAATGTGCTCGGTCTTCCAGGAAAGTTCGACCGGGTTGTGTCGGTAGAGATGTTTGAGCACATGCGCAATTACCAGGCACTCCTCCGGAAGGTGGCCGGTTTCCTGCATCCCCATGGAAAACTGTTTGTACACATCTTTACACACCATAGCTATGCCTATAAATTCGAGGTAAAGGATGAAAGCGACTGGATGAGCAAATACTTTTTTACCGGCGGCATCATGCCCTCCGATCATCTATTACTGTATTTCGCAGACGACCTGTCGGTTGAAAAACACTGGCAGGTGAGCGGGACCCATTACAGCAAAACCTCCGAAGCCTGGTTACGGAATATGGACCGCCACCGCAACGAGATTATACCCATCTTTGAAGCCACTTACGGAAAGGAAAATGCGCTGAAATGGTGGGTCTACTGGCGCATTTTCTACCTGGCCTGCGCCGAATTGTGGGGCTATAAGAAAGGAACCGAATGGATGGTGGGACATTACCTGTTTCACAAAAAATGAAA
>Ga0206954_1268_pt1 | contig 10678 bp, 5 predicted proteins | sample Alteio_BWOrgHeat_37_FD_153250 | JGI IMG/M metagenome (GOLD analysis project Ga0206954, IMG submission 153250) | Enriched cells from forest soil in Barre Woods Harvard Forest LTER site, Petersham, Massachusetts, United States -... | ecosystem: Environmental > Terrestrial > Soil > Temperate forest > O...
AGATCAGGATAAAAAAAGCCGGCCTGATGGCCACCGTGCAGGACCTGGGGCGCCGCAATTATCTGTCGCAGGGCGTGCCGGTTTCGGGCGCTATGGACAACTTGTCGGCACAAATAGCCAATATAGCCCTGGGTAACCATGCAGGTGCCGCGGTTATCGAATTTACGCAAAGCGGCGCCTCCTTCGTTGCGGAAGATGATCTGCTGATCTGCTTCTCGGGAGGCGGGGCGTGCCTCCGGACAACGGCAACGCGATTGCCCTCCAACCGTCCAATTTTTGTTCCCTCAGGCACCGAACTTTACCTCGAAAACGTCACCTCGGGCAGCCGGTCGTACCTGGCGGTCGCCGGCGGATGGGAGGTGGCCGAAGTTTTGGGCAGTAAAAGCACGTATATTACAGCGAAGTTCGGCGGACTGGATGGCCGCTGCCTGAAGGAGCATGATGTGCTAAATTCCACCGGCAATTTTACCGCTACTACAACGGCAATATGGAATAGTTTAAATGGCTGCGCTGTAAACTGCGCAAAATGGAGTGTTGCCCGTGATTTGTTTTTGCCGGCTGATCAGCACATTATTCGCGTAATGCGTGGAAATGAATTTGGCTGGTTTGACGAACCCTCAACAGGCAGCTTTTTTTCGCAGGAATATATTTTGGGCCACAACAGCAACCGCATGGGCTACCAGCTGCAGGGAAAACAACTGGCGCGTGCCATGGGTGCTGAGCTGTTGTCGACGGCCGTTACACCGGGCACCATACAGGTTACCAATAACGGCGACCTGGTGTTGCTGATGGCCGATTGCCAAACTACTGGCGGCTACCCGCGCATTGCCCAGGTGGCAGCGGTGGACCTGCCCTTATGTGCGCAGCTAAAACCCGGCGACGCGCTCCATTTTCAAGAGATCAGCTGGAAGGAGGCTGAAAAACTGTATATTGAACGGGAGTTGGACTTGCGGAAATTATTATTTGCCATCCAGCAGAAATATGATTTAGTTTAATCCCGATTACAAAACAACATGAAAATCTATTCGTTTTTGGACCAAAATTGGATCTATGAAATAAGTAATTTTATCAATTAAAAAAGAGGTGTATGAAGTGGGATGAAATAGTAAAATTTCTAATATCTGTTACCAGTCTCTCGGCAATAATAATTTACATCGGAAAGAAATTAGTTGATAAAAGTCTTGATGCAGGTATCGAAAAGTATAAAACGAATTTAAACAAGGAGCTGGAATTATTTAAATCAGAACTAAACAGAGTAGACACAGAGCATCAAATAAAATATAATAGACTATCTGAACAGAGAGCTGATAGGATTAACTTATTATATAAAAGTTTGTACGAATTAGAACAGAAGCTAAAATATTTAACGACTATGGCACAGGGTCCAGAGTGGTCAACTGACACCGAGCGCGCCGAAGATGTCAGGAAGCATCTGTCTCATCTTGAGGAAATTTTAGAGCTAAATCGAATATACTTCAAGGATGAACTCTGCGGCGAGATAGAGGCTATAATAAGGGAAAGTAAAAAGATTGAGACTTCTATTTACAGCGCAAAACTTGAAAGAAAGAAAAACGAAGATTATATTAAGATGAACATGCGTCATTTGATAAACAACCCTACTGGGCCATCAGATACTTGGTCTCAAACAGATTATCATGTTCGAACAGACATCAAAAATGCCAGACTAAAACTGGCAAACGAATTTCGGGAAATACTAGGGGTCTCATAATTACCTATTTGTTAAATGGCCACATTTTTATGCAGTCAAAATAATCTGTGATTCAAAGAGTATATTATCGAGCTAAAGGTGCTTTTATAGGAATAATTAATATGGCAACCATCGATCTGAACTGCGATATGGGCGAAGCATTCGGCAACTACCCGATGCCGAATGACGAAAAGCTGCTGGATTATATCTCCTCAGCCAGTATTGCCTGTGGTTTTCACGCGGGGGACCCTAACGTGATGCAAACCACCGTAAACGCCGCAATAAAAAAAGGCGTGGCCGTTGGCGCGCACCCCGGTTTGCCCGACCTGCAGGGATTTGGCCGCCGCGAAATGCAGATCTCACCAAAAGAAGCCTACCAGATGGTGCTTTACCAAGTGGGCGCCTTGTATGCTTTTGTAAAAGCGGCCGGCGGCAGGCTAAACCATGTAAAAGCACACGGCGCATTGTACAATATGGCCGCCCGCGACCCTTTATTGGCCCGTGCAATTGTTGATGCTGTACATGATTTTGATCCCGGGTTGATCTTATTTGCCCTGGCCAACAGCGAAATGGTGGTGGCTGCCAAAAAGACCGGGCTGGCTTATGCCTCCGAAGTTTTTGCCGACCGCACCTACCAGGACGACGGCTCCCTCACCCCGCGAACCCAGCCAAATGCGCTCATCGTTGATGAACAAACTTCATTAAACCAGGCCCTGATGATGGTGAACAAACAGCAGGTAGTATCGGCTAACCAAAAAGTGATCGCGCTAAAGGCAGATACGCTTTGCCTTCACGGCGACGGCGCGCATGCGGTTGAATTTGCCAAAACCATTCATGAAAATTTGGTGAGAGAGGGGATAGTTGTAAAAGCGCCGGTGAGGTTGTAGACAGTGTGTGGTCGTCCGTCAGCCTCCTCAACCTTTGAAGCGTTAAGCGTCCCGAATCATTAATGCGAAGCCCGTATTAAAAAAAGTCATGCCGAACTTGTTTCGGCACCTCACGCGCTAAGTCTGCGCCTGATAGGCAGCCTGCAAGATAGGCTCCCTATCGACGGACTACCTATATGATGGCGTGCCGAAACAAGTTCGGCATGACGGAAGGGAGAAAATGGTTAACCCTCAATACTTCAGCACAATAAATCCCGTTTTGTGTTTGATGATACCCCCAACAGTATAATCCAGCTGGTAGAAATAAGTTCCGGGCAATTGCATCTGCCCATTTTTGTTGCTGTGGCCATCGAACACTTTTGAGGTGTTATCGTAGCCCTTCGCTTCAAAGATCAGCTGCCCGCTGCGGTTCATAATAGCAAGATTATTATCAGGATAAGCCTGGATACCGTCGATCACCAGGAAATCGTTGATGCCGTCGCCATTGGGCGAAACTCCCTGGTGTACCACGATAATATCGTCGAGCGCCGGCGTTTCTTCCGCCCCGATAGCTATCGGGGTGCTTACGCTGATGCCGGGATCGAAACTATCGGCCCCGCCTGATGCGCGGGTTACTGTAAGGGTGTAGGTTTTGGTGGTGACGCCATCCGGGGCGGTAGCGATGGTGGTAATGGTATTTGAACCCACGGCCAGTGCAATGGAACCGGACGCTGTGCCCGAAGCTACCGGCGTACCATTTACCGTAATGGTTGCCGTGCTCGCTGCTGCCGTTGGCGTTACCGTTATGGAGGTTACGCCATTAACTACGCTGGCGGTATAGCTGGTGGTTGTGCTGCTAAACGCTGGCGTTAATACACCCGGACTGATCTTAAACGCCGAAAGGTTGGCATTACTTGATGCCGCCCGGGTAACCTTGATCGAATACGTTTTGGTTGTTGAGCCGTCCTGGGCGATTACTTTAACGTTGATCGTATTGACCCCGACGCCTAAGCTGATTGACGATGAATTTGTACCGGAGGTTACCGCCGTACCGTTTACGGTTACGGTTACGGTTGCGTTTGCGTCAGCTGTTGTTGGTTTTACGGTAGCGGACGTTACCGTATTGGCTACGGTTGACGTATAACTGAGGGTATTTGCATTAAAAGCCGGGCTTAACGATCCGGTACTTAACGATAGGTACGAAAGGTTATCATTGGCCGATGGCCTGGTAGCGGTTATGGTGTAAGTTTTGGTATTGGAGCCGTCGGCAGAAGTAGTAACCACGCTAATGGTATTGGCCCCCAGGCTAAGCTGGATATTGGGCGATGCAGTTCCGGTGGCGAGTTGCTTGCCGTTAACCGTAACGGTGCCGGTAGAATCCACCAGTGTGGGTGTTACCGAGATGGAAGTAACCCCTGCAGGCAGTGTGGTGGTATAGCTGGTGACAGTGGTATTGAAAGCAGGGCTCAGCGTACCGGGGCTGACAGAAAGGCTAGCCAGGATAGGGTTGCCGGTACGGGTTACCGCAAGCATGTAATTGCTTACTGAGTTGCCGCCATTATCGGTAACGGCTACCTGTATGGTATTCGGCCCAACCACCAGGGGTATAGGTGCGGATGCAGTTCCTGATGCGACCGCCTCACCATTGATGAGCACAGTAGCGGTAGTGGTGCTGGTGGTAGGTGTAAGGGTAATCGACGATACTGTAGAAGCTTCGGTTATCGCGTAGGATTTGGTAGCGGTAGCGAATGCAGGCCGGAGTGTACCCTGGCTGATGGCCAAGCCGGAGAGGCTGGTGTTAGTTGCACCTACCACGGAGATATTTACCGTGCCTGCGCCACTGCCGCCGGGGTTGTAGCCTGTAACGGTATAATTCGTTGCCGGGCTTGGGGCTGCAGGCGTACCGCCGATAACGCCGGTATTTGGGTTAATGGTTAAACCCGCCGGCACAAACTGGCTTGCAAAATAACCGCCCTGCGGTATGCCCTTGGTAATGGTCCCGGTGGTCGGGTCCGACATGTACAATACACCTTTTCCGTCAGCAGCAAGATATAATTTATCTTTAACAAGTTGTGTGCCACCAAAGGAAAGCAATGCTCCCCATGCGCCGTAATCACTTGCTTCATACTCGTATACACCGAGTCCGGAGCCATTGCCGATCGGGCCGCAGTAATAAATGTTTCCTGTTGCATCAATAGCCACGCTATTAGAGGTATAAACGCCGTAGGTGGAAAACGGCGTTATCGCACCATTTGCAGCCGATATTTCAAAAATATTGCCTACATCATAGGCGAAAAACACATTGCCATAGCCGTCAACAGCAATAGTGTTGGCTGTATTATAATCTGCCGGTGCAATATTAACGGGTGTACCGTTGCCTGCCGGGATCTTTTTGATGCCATTCCCGTAATCAGCTACGTAAACATTGCCCGCAAGATCTACCGCAACACTCTCAGGGTTGGTAAATCCTGAGCCTAATGATAAAACGGCGCCCCCGGTAGTAATTTCTTTTACGGCATGATTTCCGTAGTCCGCCACGTACACATTACCTGCCTGGTCAACCGCTACGGCCTCGGGGCTGCTAAAGCCTGATCCCAGGTTGGTCGTGGTAACGCCGTCGGGCGCAATTTTAATGATCTGGGTGTTTCCCGTTTCGGCCACATATACGTTACCGGCATTGTCAACCGCAATTCCCTGGTTCCCGGTCAATCCATACGTAAAACTTGTAACCGTCCTTTGATATGTTGGACGGAATACATTACCGCCTTTGGGCACAAGCGGCGTAATTGCCACATTGGTGGCGTACACCTGCGGGCTGGTATAACTAACCGAGGGCAGCTGGTACGGGTTAATTGTAATTTCAACCGTTGCCACGCTTACGCCGCCGCTGTTGCGCGTAGAGATCGTATAGTTGGTTTTCGCGCTGACCGCCGTGGGTGTACCGCTGATCACGCCGCTGCCCTCATCAATGCTTAGACCCGCCGGGAATGTTGGGTTAACAAAAAAGCCGGGATCGGTTTCATAAATGGCCGTGTTCGTCCAATCTGAAAGATAAATATCGCCGCTGGCATCCAACGCAATGGCGCCGGGTTGTTTAAGAGGAACAGCCGGTGCTATCGCTGTGGGGGCTCCGCCGCCGGCCGGTATACGCTTAATAGCGGCGTTGCCTTTATCTGCAACAAATACGTTCCCTGCCGGGTCCACCGCTACGCCATAAGGGCCGTTGAAGCCCGAGGCAAGTACGATAGTACTGCTACTGCCGGAAGGTATTTCCCGTACGGTATTCTCCCCTTTATTTGCGAAATAGACATTCCCCGCGGGATCCACAGCTACCCCGGCGGGAGAATTGAGGCCGGACACTAAAACCGATGCCACGCCGCCGCCTGCAGGTACTTTTAGTATAGCATTTTTGGCCACATCACTCACATATAAGTTACCGGAAGCGTCAATGGCAACTCCTAAAGGCGAACTAAATCCTGTTGCATAGGTGATAGTACTGCCATTGCTGGCCATCACTTCCTTTATTGCTTTATCGCCAACAGCTGCTACGAACACATTTCCCGAAGCGTCAACAGCTACACCCGCGCCGTCGTTAAACGATCCGATATTTGTAAAACTGCCGCCGCCGGGAGGGCGTTTCACAATTGATGTTGATCCATTTGCCGAATAAATATTGCCTGATCTATCAATGGCCAAACCGGTAGCTGTTGCCGAAAGCCCCGATGCAAGCGTTGCGAAATACTGCCCGGGCACCGGTCCACCAGTGTTTGATGGGGTGATTGATACCGGTGTGCCAACATTATAGCTTTGAGGTGTGCTGTAACTGATGTTAGGTTTAGTAGCCGCGTTTACAGTTATGTTAATAGTTGCCGTGCTGCTGCCCTGGCTGTTAAACGCAGTAACATTATAGTTAGCCGCCGGGGTTACCATTAATGGCATGCCGCTAATAATGCCCACAGCATGATCAAGCATAAGTCCCGCGGGCAACCTTGGGCTGACAGCGTAAAACCCAAAGGGAATTTCATAAACGGCTCTTCCCCCATTGGCTGTAAAAACATTACCGAATTTATCCACAGCAAGACTTCGATGACCCGGCTGAGCAGGCCCAATACCAAACGCATCGGTGCTGCCGGTTGGTACCACCATTATGTTTGGCGCATCACTGTCAGAATAAAACACGTCGCCCGCAGGGTCAACGGCTACATCGGTTACTGCGCCGCTCCCGTTAGCCAAAGTGGTGCGCGTGCCATCAGAGGCTGACACCTTAATGACCAGGTTGGCACCATGGTCTGCAACATACAAATTTCCTGATGCATCAAAAGTGAGGCCAAAGGGCGTGGAAAACCCGGACGCGTAAGGGACAGGCGTTCCGCCGCCGGCTGGGATTTTCAGGATTGCGCTGCCCGAGCACACGTAAACATTGTCCTGGGCATCCAGCGTTAAACCGTACGGGGCGGTAACTGAAGCCAAAATGGTTGGGCTGCCTCCGGCCGCTGGAAATTCTTTAACTTGTTTGTTCACATTGTCGGACACAAACACATTACCCGCGGCGTCCACGGCCATCCCGGTAACAGTAATGCCTGTGGCAAAGGTTGTGGTGAAATTGCCTACAATTTTGTAAATAACGGTGCCGGCATTAACGTAAATATTTTCGGATGCGTCGATGGTTACGTAAGCTACAGGTTGAGTTAGCGTAGTTACGATGGCCGATGTTGTTCCGGGAACGGCGCCGCCTGTATTTGTGGGGGTGAGATAAGTTATTGTTACAAATGGATAGTAAATTGGTGGGCTGCTGTAACTGATATTTGGCGCCTGCGCATAACAAAGCGAAACCGCAATAAACCATACCAGCAAAAGCATGGCTAAATTTTTTGTTATCCGGAGCAGACATTCCGTGCTGGTGCAGGGAGAATTTGCCCCGGTATATTTTGTAAACAATCTTTGCATAGCGGCTGATTTAGTTTTGATGATACCTCGCCGGTACAGGGGCTCACCGGCCGCGCCAAAATAAAAGATAAAGCTACCATAAAATATACCAAGTACTTTGTATTTTTTGCGATAGGCTGTCAGCCCCGCGCTTGAGGATGGTTTTGTAGAGACGCAATATCTTGCGTCTTGGAGACAAATGTTTCGCGTATTCCCACAGCCCCTATGCGTTAACCACATTTAAAAGGGGTTGTCCTAATTTTCTGAAATGCGGGTCGGAGACGCAAAATATTGCGTCTCTACAAACACGGTATGCAGTATGGGAGGGTGACATTGGACTAAGGCTTAGTGTACGCTGAGTGTAATACACGATTGGACACAGGTATTACATTATAACATGCTGATTTTAAATCAGTTATTATGTTGTTTGCAGATGCAAATCACAATTTGTGACGAAGCTGCAAACTGCAAACTACTGACTGCCAACTAAATACCGGTACAGGTGTTCACAAAATTTGTCAAAAACGTGCAGATTTTGAGCAACTTAAATTTTAACCGGCTAAAAATCAGCGCTTTTGCTGGTCGTTTATACGATGTGTGTGTGAAAAAAATGAACACTTTAACACCGGTTTATCCCCGGTAATTTTAAACGCGATGTACGATTAATGAAGCTGCTGACCCTTTTGCGACTTTAATATTTCGCGCAGTTTGGCAAATGAATTGTAGGGCCCGATGGTGAGGGTTGCGTTTACCAGCCACGTAGGTATATTCCCGCCCGGGTCGACGCTGAAGGTATAATCAACTTTTAACTTGTTATCAGGCGCCTGGGTAACTTTCCACGTTGCCAGCGAGTAAGGCACCCTGATATAATTTGCGTCTTTCGGCATGTAATCGGGGAGGCTTTTTGCCTGTACGTTGAGCACGTCCTGTGTTGGCGTTATATTTAGTTCGACTACCAGGTCGCGGTCGCGTATCGGCCAGGGTAAATGCGATTGGGTATAATAAATGATATTCTGCGGGGTTATCATTTTTAAAATAGTAGATTTTTTATTGGAGTAAACCCAACTGTTATAATCCTGTATATTTTCGAGGGTGCTGATCAACTGGGCCTTGGTGGCATCGAGTTCGCAGAGTACGCGGAGTTCTTTTATATTGCCTTTGGCGGCCTTTCGGGTAAATACCTGTATCCCGTCCTCATCTTTCTTTAACTCCCACTTTCCCTGGCCAAAGACATTTGAAAAACAAAAAATAAGGATTACAATGACAAAGTTACTTTTCATGAATAACCTATAGGGGCATTAGTAAAGATTAACATTAAAAGTAAGCCCTTGTTTAAATTAAATAAGTATATTATAGTTATTTATAAACTTGATTTTTTGAGAAAATGTATAATTTTTCAAATCTTTTTGTTTGCTGCAATATAAAAAACCGGCAACATTTAAAATGCTGCCGGTCGCTAAAGTTACACGTTTATTTTGAATGTCATCAAATTGTCTTGAAAAATGTTTAATAAACATTAATTCGGGACGAGTATCCGCCGAAACAGGTAAACTTTCGGAAAAGTTTCGTTTGCGGTCATTAACATTAAGCTACTCAAACTTCTTACTGTCGGTTATCCCCTTCCAATTATCCGACCGGAAGGAGCTTACCGGGAAACCTTCCGTATTAAACAGGTTGGCATCTAAAGGCGCATCCGTCCAGGCATAGCGCACCGCAACCGGCTGCGTAACCTGCGCACACCAAACCTTTATCTTGTTACCGTCGACAATAGATGCCTGGGCATAGTAGAATTTGTGATCGGGGCCGGCCAGCTCAAATCCTTTGGGGTAACCGTATTTGTCTTTGGCGATCAATCCATGATCAGCGTTGGTAAAACTAATAATGGCAGCTCCTCCCGAAAAGTCGACAGATTTAAACAACGGGCTTTCGGTAAAACCGGGCTGATGGTAGGTCATGGTTAGCGCTTTGTCGGCCAGCCTTAAACCCACATCAGCCTTATCGCGCGGGTGTATGTTGAAGGCGTCGCCGATATCAGTTGTCACGGCCATGCCTGTATTCGGCAACTGCAGCGTCAGGGTTTGTGCTTCCCGCAGTTCGGCCCAGCTGCTGCCGACATTGCTATCCTGCGAGCCGCCAAACGAGGATAACTGCACGAAAAGGAACGGAAAATCCGATTTCCACCGGCTCCGCCAATCGGTAATGAGCAAGGGAAAGGCGGTCCGGTATTGATAGGCCGTGCTGGTGTTTGATTCCCCCTGATACCAGATCACGCCCGCCATGGCGTAGGGTATCAAAGGGCTGACCATCGAGTTATACAGCATGTACGCCGTGTTGTTTGGCAGGAAGTCGAAATGATAGGGTTTGGCCAGGTCGGGCATGGCCCGCCAATTGTTATCGGCCAGGTTAATGCTGGTATCGGCAAACCTGATATAAAGGTCGTTGCCGGCGCCGGTAATGCCGGTACCAAACCAGGCCGGGTTTTTCTGTTTCGAAAGCAATTCGATCAACAGGCTGTTCTCGCCCGGTTTCCATGTTCCGGCGGGCAGGCTAAGCTGGTAATTACCTGAAAAAGCGCCGGTTTTTACCGCCTTCCCGTTGATATACATTACCAGGTCGGCATCGGTTAGCCCCAGGCTAAGCGTGGAGGTACGATTCATGTATGAACTATCGAGCTTTACGGTGCGCTGCATAAAGCCGGCGCCACGGTACGAGTAAAAGCCCATCCACTCCCACGACCCCGGTGCGTTCCCTTTGGGCCAGTCGTTAAAAAACGAAGCGGGCTGGTTGGCCAGTTGGTCGGCGGCGTAGTTCACTACCGGCTTTTTTCCAAAGGAGTAGTCTTTTAAATGTTTATCCAGCCTGGCGGTAACCCCATCCCATGTAGTGGGCAAGGCGCTTGCCGCTGGGCCCAGTTCGGGCGATTTTAACAGCGCATCCCTGCTTATCCAGTCTTCAACCATTGTGCCGCCCCAGTTGGTATACACCAACCCGATGGTTACGTGCAATTGTTTTGCCAGTTGCTCGGCAAAGTAGTACCCTACGGCAGTAAAGTCGCCCACTGTACCGGTATCGGCCTTTACCCAGGCGCCGCCGGATATGTCCTTTTCCGGCTCAAGGCTTACTTTATCCGGCACATGGAACTGGCGTACCGGTTGCTGAGGGGCGTTTTTCTGCTCAA